>ERZ773250.665-NODE-665-length-18979-cov-7.828630_pt1 | contig 18979 bp, 19 predicted proteins | sample MGYA00511258_ERZ773250 | MGnify/ENA primary metagenome ERZ773250 (study PRJEB29015, sample SAMEA2738164) | human oral metagenome | biome: human oral; feature: human-associated habitat; material: saliva | place: China | collected 2187 ... | reverse complement strand
CCAATTCAAAAACTTTTTAAATATATACAATTCAGTCTTGTCTTCTGCAAAAGCGGCATAAGTTTCTCCACGATACGACTCTCTAAATGTGATTAGTTTTGTATTCTCTTTAGATTCCATAGTGATTCCTTAATGTTTACATAGGTACAACTCGTAAGTGAACTTCAGTTATTCGACCAAGAGAGTCAATTTGGTAAGCAATATATTCAGCGGCTACACCTGTGTAACTTTCCAAATTTGTCCAATCTACTGTTGAGTTTAACTCCCAACCACCATCTAGTAGATAGTTCATTAGGTCTTCTTTAGTTTGGAAAACTTCCAAACTAAGACCATCCCAAGTATTACTAATTGCTAAAATGTATTTCATTTTCTTAACCTCTTTTTCTATTTTATCTATTATATCAAAATTATTTAATTAAGTCAAGTAAAAAAGAGAGGAAACCTCCCCTCTTCCTTTAATTTTCAACAGACAACAAACGTTCTTCTGCTAACCTCAGGGATGAAAGGAGCTTATCAAACGTAGTATCAAACTTCAAGGTGATAGTTGTGTTGAACAAAGGCGCTTTATTTTTAACGATCGGAAATTGAAAAGTTATAATTTCTAAATTATCTTCGTGAGTTTCAACTTCTGACAAATCTTTGCTAGAGGTCAAAATAACAGTTACCGCTAGTTTTTCCTCTCCAAGCAACTTCAATCGGTACTGAAAAGAACCGTTATCTAAGTTAAAATCAGACCATTTACCTATAGGATAGACAATACTTCTTGTAATATGTTTTGCGTAAGAGTCTGTACCTAAGTAGTCCATTAAAGGTTGGTACAGAGGAATAAAAGATTCATGTTTAGATAACCAGTCTAAAGCTTCGTTTTCATCAAAGTGAGTTAAAACTGCTAAAGTTGGATTAGAGTTGGAAGGTTGCTCAGTCAAAACAAGATACCCATGCTTGTTTAATTCAAAAGAGAACTTATTTAAACCATGCTCTTTCAACTTTACATTCAACTCTAAGAGTTTCTTTACTACTGGTTCTGTTACTTTCTTTGTTGTGTTTTCCATAATTTACTCCATTTATACTTAGTTTGTTCGATTTACGACTGTTTCTTCAAATCGTTTGAACGTACCTTGAATATAGTCTAAGTTTTCTGCAAGTTCTGTTTCATGGCAGACTCTAATTAGGGAAACTTTTGTAGCTAAAGCATTTTTACTATGTGGAAGACCTACACGTTCTAATGATAAATCACCTATTTTAAAACCAAGTTTAGTTAAATCCTTACCAACATAGTGTTTATAAGCAGTCACTACCAAACGTCCTTCACTGTAACTAAAATAATAAGTTATGTGTTTCAAAGTCAATTCTACACTAGAGTTATTAGGAATAATTGCGTGTGCAAAACCACTTCCAAAATAAGAAATCAGTTGCTTGTACAAGTAAAACTGACTCTCTTGAATTTTCAACCAATCCAAAATCTCAGACGGTGTAACATCCACCACAGACCCGACCCAATCTGTATAGTAATCACAAGTATAGAACAACTGAACTACTTCAAACTCTTTGTCAAAAACATAGCGAAGTTGAGGGATACCGAGTTGTTCTAACTTTTGGTTTAGTTCATTTACTTTGTCAATAATAGTTTGTTTTTCTATGTTCATTACCAAATAAAACCTCTCTTCCAAACCTTCTTTTGTGGTTCTCTTATAGGAGAACCTGTTCTTACATACTTGTAAGTATTATCCAAATCAACAATCTCATCATTAAAAATAGGAACTCCATTACTTGGTTGAACGTAACCAAACTCTTTACTTTGTGCCTTTAAGTCTGCAGTGTGACGTTGTTCGTACTTATCATTTTGGCGACTAATCTGAGTAGCAAACAACCCAGTCAAACGCTTGTGTTCAGCAACTTCCTCATAGTCTGTGAAACCCCAAGTTAAACCTGCGTCAACAACCATAGAATATAGGTCAACTGTTTTTAAAAACTTTCGTTCTTTTGAAACCACAATTAAGCACCTACTTCCTCAGAAATCAGTTCTTCATATTTGACAATATAAGAAACCTTAGACCAAACCCTCTTATCATAAAAAGTAATGGGAATGAAAGAGTACAAATCTCCTACTAAGTATTTATATAGTAGCCTTAAAGCTTCTTCTTTTACAGAATTATCCAAACCGCTTGGGTCAGAACAGATAAAACTACCTACGTTTAAATCATTAGCACTCAAATCTGCAAACTCAAACTCTGAACGCATAAAACTGATACCGAAGTCTACTGCTGCTGGTAAATCTTCGCTCTCGATTGTTTGTAGCAACTTCAATTTAAACTCTGAGGTTTTATCTTTGGCGAGGGAATATGGTTCCCTATAAATCTCAATTCGATGCAACATAATTAACCTCCTGATTCAAGCAAACCATCACTAAGCATAAAAGGCAACGGTGCTTGTTTTAATTTTTCTTTTGGCACACATTCAGACAAAGCAGACTCAGAAGCTCTGGCCATATCAATTAACCAAAAATCTGAGCCGTTTTGCATCACATCGATAGACCACTGACCTTTCAATTTACAATCTTTGAGCAGTTTTGAAATCTCAGATACCACTAAGTCTTTGTTCTCCTCATAGCGCTTCATCAAAGTGTCTTCATGGTTGATGTAGTTAATATAATCGTGATTCTTTTGAATAGGAGACGAAACTCCAATATCAAGGAAATTCTCTTTCATAACTTCTGGGTGCCAATATGGAGAAATACCAATTACTTCCTCTGTATCAAAATCTACGAAAACTCTGTACTCAGTATGCAAAGGCAAACCGTTATAAATCGTAGGATTATTTTCCTTATCATCAATAAACTCACGTACAACCCACTCGTTGTTTGAGGATACCCCATAAATAACCTTATTGTTTAAAGGCGAAGCCATCTGATTGGCTTGACTTTGGATGTACCACAAGTAAGAACCTAACTCAGATACTTCTTGGCCTTTGGTAACTTTGGCGTTTCTAAAGTCAAATTTAGACGAGAACGTACCTGTTTTAATAAAATAATCTTTCTCTAAGTCTAAATCGAAAACTCTACAAGCATAGCGATTAATAACCTCTAAAGATAAAGGACTCAACTCTGTATAGTCATAAACACGTGTACTTTGCAACAAAGCTAAAGGCACTTTGATAATGCGAGTTTTTGGAATCTTAAAGAACTGTGTTTTATCAACTACTTCTTTAATCGCAAAGAGCCAATTCGACATAGTATTTGGGTCGTGGTTTAATAACTCATATACAAAAGGGTCTAAATCTAAAATGTCCAACCCTTGTCTAAACAAGTCATAGAAAAGCTTGTTCCCAGTCTTTACATACGAGTTGTATTGACTTAGAAGAGCTTTAGAGCTTGACTCTGGTATATCTGTCTTACACATATACCCACTGAACTGGACACCTTGCTCTTGCAACGAAAGCAAAGATTTCGCATCTGCTAGATACCGCACTGGTGTGGGAGAAGGTAGAACCTCTCCTTGCGTTGAGTTCCAAATAACCGTTTGGGAAACTAACTCTTCAACTAGAACTTCTGCACTCTCAGACAAAGAAACAAACTTATCTGATTTATCAATCACTTTTGCAGCATTTTGTTGGAATAAGTTCAAGCTCTCTGTATCAAGCTCAAACTGTGTATAAAAGTTTTCAAACTCTCTTTGTCGGTCTGGGTTATCTTTGAGGAGTAGCGCAATATTCTGTAGTTCCTTCTCCGTGTAGTTCCGAGAAAGAGACAAATCAAAGGAAGGTTCTCCTTTGACTAAATTTCTTAGTTTTTCAAACATAACTTCTCCTAAAATATAGCAAGTTTAAAACCGTGGACGAAACTCAAAAGTAGGATACCCTTTCCTTATGTTTCTAAGGTGTAAATCCAATTCTTCCAAGGTCTTAAAGTAGTTGGTACGTTTAATCTCACCAATCTTATCGCTTTTACGCAAGACTTCAATAACTTTAAAAACATAAACATTGTAATTAGAGTCTCTTGAAATAACACGTATATGATGAGTATTAAATCCACGTTCTAATGTGAAATCTGAAAGAAGACCATGACTTTCGAAGTTCGGTTCGTCAAAGATTTCTTGAACTAGTTGTGTTACTTTGTTCATCAGTTAACCTCTAGGCGAAAAATAACCAATAGGGAAACCATCTATAACCCCATTTGAGTTATAGTTCAAATAAATTGCCAAAACACCAGATTGTTCCACTTGAATAGTTACTTCTGTTGGGGAAATTTCTTGATACTCAATCTTTTCACCTACCCAGTTCAAAAAGCTAGAAGAGTAGGTCGAAACTTCAACTGTATAACCCTCCAAAACCAAACCAAGCAAAGAGTTATAAACAATACCCAAATGCTCTGGGTGGAAATAAGCTTCTGGTTTAGGAAAATTGACTTCTCTACGATTAGATAAAGCAATCTGTTTGACTGCACTCCAATATCTATCTAAGTTTTCACTAGAGGTTGCACTTACAGATAAACCACCTAAATCAACTAAAGACTTACCTTTCAGCTTAGTCTTTTGACTAATTTCTGAGTAAATGTTAAGCATAAATTTTACCTCACAAATCTAAATCAACTGGCGCGCTAGGTTCAAAATAACCAACTGGCCAATTTCGGATACGACCTTGCTCATCAAAGCGCAATTCTCGTCTTCCACCATCTACAAGTTCAAGTTGAATGCGAACTTGGTCATCTAAAACTGAACCTCGTAAAATGCTTTCTCCAACTAAGTTAATTAGAGTGCTATCATAAACAGAAAAGTCGATTGTGACTGCACGTTCCATAATAAGATACCGCAAATATTCGTAAACTTCTCTGAGATGTGTTGGGTGGAAATAGCTTGTCATATTAGGGAAATTGACTACTTTACCACCTAACTCACCACTCTGAATAAGAGGTTTAATTTGCGTTGTGAATAGTTCTAAATTCTCCAAAGAAGACTTACGAGTTGAGAGTCCAAATAAATCAACGAGAGACTTACCTCTCAATCGTGGTTTTTGATAAATTCCTGATTTGATAATAAACATATTTTTCTCCGCTTTCTAATTACTACAAATAGTTAAAGTCACCATAATCAAAATAACCAACTTTATAAGGTTCTCTCAAGTAACCTTCAGAATCAAAGTGAACAATATCTATTTCTCCATGTTCCTCATCTAGTATAGGAGGTAATTCTAATTGCAACTCAACCTCAGTTTCTAAAATACGATTACTTGCAATAGAACGACCCAGCAAATTGATGATTTCATCACCGTAAATCGACAATTCAATGTGAATACCTTTGTTTAGAAGACCAACCAACCCTTGCAAGAAAGTAAGCATATCACTTGCATGGAAGTAAGCTTCCGGTTTGTTTAAGGAAACTGAGGATACCCCACTTGTTTGGGAATTTACAAAAGCGCTAAATCGAGCGATATTCTCCCTAGATGAGTTGTTTACTGACAATTTGCAAAGCGAAACCAAAGAGGTTCCCTTTAGTTTAGAGGGTTTTGAAACATCTGACTTTAAAAGTAACATAGCTAACTCCTATCTTTCGATTGACAGTGGAACATCAAGCTCATAACCATAACTCTTGGAAACAACCCAAACGTAGGGATACCCCTTGCTAATCAACAAGTTTCGTAAACCATCTAATTCCAACAAATCTAAAACAACTTTACCGTTTATACGCACAAGCACTTGGTTTTGTGACTTGTAAAGTTTCTTTAGCAATAAGGGTAGTGCTTCTGAGTTTAGCTCTACTTTTTCTCTTTCTTCGTTCAAATGAAATACCTCTTTTTCTTTATTTTCTCTTATTATATCAAAAATAGTTAATATTGTCAAGGGAAACAAGAACAAAATAAAAGAGAGCAGTCGCTCTCTTTCTATATCTATCTTAGTGTTTCGATTTATTCTCTTCTCTCCAATTCTCAGCAACGGATGAACCTGCTTGGCGGAATACCCTAGCTGCCTTATTGAAGAAACCACCTACATGACTAGCACCTTGGAAACCAACACCAAGACCAGCACCTAAAGCCGAAGCTACTGCTCGTCCTGTGTGACCTTCTGCCATGTGTTCTCTTGCCTTCTGCCAACGTTTTTGACGGAAAGATTTACCTTTGCTATTTCCTCTACGGAAAACTTGTTGTCTGCGGTCATAACTTGATAAGAATGGTTGTCTTTCAAGTATCATTTCCTCAACCTCTGCTCTTGTAAAGGTATATGTACCGACTTGCAAATCTTGTAACATAGAGTAACGCTTAAAGGCATTTTCTACAACAACTTTAGAACTGCTTGACTCCATAAGGTCAAACTCTCTATAAGCATAATCCATAGAGTCAAATACCAATGAAGTTGGGTTCAAATACTGTCTAATCAATTTCCAATCAAACAATTCCCCAAACCCACCACTATTCCACAAGGAAATAGAATACGGAGAAACCTCTGGGCTAAATTGGATACCCTCTTTCTCAGGTTCATAAAGCAAACCATTGAAGTACAACTGACGACCAATAATTTCAATCTTGCGAACGCGACTCCAATCTCCAAAGTAAGTGTAAATGTCTTCTAACAAATACTCTCTCAAGTCTTGGTCGTCTTTAATTGTTACACCACTTGCTCGGTTGGCAGCAACTCGACTCATTGTCGTTCTATCGTTTAATTCCTCAGTGGAAACAATCGTCTCTACTTTAGGTATACTAGAACCTTGTAAACCAAAAACAGACTGCAAAACGGACATAAGTGCTGACTCAGATACACCTAATTGACTAGCTAGAGCTGATGCAACATTTACAGAGTCAGCTACGTTAGGGGTTTTCACTTGTGCGCTCTCAGAAGGCTCAGATTGTTCTCTGCTCCACTTTTGAGGTTCAACCTCTAAGTTATCGACTGTGGAGTTTAAATCGCTCTCAGACGAAACTGGGGACTCTGAGGTAGGTTCTGAGATAATTTCTTCGTGAAGGTCTGAGAAGTTTGAAGTGTCTTCTTCCTCAGAAAGAGAGGTTGGTTCTTCTACTTCATCTGCTTTTATCTCTTTAGTCGCAAACTCTGGACGGAGGTCTACTGAGTTTGAATGTGAACTTGATTCATCAGAAGAATTTTCCAAGTTAGAACCATTAGAAACATCTTTGAGTTTTGAGTAAATCGCATCAATTTGACCAGACATAGTATTAGAGAACTGCTCTTGGAAACTACCGGGAGAGCTAAAAGCTCTCGTAATATCTGCAACTGAGAACATCCACTCTGGTCTCAAATCCAATAGGAATTCCAAGTAAGAACCGGGATACCCCATTTGTTGGACTACTAAGTCTGCAATCTCTCTTGCTCTTACAAAGGAGCGACTAATGTCGCTAGAACCTAGTGCTTTCAAGTAACCGAGTACACCGACTCTTTCATCCCACTCATTTGGGTTATTAGGATTGCAGTTCTTAGCTTTAACAGTTTGTGCTTTGTCTCCTAAGAACTCCTCTAATTGGTTTGTAATAGTACCTTTAGAATCTCCTAAAATCAAATAAGGTTTAAAGTAAACCGCTCCACCCTCTGCTTGGGAAGTAGAAGATTTAACTTTGCTCAAATTTGAAGGTTTTTGGTCTCGAATAACTTTGTAACTTGTGTTACCAATATAGGCAAATTTCCGAGCGCTCTCAGTTAAATACTTACCTGTATCGGAACCGGGAACGTTAGACCAGTATTGACCGTCTCCTCCTTCGTTACCTTGGTAACCAATCATAAAACCGGTATCCAAGTTCAATAAGTTGTATATCCAAACATCAACTATGTCTCTATCTGCCCCTGTGAAAGCTTTAGCTACTCCACCATCGGCTACTGGGAAAGTCTCAAAGTTGGAATCTATGTCAAATTTTTGACCTACAACATAAATACTTGACTTCAACCCTTCCGCACCTTGGAAACCTGCACGTTTTAAAGAAAGAAGTTTTTTAATACTTTCATTAAGTTTGTCAAACAAATCTCTAAGGTAAGCATCTGTTCTCATGCGTTTTTCGCCTTCTTCTGACAAGTATTTAAGGTTGAAATCCTCAATAGCCTTTTCTTTCATGCGACCTGAAAGGTATTTTTCCGCATCAAGTTTAAATGGATCAAGCACCTTATTAGACAAAGTACGCGAAAACCAACCTGATTGTCTAAACCTCTCATTAGAAAAACTCATAATCCAGTTAGTAACCTCGTCGAAAATACCAAGAATACCTTCATCACCACCAAGTTTTTCATACATAGCCTTATCTCTTGTGACAATTTCAGCTCGGACGGAGACAATACCCATGACAAAAATCATGTGGCGAAGAAAAGCTAAGTTACCCCAAGCTCCAGTGTACTTTCTATCAGATAATTCTAAAAAGACTTTATCTAAATTGTTTGGTACAAGAGTGTCATACCAACCCATAATAGTTGGATTTTCATCCCATAATAATTGTCTTGAAATGTCATTGACAATGGGCATGGTTGACTCTTTAATATCCCCTGATTGAATGAAATATCCTTTAGGAATACCGTTTTCATCAGCTCCACCAAAAGCAATGTAATAAGGAACCATCGTATCTGGTTTACCGTCACCACCAAAAATTGGGCGACCGTTGGCAATTGATACCGCTAGACCGTTTGAAATAGAAACCCCTTTACCCGAACGAGAACCCGCCCAATAAACTAAAACTAACTTAGCTCCTGCGTTAATAGGTGCAGTTATTTTGTTTGATGAAGTAAGAATACGACCATCAAGACCTTTACCTAACAACTGGTAGCCATAGGTTAGTTTCTCACCTTTGCGTTGTAGAGACTCTAAAGCTTTATATGCAAACAGTGGTTCACTTTCTGCAATCTCTGGTTTTGCAATGTGTGTGTAGTGACTTACTTGAACGTTCGAAAATACTCTAGTTAAAGGTTCTTCAAATTCCCCACCGTAGTCAAATACATCTGTGTAGAATAAACTGTCTTTTGTAAACTCACTCTTTTGAAGTTCTGAAATTGGAGCGGATACCACCCACTCCGCTGAGGCCCACTTCTCATCATCCATCATCCCAACGTGACTTTTCATAATAGCGAACGTGGAGAACGTATCTTTCAGTTTCCGTAAATAACCTCTGAAAACATCTGTGTCTTTAGGGTTAATTGCCACGGTATAGCTTTCTCCAAAGTAATTTACCTTGTCAGACCAAAAGTACCCATCTTGGTAAGTGTCACAAACTAAAGCTAAATATTCCCAAGCACGTTTTCTCAAATAGTCCTCAATCGCTTGTCGTTGACCATCTGAACCTTTCCACTTCATAGGAACTGAAGGAAAGTTCAAATCATCTTTTTTAACAGTTACCTTGCGACTCAATGCAAACTCTAAAATCTTATAAGGGTAATAAATCGGTTTATCTGAGTTTAAAATCTCTTGCAAATCAATTTGTCTTGAAGTGCTTACTTTCACATTGCGTAAAGGAGAAAACATAGCCTCTCCTGCATAATAAGATGCAGTATAATTCGGTTGAACTGCTTGTTCCCCTTGGATAATAACCATTGGAATGTCAGGTAAACCAACTACTACACCTTCATATTTGTCTAGTTCGTAACCTGCTTCAAAAGCATAATCATAGACCTCGAACAACTGTGTAATCATAGAGCTAACTTCAGCAACAAGTTTAGAAGCCGTCTTCAATAACTTGATTTTCTTAGCTAGAGTTTCATCCTCAACCGAAACCAAAGACTCTTTTACATCTGTAGATACCGAAGTTGGGTCGAACTCTAAGTCTAAAGCCTTTGAAACAGTTGCAATATCATCAATTAAGAAGTGTTCTAGTTGCTCTGCTTTCAAGTCTTTTAAAGAGTTTGAACGCAAGTCGGATACCGCTAACTGGTTTTTTAGTTGGTTTTCAACGGAATGTACTGCCAATTCTGACTCTAGCTGAGTGTAAATTGGTTTTAAATCGTTAAAACCAAAGGTAAACCCACTTGCTTTTCTATCTAAAGAAAGTTGACCGAAGGCACAAGCTAACATACAAGTAGCATAGAAATAAACGACCTCATCTGAACCCTCAAGTCCGTTCTCTACTAATTCTTCAACAGAACTATAGATCACATCTACAATCTGTTGGTTATCCAAACCTAAACCGAGTTGGTTTGAGATTTTCTCCATCTGGTCTTGTACTTTACTCACTAATCTCACCTTCTTTCTTCTCTACTAATTCTAAGGCTTTTTGGAACACCCCACTAATATCTCTTACTTCGCTAGGTGGATAGTAACTGAAAATGCTGCTTACCACCTTTACAAAAGTATGAGGATCAACCTCCTCACTTAGAAAATCACCCTCTTTAGTTAAGTGTTTACTACTCAAACGACTAATAACATCTGCTCCAAATTCTTTTTCAAACTTCTCAAAGTCTCGACGGAAACGGTAGGATACCCTTGTGGTGTTTACCAAATCTGTTAGAAGTTTGCTCAATTTAGGTAGTTGAGATACTTTGGGTAATGGCACACCCCAAGCGTTGAAAGCGTAAGCAGAACGTAAAACATCTACTGCTAAGTAATTAGGTGCAGTCAACAACTCCACGGAAACTTCATTTGCAAAGCGCTCTGCAAATTCTTTAAAAGAAGGTCTAATCTGTTTAAACTCTGAACCTTTACCTTCGTTTGCGAAGTAACTGTCCAACTCTGCAAACTGTTCTTTTAGTTTAGAGTGCTTATCAATAAACTCGTTATAACCTTCAAATATACTTGAAGTTGAATTTAAACCGAAGATACCGAAACTTGCTAATTTAATCGCTTCTTCATCTGATAACTCAAGGTCTTTCAAAGAACAAGCTAATTGGAAGAACTCTTTTTCGTTAAAGAACGTATTGTAAGAATAAACTGAGTTCGTAGACAACCAACTGATTACTGCAAACAAAGGCGAAACCTCACCTACTGTTTCTAAAACACTATCCGGTAAGAAATCTACACCCTCTAAGGTAATTTCTCTCTCTAAAGGTTTAAATTCTGCACCCTCTAAATCAAAACCGAAACTATCTAGTTTATCATAAAGTCCTTGGTACTTCTCAATAATGTTGTCTTCTTCGCTTGGTTCTTCTGAGACCTCTTCTTTTGTTTCCAAAGGTTCTTCGGGTTCTTCTGTTTCATCAGACAAGTTACTAAAGTACAATTCCAACCCACTCTTGTAGCTTGAAACAAACTCAGAACTCATAAAATCAAAAGTAATGTTGTCTAAAGCTAACTCCAAGCAAGTGGTGAGCGCAGTGAGATACCCCACAAATACGGAATCAACACCTTTACTCAACCCAACCTTATCTTTGTTTTTCAAGAGGTAATTCGCTACGGAAACTGCTCTTAGATAAGTTGTATCTGAGGTAATAGAAACCTTAGGTGTTGGATAAGAAGTAATATCTCGATGCTCTTTTACAAAAGCAACCATCGAGTTTACATACTCTTTTGCTAGAGCTTTGTTATGTTCTCCAACCTCTAAAGTCTCTTTCAAAGTTGGAAATTGAGCTGAAATCTCAGACTGATACCCCTCAAGTACACGAACCAAACCTAAGAAGTTAGTAACTAAAGTTAAGTCGGAGTCTTTTAAGAACCCTTCTCCAATATCTTTAGTCTCAACAGGTTTAGTTGATTTAGGCGTTCCTTTCTTCACCTCTTGGAAATAATTCCACAGAGCGCCACCTTCTTCATCCATCTCATAATACTGAGGACGAAGAGCCGTGTGGGTATAATATAAATCATCATTAAACACAGCACCCACATAGTTCAATTCGGTGTCTCTCAAAATTAAACCATACGGATCATTGATTTGTTCTCTATGACTCTCCACAAACTCTTTACAAGTAATACTATCTTCTACCAATCCAACTGCTCTTAGTCGTTTGAATGAAGACTCTACTGTTTGCTTTCTACTTGGGTCTAAGAACCAATCGAGACCGTGGTTGTCTAAAAGATACCCTTGAACTTCTGGGCTACTATTCAGTACAATAATTTCTTCTACACTAGAGAAGACACGTGAACCAAAGAGCGAGCGACTATCACCTCTTAAAACCTTAGTAATTGGAGTTGACTTGCTTTCTGCTGATAATTCTGTACCTAACTGCTCTGTAAAAGTAATTGGTACAAACTGTTCCTTTGCCTTGAAATTGACTGGGGAAACATAAAATTGAACATAAATACCATCCAACCCAAGCACTACTCTACGAACATTATTAGGTGAGAACTTGGAAATGATACCCTCAGTTATTCCTTTGTCTTTTCGCTCTTTTAACTGTTTATATGCTCCTGCACATAAGAGCCTTTCAAAATTTTCAACGTATTTATTGGTTACTTTACCTTGTACAACTCCTTGACCTTGTTGGTTTTGAGTTGAGTTAGGTTGTGAACCTTTTAGTAGTTCATACATTTGTTTTATCTCAACTTTCAAGATTTTCTACTTACTATCCAAACGAGAACACGAAAAAATCCCGCATACCTACTATGCGAGACCAAAATTCCTATTTTTCTTAATTTTGATAGATATAAGTTACAAAACCTTCAGAGGTTGTTGTTGGGTTAAACCAACCACGGTGGTTGCCAATGTAACGTTTTCCACCAACATTTGATTCAGAAACCTGAATGCGTGTAGCTGATTCTACCGCAGTTACCACCGCAACGTGACCATAAGCACCGTCATTCCAACATGCAATCGCACCTACTTGTGGAGTTGAACCTGTTCTAAACCCCGCTGCAGCAGCACTTGTCGCCCACTGCGCTCCATTACCCCAATAATCTCCAGCCCAAGGTGCCAATGTTTTAGCTCCCCAAGTACACTCTCCCATTGGATAACTTGAAGCGTCTGTATTGTATCTAGGACGACTTGTTGTGGTCACCGTAGGAGTTACTGTTGGAGTTGGTGTTGGAGTTGTTACTTCCTCTTGAGGTTCAGAACTTGGAGCAACTTCTTCTGAGGTAGTTGGGGCAGACGGAGTGGATACCGCTGAAACTTCTTCTCTAAAGAAGTGTTGGCAGAGTTCGTTACGACTGCTTTTTCACTCTCTTTTTGAGCTAAGTAAGCTTTCTCTTCTTCCAAAGCTTTAGCTGCTTGGCGCTCTGCTTCTGCTTTTTGCTCTACTAACTCAGCTTTCTTATCTTCTGCTTCAGTCTTTTCAACCTCTAAGTTCAACTTAGCGACTTCTAACTCCGCTTTGCGAGAATTAAGAGCTTGCGCATCATCTTCTAACTTTTCTTTATTAGCAATGACTGTGTTAATCGCTTGGTTGTTCTCTTCTTGTTTGGCTAAAATATCTTCCTTGTCACTCTTTTGTTGTGCCAACATTTTGTTACTTGCTTCAACAATTTGGTTCATAGAAGTAACTTTAGAAATAATATCAGAGATAGAGTTTGAGTTGATGACTGCGTTCACATAGTCTAATACAGAACCACTTGTTTGCGCACTGCGAGCTTGTTTTTCCAAAGACTCTTGACGAGACACAATGTTCTTAGACAAGTTGTTAATGTCTTTTTCTAGGTCTTTAGACACTGACTCTAAACGGTCAGTTTCAGCTTGTAAATTAGCTTGTTCAGTTTCTAAAGCAGTAACCTTACTTTGGACACTTTCCAACTGAGAGCTTGCTTCTTTTTGTCTCTCAGTTAATTGCTCCACTTTCTGGTCTTGTTCTGCAAGGACAGAGTTGGATACACTTATTGGAGTTGGAGTTGTTTGTGGTACATCAACTACCTCATGAGGATTTAATGCTCCTGCGCTTACTGTTTGAATGGTTGTTAAACCTTGACTTAATAAGACTGTACTTAATAATAAAGTCGATAAAACTTTCTTCTTCATACTTGGATAATTTCCTTTGCTATCAAAATATGAAAACATTATAACAAAGAAAGTCGCAATTTCATATTACGACTTTGTTACATTTTGAATTTGGTTGGCAAAAGTAGATACCACAAGGGGTTTTCTACTTGAAAGGTCGATACGTGCGTTTAAAGTCACTCAAAGACAAAGTTTCATGTTTTGGTGGTGCAAGCCAATGGATGTCACTATTCATTGGCGGTGCGTGGAGGAAAATAACCTCATTATTTCTAAGTTCTTTGACTACTACAACTTTGTTGGAGTCTTGTCTGTTTCTATAAAGTCGATTTTCAGTTAAATCCAAAATCCAAACCTCATTTCAATTATTTTCTTTATTCTAGCAAAACCATATTGGAAAATCAAAAAAAAAAGAGGATACCGCTAGGTAAACCTCTCTTTTTGTTAAGCAACCTCAGTTGCAACTTCTTTTTCTTCCGGTAATAGTGGATACTCTCTTGAATCCACAATGTTTGTGCGCTCTTTCTTGTTGTCGAAAGCCAACATCAACTCTTTACCAAAGTCTTCAAAGGTGTACTCAATCATAGTGAACTGACCACCATGACCCTCAAATTCAGCAATACAACGTTGTACTAGTTCTACCGCTTTCTCGTGAAGTCCACCCATCAACTCGTCTACGACAAACAACATACGGTGGTTGGTAATCTCAGTCAAGACCACAGAGAACAGAAAGGCGATAATTTGACCCATACCGTCTCCGGTTTGCTTACCAATCACTAGTTCGTTCCATTGACCATTCTTAAACTCCAATAAGTTTAAGTGTACTTTCTGAGCTTTCAAGTCTGAAATCAAAGAGAACTTGTAGACATTTTCTCCAAAGACCAAAGCCAAGGCTCGGTTAATGATACCTTCCATATAGTCACGCAAACCTTTTGTACCGTCATTACTCAACATAACAACGTATTGCAAGGCTTTTGCTCTATTCAAGTAAAGAGTACGCAAATCTTCTAGTTGTGCAATATCATCTTGGCGCTTTCTAAGTCTATCCTCTTTCAAGGAGTAATCTTGTTTAATCGCACCGAGACGACTTGCGAATGTTTCTGAAACCAAAGGATACCCCTTTCTTCTTGTTTACTCTAGTTACTACTCATAGCAACAGACCAAATGTTAGAGGAGTCAAAACTCTTAATAAAGACAAACTTCCCTGAACCTGCAAAACCAAAGCGGATATCATCAGCAAACTCTCCTTTACCATACAACAAGTAGTCAAAGTAAACTGGGGAAAGTCCGAATTGGAAACCACCTAGCTCCAACTTCGCTTGATTGCCTTCTGTTACCTTATGCACGTGTTCAATAGGAGCAGTTAAGTCCAAATCTCCATATTTGAAAGTTACATTTTTCAAATCTTCAGAAATAATGACTTGAATACGCTCTGCGGACATGAGACCACTTAGAGCGTTAATACGTTTCAAGTACATTTCAACAAGGGGGCGAGAAAGGGATACCCAAGGTAAATTTCCCAGTTGATCCAAAGAGTTTGGTGGGTAAGCTACATCTGCATCATAAAGGACACCTAGTACAGTAGCGCCTTGTTTCAAAACAAAGAAGTGTTTTTCTTCATCTTTGTAGAATGAGAACAAACCTTTAGCCAACAAGTCTTTTAAAGCAATCAAACTCATTGGACGAAGACCACCCTCTTCTAAGAAGAAATCCATATTGTTCTGAACACTAGGCATATAAGTGTCTTTGTAGAACTCCAAAGCTTTCGTAGTTGGGTTAAACATCAAATCGTTGTGGATTTCATTGGTTGTTGGAGTGTAAGGAGCTAAGTCATTTAAGGTTTGAATCATATCCTCACGTTGTTGTTCTGTCAACTCTACGAAAGGAACTTCCTCATTGTCTGCAACACTAATATACTCCAAACGGTACAAGTCCGAAACATAAAACGGTGGAGTAGTTGCAATGAGAGAAGAGTTACGAATTTCTTCATCCTTATCTGGCAACTTCAAGCTCTCTTGAACGGTAATGGCTACCTCAATATCAGTTAGAGGGTGGAAAGTCACACTCAAAGGAGTTGTCAATTCACTAGCAGAGTAAGTTGAAATCAGTTTCTCCAAAGTCAAAGCTGGTACTTGGAAGTAAACTGGTTCTTCTCCTTCAAACTCTGTAACCTCTACCGCAGAAGTGGTAACACTCGTTTTTGCAACTACAATATCTGTAAGGGCAAGGAAGGATACCGCACCGTTAGATTCAATCTTAACAACTACGTTCTTGCTTTTTGGGTCAATCATAGAGCGCTTTACTGTCTCAATCAGCAAGCGACTTTCTTCTGCTAGTGTGTCAAATGCAATCTTTAAAAACATCTCTCAGCGGTTCTCCTTAATCTAGCTTGAAACCTTGCTCCCAAGAAGCAGTGTCAAATCCTGCAAAGGGATTAGTGTCTGTGCTTGGAGTTGGTTTAGGCGTTTCCTCAACTTTAGGAACTTCTACCTCTACTGTTTCAGTTGGAGTTGCACTTCCAAATACACCACTTAGCAAATCAACTGCGCTTGTATCTGTATTAGCCGGTTTATTTTCAACTTGTGCAGTTTCTACACTTGTTGGAGTTTCTTCGGTAGTTGGGGATACCGCTTGCTCTTCTTTAGTTGGAGCAGTTTCTTCAAACTTAATCTCTTTTGTTGGCTCTGGAATAAGTGGAGAGTCACCTTTAGCAATGTCTACTACTGCATCGTTTTCCAACATTTGAGCAGTCATCTCTTTTGCTTCTGCTTTGACTTCTTTGCTATCTGCTACTTCAACATCATAAGAAACCGCAGACACATCTTCTCCTGTAATTTCTTTAATGGTGTCATAGTCTTTCTTCTCAACCGCTTCAAAGAACTTCTCTAAGCGCTCTGCTTCAGCAACTTTCTCAGCCAAGATTTTACTTGCAAGTGCTTTGTAAGCTTCAATCGACTCTTTTGTGAACTCAGTCTCACTAGCGAGTTCCATTTTGATTGGATACCCAAGAGCGTTGAGGACTTCAACTTCTTTCAAAATTGCTTGAATACGAGCCTTTTTAGACCCACTAATTTCTTGTTCTTTACGGTTATGTTCCAAAACTTGTTTATTCAAAGACTCTAATCGAGCCAAGGTTTGTTCTACTGACATTACTTGTCCTTCCTATTTTCTTCTTGTTTTCTTCGCTTGTCTGTACTTATCGAAAACTTAACAACTTCAATCATCAGATAGGAAAGTTGAAAAACAATCAACAGACCTACTGCAATCAATATCTTCACAACAACAGTTAATTAAGCGCCAAATAGTGCTTAATCAAGTCCTTAATCTCTGGTTCTAAGACCATAAGATTTAGGCGCTCGGAGAGGGATACACCCGCCCAGTTGAAATCTCTCAGACCTTCTAAGGCTTCGGAGAGTTGAGCTTGTTTCCCTTCTGCTTTGACTTGTTCTGCTACTGAACCTTCCGTATCTTCCAAGAAAATCTCAGAAGGAGGTTTCAATTCAAACACTTGTGGGTCAAAGTGAACCTCTGGTAAGCCCGTGTGAGGGTTCTTACGCATCTTCACTACTGCACACCATACAAAGCTATAATCTTCTGAGCGTTTCGGTCTTGCCATGCAGCCTAAGTTCATAAAGGCACACTTCGTACCACCCTCAGTCTTAAAGGCTTTCAATTCACTAGGTTGATGAATATGACCATTTAAAATTAAGTCCACACCATAAAAGGGTTCATGTGTTGTTAAGTCAATCGCTTCCGGATTGTTTGTAAAGTTTGTTAAACCAACTCGAAAATCGTAGTGAGTTATCGCAATATTAGTGACACCTTCTACAATATCCAATTTCTCAAACTCTTTCCCATAAGGAACATAGTGGAAAACCACTCTCATAGGCTCATTTGTATCTGGATCAATTAAGTCTGGTGACTCTAACATCACTCGACCTACTTGTTTATCTTCCTCTGCTAGATGTGCAGGGGAGTCAAAGTAACCCAAGGACGACAAGAACAAATAGTCATTACGCTCTTCCGACCCATGTAAATCATGGTTTCCTCGGTTAATAACCTTGTGACCTTTAATTGAGTCCAAGAATTTCATAGTGCGACTTAGCATAATGCGGTCGCCAGAGAGCCAAGATACCCCTGTACGAACTCCGATAAAATCGCCTGTTTCATTATATAACTCTGGTTCAAGAAGTTGAACTCTCTCCAAAGTCTTGTCCATGCACCAATAACAGTTCTCTTGGTAGTTGATGTGTTGACCTCTATACACATTTTCAATGTGGCGGTCGCCAAAAGTAACTGAAGTGTTGCCGATTACTTTTTTCAATTTTGCTTACCTCTCAAAATACCCTCATTTGCTCTCTATTCGATTTTAAACTTCAAAGGTAGAAATAGACCCCAACTAATTTAAAATCAAATCTGAGCCAATCTGAGACTTCCTAGCTATGCTCATGTGGACTTACTATAGTCGAACCAATCTCAAAAGGTTCTGTAATCGAAAGATGACCACAATGTGAGCAGACACCTACTGGATACCCTTGAGTTTTTAACTCTTGTAAGAGTTCTTCGCTCTCTTTAAAGCAAGACTCTTTCTCTGAATCCTCAAGTTCTAACTGCTTATCCAAAATCTCCAATTCTGAGAACTGAGACTCTAAAGCCAAGAGAGAGTGAACTTCGGCACTTCTGCTTTCTCCAATCAGACCAAAGCTAGGCGCGGTGTTCAAGTCTTCTAACGCTGAGTTCAAATTTGAAACAACTTCCAAAACTTGATTTGAAGAAATACTAGGAGCTTGCCCGAAACTCTCAACCTCATTTAAAGCAGTTAGACCTTTTGAAATCTTATCAAGAGTTGCTAAATCACTCAAATTAGCAGTTTCAACAAGAGGTAAGGAAACCTCTGAGCCAAACTCTTTTAACTTCGTTTGAATAGAATGAACTTGATTGAGTGCTTTCAAATCCACACCATCAATCGTAGTTGTTCCTTCCAACTCAGACATAGCTTTCAAGTCGCTTGCAACTTCAAGGATACCCTCTGAGCCTTTTTCTAAATGTTCAAAAGTGTGTGTTCGATTTTCTAATTGTCTAATAACCTCTTTTGTTAAGTGTCTACGCTCTACAATATCCTGAGAATAGACTCGGATACGACCCTCTACAACCTCTAACTGTTGGAAAGTCTCTTTGTTGTCATCCGTCATTTGTTTAATCGCTTGTTCTGCAG
>ERZ773250.655-NODE-655-length-19233-cov-7.532746_pt1 | contig 19233 bp, 18 predicted proteins | sample MGYA00511258_ERZ773250 | MGnify/ENA primary metagenome ERZ773250 (study PRJEB29015, sample SAMEA2738164) | human oral metagenome | biome: human oral; feature: human-associated habitat; material: saliva | place: China | collected 2187 ... | reverse complement strand
CGGGCCGGTCGGTCCCTGCGGCCCGGTAGGGCCAGCCGGGCCACGGTCGCCTTTAATTCCGCCGTGCTGTCGCAGCTGGTCTTGCACGAAGGTTTTAGCCTGGGTGACGTTCTGCGCATCCGTCTTGACCTGCTCAGCCTTGGCCTTGGCCTCGTTCGCTGCCTGGATCGCCTGGGTGCGGGCAGATTCTGCCGCGCCCTTCGCCTGGTCCGCTCCATTCTTCGCGGTCAGTGCGTCGGCGCGGGCCTGGGTAGCCTGAGTATTAGCTGTCTCGGCTGCGCTCCTCGCCTGGACGGCCTGAGTAGCTGCCTCCCTGGCCTGGATGATCTGGCTGGTAATCTTCGAGGTCTCGGCCTGGAGGCGAACCAGCTCGCCTGCGTCGACGATCTTCACGATGCCCGGCTGAGCATCCACTGGCGCGGCCTGGGAGAGGTCCACCGTAGTGTCTTTAGGCAGGGCCATATAGAAGGGTGCGAGATCCAGGTCGCGGCGGCCCGTGATCTCGACTTCCCACACCCATTCTGAGGGGTCGATCAACGGGCCATCGGTGGCGAGCAGCACCACGCCAGGCGTGCCATCTTCGCCTCGCAGAACGCCGTCAGCGCCCACCTTGACCTTCACGATCTTGGGGATCACCGTCAGAGGCGGAGTGCCCTTGAATCGGATCACGGGGGCGGTCGGTCGGAATACTACGGTGAGAGTTGACGCGCCGTTCAGATCAGGGGCTTTATCGGAGTCTGCGCCGTCTTGGAGGCCGTCAACCAGCGTGCCGGTCACGCGGCCATATCCCAGGCCTTGGGGGTAGGGGATGAGCGTCACTTAGAGGCCTCCTTCTCGGCTTCGTGGAGCTTTTTCAGGGCCGCGTCGCGCGTCAGTTCGGCGATCACAGCCCGGCGGAGCAGCTCGGCGTTTTCACGGGTGAGAGCGTCAATGACTTCATCAGCGCTCAGGGCGAGTTCGTTCACTTTTCAGCCTCCGTTAGTTTCTGCTCGGCTGCCTCCAGCCGGGCTGATAGATCTTTGACAATCGGAATTAGAAGAGTCCAGAGCCGGTCGTATCTCACGCCGGAGGTTTGGCCGTCCCGGTAGGTGACGTATTCGGTCAGCCCGGCTTCCTCCACCTCTTCGGCGACCAGGCCGGGCACGCGGGTTGGTCGCTCGCTGTGTGCGTCCCACTTTCCCGAGCCCGCGCCTCCTGGCGCGTGGTCCTCCAAATAATTTGCGTAGGCCTCGTATTCGGCTCGGTCGTACCAGTCGCGCGGCTCCAACTCTAGGACTCGCTCGGGACGGTCAACGGTGGTGATGTCCATCTTCAGGCGGCGTGCAGAGCCTTGGTAAGCGACCGACCAGCCCTGCCCGTTAGAGCCGCCCACGATAGCCAGCGGGATACCTCCCGAGGTTTGCTGGATACCTTCGAGCCTGATCTCACCGCCGTTGTGGACTTGCAGGGCGATGTTCCCGGACTTTGAGTAGACGTCAATGTATGAGTCAGCGGCCATACGTATATGACCGTCATAGTCAGACTCGATACCCGTGTAGGTCGGACCGTAGAGCGTGGCCAGCTTCCACTTCGAGCCTTCACCGAGGACTAGCTCGGCGCGGCCGGACTTGTTCACTTCCTTCTCGTTGCCCGAGATGATGAACGCGCCCACCTCATACGCGCCGGAGTGGTTCTGTTCCTCCGGATCGACGATGAAGATTGAGCCGTAGTTTTTCGTCCATTCCTGGGTTGTCCCGAAGCGAAGCTCGACGCGCTTTCGTGCGCCTTCCGGCTCGACCACGATGTGGCTTCCGCCGTCCGCTGCGTTCCAGCGGGTGGAGCGCCGGTTCATTTCAACCAGCGTGCGGCCCAAGTGGAGCATCTTCAGGGTGTCATCTTGGATCCGCAGGCCCTCCGCAGAGTCAGCGTTCGTCCGGATCAGCCCGCCCGTGATGGTTACACCGGATAGCTCACCGGTTTGGCCAGTGATCCGCACGGTTTGCCGTCCAAGATCGTCATAGGCGACGATCCCGGAGCCGTTAACCTTCACACCTCGGTCGCGCTGCTTGCTGGTCTGCAGCACGCCTCCGGTAATCAGGTATTCATCGAGAGCGCCCACGCCGGTTTTCGAGGCCGTGACGTGCACTGAGACGTGCTCGGACCAAGGTCCAACATTCCCGGAGCGGTCCACAGCCCGGATACGGACGTAATACGTCGTATTTGGCGTAAGCCCCGCCTGGTACCAGGCGAGATCCCCTGCCGCTGCGGCCGTCGCGGATACGTCGGTGGTTCCCACAGAGTGGGTTACAGAGATGTCCCAGTGGTCGATATCGGGAGGCATGGGCGCGCCGGTTGCTGCCATGCCGTCGGAGCGGATGAAAGCAACCTCCCGATCACAGGTGACAATCGGCGCAGTGGGCTTGGGTGGTGCTTCCGAGTCCGAGGCGAGAGTAATAGCGACCGGCGTGCTGAAGCCGGAGAGGGCCTGCTGGCGGCTGGCTGCCTGGACTGTAATAGTCCACTTTTCGCCTGGCGTGCCCTCCAGGCTGTAGGACGTTCCCGAGGCTTCGCGGTACACGTCAGGGCTGTTCGCCTTCGCGATCCGGATACGGTAGCGGTCGACAGTGACCGGCTCGCCGTCCACTGTCTTGGTGACCGCGTTCCAGCGCAGGGAGACAACGCTACGGGTAAACCCATCCGGCGCGAGGTAAGCGTCAGAAGTCGCGGTCAGTCCGGTGGGCACCGTGGGGGTGCCTGGGTTGCCGTCAGCGCCTCGAAAGGTCACGGGCGAGTTTTCACCGCCCACCATGCCGTCCGACAGGTCGGTGGTCTTGCGTGCCAGGCGTTCCAGGATCGCTTGAATACGGGTGCCCAGGGTGTCGAAACCGGTAATCTCGCCGTTCTCGCTGACCGTGAGACCAGCTTCCACGATCCGGAGCTGTCCGGCTGGCGTTTCCACCCAGTCGCCCACCTGGTAATCGCTCCACAGACAGGGAGCGCCAGGAGTGAGCGACCATTCGCGGCGGTGCTGCTCCAGGGGAGCCTCGCCTCGTTTGAGCAGCTCTTCCAGGTACAGGTTCGCGGTTGGTTCGAGTTTGACCTGGCCCTGCTCACTCCAGCGCTCGATACGTCCGAAAGCGTCGAACGCAGCCGGGTTTTCGCGCTCGAAGATCACGCCGTTTTCGCCTCGGAAGCGGGCGACAGTGGCGAGGCTTTCCAGGCTCACGGTCTGGGGGGTGGAGGTTGCGAAAGCATCCCGAAAACGGACGTTTTCGAGCCTTTTCGACATCTCCGTATCGGAGTTGTAGACCTGCAGCTCGCGGCCCGAGGTGCGCCAGTCCACGGCTCCCTTCGAGGCCAGCCAGTCGAGCACCTTCTCCAGGGAGGCGGAAGGCGTGAAGCTGTTCGAGGCGTTTTTGCCCCACGTGTGGCCGGAGCTGTCGACCTGGCCAGTGAAGCGGTAGGACAGGCCAGGTGCCCAGCCTTTCGTTCCGCCTCGTTTCTTGGCCGCGTCCATAAGAGTATGGAGCATCAGTCCGGGAGTCTGCGCAGCGAAAACGCGCTTACCCTCTTCGTCTCCGGCGGTCGGTTCCCATACGCTTGCCCAGCGCAGCGCGCTAGAGATGCCTACGTAGGTCAGGCGCAGTCCGTCTCCGGACTTCACGCGGTCCAGCGATTGGCTGGCCGGGAAGAAGCGACAGGAAAACGGCTCAACCCAGGTGCCGTTGATCCGGGCTTCCAGCGCGATCTCGCTACGGGTGTAGAGGCGCTTTAGCAGGGCTGCGTCGTTTGCTCCGTCAGGCAGGGAGATGCTCAGGGTGGAGTGGGAGTTCAGCGGGTGCACCCATGAGAGGCTGGAGTAGTCGGTGATTGTTGCGATCTTCTTGCCCCATGGTTCATAGAGGGCGAGGCGTAGCTTTTCGATCACGCGATTACTCCTTATTTATAGGTAGGTTGCCGAGACATAGGCGCTGAGCTTCCCAGCGAGGTTTTCGGAGCCGTCGAGCTTGGCCGTGAACTCATACTCTCCGAGGGCGTTGGGCAGTAGGGGTTCGGCTTCGCCCACCTGGACGGTGGAGACCTCGGCGCGGGCCGGAGCCTTCCACCATTCCCTCGCGTCGCCGTCCACCCTCCAGCTCCGCCAGCCGTCGATGACCAGGCGGGCACCGGCAGGCAGGCTGCCTCCCCACGAAACAACAACCTGCCCGCCTTGCCGGATTTCCATGGCCGTTACGGGGCCTTGGACGCTCCACATAGGGCGCGCTGGGCCGGTACATCCCGAGAGGGTGGCCAGCGTGCCGCCCGAGACTAGCTCTTCTTCCGGCTCGGCCTTCCAGACTCCCTCCAAGAGGGTGAGTAGCAGGGAGACTTTGAGCAGCCCAGCTGAGTGTTCGACTGCCGCGCTGCCAGCCGTGACGATGCAGCGCTGTGAGCACAGCTGCCCGGCGATCAGCATCGAGACGGTGGTCTCGCGCCCGATCTGGAGCGCGTTGTAGAGGTCAGCGAGGTTCCGATCCCGCTGGGTGCGCCCGCCGTGGCCTCGGCCCGCGTCTGTGACGTGGAGCTGTAGGGCCATCTGGGACGATCCCAGGCGGCCGCGCTCACGCGGGAAAAACACGCCGTCCGCGAGTGGTGCCTGGGTGAGTCCCAGCTCCATGGGCGCGAGTGGCCGTTCTCCCGTGGCGTGGAGAAGGTACCAGCGGCCTTTCGGGTCGATCATGGGCACGCCGGAGATCTGGAAGCCGCGCGTGGGCTTTACTGCCATTTATAGACTCCCTACCAGGCGGGCGATTGCCGCGCCTTCGCTCTTGTACTCACTGTCCGGTTTGGTAAACGCGGTCTGGATATTCTGGGTGAAATTGACAACCGTCTGGGCCGTCGCTGATCGCTCCGCCTGGCCCTCCGTCGCGCTGCCGTTCGCGTGCTGGGAGACGCGGCCCGGCAGGTAGGTTCCTCCGAAGCGCGAGGCGACCTCTGCCAGGATCCTCTCGCTTCGGCGGCGCTTCATCCGAGACAGTGGGATGTATGCCTCACCGCCGGTTTCCGGCTCTGCCCACAGTCGCATCGCACCGGCTGGCGCGATCTGCGCGAGGTGGTTCTCGGTGCCGTTCGCGAAGCCAAAGACGGGCGGGCGGATACCGCCGTCTGCGAAGTGATCGGGTAGCAGCTGCGGGCTTTCGCCGTGCTTCGTGTAGTACACGTCGATATATGAACTCAAAGAGTTGATGTATCGCTGCGCCTGCTCTGCCTTCGCGGATGCATAATCATTCGCATAGATCGACATGACGGCTGAAGTGTTGTCGCCTTGGCTCTTCGATGCTGTCAGCACTTGCTGGAAACGGTTGTTATTCGCGTCAATCGTCATTACGCCGGTTGAGGTGTTGACCTGGGCAAGGCCCGCGAGCAGCTTCGCCGTTGCCGGTTCGTTGTTCGCGTCGATGGCGAAGATACCTTTAGACGCTTCTACCAGGCCAAGGGTGTGGGCGAGCTGTTCAACCGCTGGATCGTTGCGAGCGTCCAGGGTGAGCGTGCCGTTCTTCTTCGAGACTTCGTTAATGAAGTCCTCGACGGCCTTTTTACCCGCCTCAGTATCGGCTGTGAACGTGGTCTGCTTGACCTCTGGGATACCGCCCAGCGTCTTTACAAGTTCGTCTACGGCTTCCTTGGGCACTCCGGCTTTCTCGGCCATCTCTTGAAGGCTGTGTGCCCACTCATCGGCCTTGGCTTTCGCTTCTTCCTGGCTGTGGCTGGTTTTCTCAAACGCCCTGGCCTCATCCTGGATGGCCTGAATCTTGTTTCGCATACCGTCGATAAACCAACGGTTCGAGCGATCCAAGACGTTGACTTTGCCGTAAGCGTCGACCGTGATTTTTCCGTGTTCTTCAATCGCCTTATTAAGGCGGTCTGTCGCATCGGCGCTTCGCAGCTGCGCGTCAACCAAGCTGCCCTGGGCGGCGTTCTGGGCGCGCATCGCGTCGGTGGCCTTATCGATGGCTTGCTGGCGCTGGCGTTCCACCTCCACGGCGCGCTCTGCCTCAGAAGTGTTCTTGCGCGTCTCGTCCTGGGCACGCTGCAGCTCTTCGGACTGTTGCTGCAGGCTGGCCGTGACCTTTTCAACGTTCGGATCGAGCTTGTTCTGAGCGTAGGCGTAAGCGGAGACGGCATTCGTGCCGTCCATGTAGGCTGTCTCGACCTTCGCTGCGGCTTCCCGCTTGGCCTCCAGCGTCTTATTCACACGCTCCATGGCTTCACCCTCACCTGCGACGGCGCGGATGTAGTCCTCCGCAGCGCCTCCCAGGGCGACGTAGGCGCTGAGTGCGCCGTCGGTCTCGGCCTTGCTCCGGATCACCTCGCGGGTGTGGGCTGAGACAGCGGCTGTTGTGCGGTCCAGTGTCTCCTTGTACTCTTCCACTCGCTGGGTGGCTTCCGCTTGCTTCTGCGAGTACGCGGCGAAAGCGCCTGCGAGCAGGGCCACCGCGCCGAGGGCGAGGTTAGCGGGGGAGAGGATCGCGGCGAAGGCTCCGCCCAGGGCCGAGCCAGCGCTCTTGGCCAGGGTGGAGAGTTTGAACACGCCAGTACCCGCGTTGACTGATGCCTTCGAGAACGCGCTAACAGAATTGCTTGCTAGGTTTGCGGCGGGCTCGAAGGCCTTCAGCTCGCGAGAGGCGCTCGCCAGGCCCGGTGTTGTTTCGTTTCTCAACGAAGCGCCCACGCGCTCGAAGATAGTCAGCGTGTTTTTGAGCGTAGGCCCGGCGGCTGTGAAGGACTTCACCGTGGCTGCGCCAGTCGTTCCCATTGCCTGCAGGTCCGTGACTAGGGCCGATACCACGCGCTTGGACACATCGCCCAGGTCGGTCATCTTGGATACCAAGGGGCCTAGTGGCCCGTGCAGGGCTGCCAGAGCAACAACAGCGGCCAGCACCGGCGTGGGCAGGTTTGCAAACGCTGAGGCCAGTTCTGCGCCTGCCGTTGCGACGGGCGCAAGGGCTGAGAGTACCGAGACCAGGGCGGGAGCCAAGGGAGAGATGTTCGTCAGGAATGTTCCGAGGCCTTTCGCGCCGGACTCTAAGGCAGGGGATAGGTCTTTAATGAGCTGGATCGCGAGGTCTGCGAGCTGTTTCGCGGTAGACGCTAGAATCTTTTCGCCCGGCTTGAAGGCTTCGCCGAAAGCGCCTCCCGCCTTGCGCAGTTCAGGGCTCGCGGCGATGAGGGCGGCCACGCCCACGGTCAGCGGTCCCATGGCTGAGGCGAGCTGGCCGATCACCGGGATAGGCTGGAGCGCAAACGTCATGAGGGCGGCTGTCGTACCGCCGATCAGAGGCGTGTATGAGGTCAGCTTCTCCAGCTGCGCGCCTGCCCTGGCTGCGTCGAACTTCTTCAGCGCGTTGTTAGCCGCGTCAAGGCCCTTGGAAATGTTCTTGAAAGCGGGGCTGAGGAAGTCTTCAATACCGCCCTGGGCTTCGCGCAGGCGCTTCTGGAACGTGCGGAGCACATCGGCAAGCTTGTTGCCCCACTCGACAGCCCGGCCACCTCCAGCCGGATCGATGAACATCTTGCCGATGTCAGCGCCGATATCGCGATTAGCGGCCTTGATCCGGTCTGCAGCTCCAGACCACTGTTGCTTGATCGCGTCGGTGGCTCCGCCGAACTTTTCCATCATGCCCTTGGTGAGAGCATCGATGGCTTGGTCTGCGTCGATCTGGTTCTTGGAGATCATCGCCTTGACTTCGGCGCTGGACTTGCCGAAAGCCTTGCCGATGATCTCGGCGGCGTTGATGCCGCGCTGGCCTAGCTGGATCAGGTCTTGGCCGGTGATCTTGCCAGCCGCCTTGATCTGGGCGACAACGAAAGCAAGATCTGCCAGTTGCTGCGATCCGCCACCGGAGGCTGCCACAGCGTTCTGCATCGCGTCGAGCAGCGGGATAACTTTCTCGACCTCGACACCGAAGGCGATCAGCTGTTGCTGCGCCGAGATAAAAGTCGCCTTGCTGAACGGCGAGTTTTGGGCCAGCTTGCCGAGCTTCTCCATCTGCTCGTTCACAGCCTTTTGACTGCCGAGCATGGTTTTTAACGCGGCGTTCGCGTTTTGCTGCATGGCGTTGTACGCCAGGCCGGTGCTCAGGGTGTTCTTGCCCAGGGCGGCAACGCCTACCGTGGTTGCAGCGGCGGCTGTGGCGGCCACCTGCAGGGAGGCTTTCGCGCTGCGGCCCAGGGAGTGGAAAACGCGGTCAACCACTCCGCCCTGGGTCTGAACATCTGCGGTGAAACGCTGAGTCCTTCGGGTTGCCGCGTCCATCCCGGCTGTGAAGCCCTTATCGTCGACAGTGATTTTTGCGATCAGGGTTCCGAGGTCAAGCGGACTCATACGTTTCGCCTTTCTGTATTCGGTTTAGCTAGGTGGTGGGAAGAGCCGGGCGAGGCGGCTTTCCGGAATGTCGAGCAGGCGCATAACCAGGGAGTGGAACCAGGGCCAGGGGGACTCCATGGCCTGCCAGTCTGCGAGGCCGTAGAACTGCATGAGATCGGCGGCTACGTACTCCCACCGGGCTGCGATTTCAGCCCAGGCGGGCGCGCTGCCCGTGGGTTCGGGAGAGACGGGCTTTAGGTCCTCTGGGATCAAGTAGTCCTCGTACAGTGGCGTGCCATCGTCGCAGTATCCGACGATCTCGCCTACGCCATAGCGCGCCCACTCTTGGGGTGTTACTGGGCTTTTGGGGCTGCTCCCTCGGTCGGGTAAGCGTGGGCTATGAACATTTCAACGGCGGCCTCGTTGCCGCCGTTAGCCCAGTAGATCAGCGCTGCCTGGGTGGCCAGGAAGATGTAGGAAGCCGGGCAGTCAGAGGCCGCGAGGCGGTCGTATTCGGCTTCGCCTAGCAGCATCTTGGACAGCTCTTCGTTAGTTTCCGGCCAGCCGTCAATCTCGATCTCATCCTGAGCAGTTCCGGCGGCTTCAGCGCCCACGCGCTCCAAGAACTTTTGAATAATCAGCCCGGTTCGCGTGTTCGGAACAGGGCTAATGAATTCCCAGTCGCCGATCTTCAGGGTGAGCGGCTCGTAGGGTGCGTATTTGGTCAAATCAAGCATGAGGGGAGATGCCTTTCAGTAAAAGAGGGGTATATGAGAGACCGCCCGCCTCTGGGAGAACTGTTCAGAGGCGGGCGGTGTGCGGGGTGACGATCAGGCGGGGTTGGTGGGCGCGGGGTTCGTGATCTTGATACGCGAGCCCTGGCCGTTCAGCGTGAAGTTCCAACCTCCCAGCTCGGAGTTAGCAGTGGAGGCGCGCTCAGCGCTGACCGTCGCGATAAGCTCGTAAGCCTCATCGGGGTTTGGCTTACCCTTAACCGGCTTATCGTAGTAACGCACCTGGACCGCGCCGAGGCTGCCCACAGCGTCAGGGCGGGTTGCGGCCAGAAGGGCCTCGACCTCGGGCAGGAACTTTCCGGAAGCGAGTCGGTGCATCTGAACGTAGAAGGACAGCGACGGGGTTTCACCGACTCGGACGGGGTGATCTGCTCCGTTATCGTCGTAGGTTGCCGCGTCAACTTCCTTGGGCGATACCGTGGGGTTCACCGAAGAGATGAAGCGAATCGGCTTCCATTCGTTGCTGATCTTGATGTCCACGCCATACTCATACGAAAAGCCGTACTGTGTGGGTTCGGTGGGCGATGTGGTTGCTGACAGTTCGGATCCCATAGGTGGTTATCCTTTCGTGTGGAAGATTAATTGAAAGTTGTCTGTGCGGTGGTCGAGGCCTTTTTCGTCCGCTCCGAGCTGGGCCGTGTGCAGGTGCAGGCATCGATCCACGCGGAGGCTTCCCCATGTGGCTGCGTGCACTCCGTGCAGCGCCTCCACTGCTCGGTCTGCGAGAATGTCAGCCGTGGGAGAGGCCCTCACATGCAGCTGCACATTCACCATGACGGTGTCACTTCCCGGCAAGGGCAGGGCCAGGCCGTAGACGTTGACGGCTGCGGCTGTGTCCCACTTAGCGGGTAGTCGTTTCGCCGTGACGGGCACCTGGCCCGCCTCTGGCTTGTATTCGACGTTCCCGCCTGGGTAGTAGAAGACTCCGGCCTCGGCAAGGTGTGTGCACACCGCGTCGATGACTTCAGCGATCACGTTCAGCCTCCCCTCGCGATGGTTGCGGAGATGATCCGGAGCATGGTTGCTGCCTCGGAGTTCATCGGATCCTCCAGATATTTGGCCTTGCCGCCCTTCGGGTGTCTGTAGCCAAGTTCCTCGTGCTGGCGGACCGCGTAGGGGCGGTTGAACGTAACAGCCGCCTGGATCAGGCCAAGCCCGCTGAGGTTCACAGCCGAGGCACTCCGCCGGAGGTCTCCTTCATCCACCGGTGCCTGGCGGACCGCCTGGGTCCGGAGGTGTTCGGCGGCGCGGATCACTCCGACCTGGGCGGATTCGCGCGAACGTGCCTTGACCAGTTCGCCTTTCCAGTTGCTTCTGATAACGATGCCCATAAGCGGCTCACGCGAGGTTCAGGCGAACGAAGCTGGGCAGTGGAAGCGAGAGAGGTTCGACGCTCTCCACCGAGATGACGGTTGTCTCGCGTCCGGAAGGCAGGCGAACCATTGTTCCCGGCTCCAGGTCCCGCCTGGCTTCGGGTGGAATGGCCGCCTGGGCGGTGGAGACGATCTCAGAGCCGTTCGAGTCGCGAACCAGCTTGTTTTCTTCCACTACCATGCAGCCCTGGATCAGCCACTCTGGGCCTTTCTGCGGGCCGTAGGCGGTCTGAACAGTCTGCCAGGCCGTGATCGTGTGCTCGCCGAAGATTTTCAGAATGTTCATCCGATAACCTCCGGCTGTGCGAGATGGATACCAGCGAGCCCGAGAGTTAGGCGTGCCTCGAAGCAGAGGACCTGGGAGGCTTCCCAGCGTGCCTGGGCGGCCTGCTCGGCTCCCGCGTAATGGACAGACGCGCCCATGAGCGAGGCCTGCGTCACCTGGGTTGCCTTCAGGGCTTCGGCTCCGGGCGAGAGCTGGTTTTCTTCCCAAAACGCAACCTGCATGTAGATCGCGTCTCGGATCGCTTCAGCTTCGCCCGCGCTGCCTCGGCGCGTGCAGCACCGCAGGTAGGATTCGACCAGGCGGGCCGCGCTTTTGATGAGCCGGGCGGCGGTAGCCGTTGGCTCTTTTCGGCCTTCCAGCGTGCACCAAGTGGTGTACTCGGTAAGGTTTGGCGTTTCATCGGCCACGCTGGCCTCCCTTCCGTGGGCGGCGGACTGCCTCGGGTCCCCTCCGCATCGGGGCAGTCCGCCTAGTCTGGGTTAGTCCTCGGGTTCGTACTCGGGTTCGGGTTCGACCTCAGCCTCAGCCTCGGGTTCCGTGCCTTCAGGGGCGGAGCCGTCCAGGCCGAAGCCTTGGCGGATGAAGTAGGCGATAGCGTTCTCATCCTCGGTTTCGCCGAAGCCGTTAACGAAGGAAACGCCTACAACCTCGCCGGTAAAGCCCTCAACGGGTGTCTGGATACGCAAAGTAATCACCGAACCTTGATGTTACGGAAAACGGCTGCTGCCTTGGTGGACTTCAGTGCAACGGCCACAGGGCCGAGTTCGACCTCGCCGCGCTTGACAGCACCGGGGGTGGTGAAATCGGGCAGGTACTGGCGGACCAGGTGGCCGGTGGTGGTGGCCACGCCGTGGAAGCCGTCGAGGGCGACGCGGTAGGCGTACAGGTCGGTCAGGCCGGTTGCGGCCTTGGAGGCAACCTGGTGATCGGTGACCTTGATGATCTGCTCCGAGGAACCGGCCATATCGCCAGCGTCAACCAGGATGATGTCGCCATACATTTCGCGATTGATCGGGCGACCGTTCGGGCCGAGAAGGCCTTCCATGGGGTTCTTCGTGTACATGCCAGCGCGGCGGGCTGCAGCGCGGACGCGAGCCAGCACCTGCTTGTTACCGACCAGCACGGTGGGCGTGCCGTCGAGCATCGACAGGAATTCGTCGAGCGCGTCAAGGGCCTTGAAAGCTGCTCCGTTGGTGTCCAGATCGGTCCAGTCGGTGACCTTATCCTTGCCGTATTCGGTCGAGGAACCGGTGAGCGCCTTATCCAGGCCGTCGAAGCCGTTCGCATCCTTGGAGGTGTCACCGTTGATGACCAGCTCCTGGAACTTGGCTCGGGTTGACTTGATCTTCTGAGCCATGTTCAGTGCGACGCTGCCAGAGGCTGCCGGGCCGAGGGAGGCGAGAACGCGGTCAACCGAGAAGGAACCACCCATGACGGCCAGCGTCACGGTCTTGTTCTCAGTGGTCACATTCTGGTCTGCGTATTCCGCGTTGTATGCACGGGTTGCAGCGGTTGCCTCAGTCTTGAGGCGGCGGTACCCGTATGTGAGCGTCGCGCCTCCGCCAGCCGGGTTAACGGCGGTGTCGAAGATGAGGGAGTCAAGGATCGCGGACTCCTTGCGGAACTCGTCGATCACATTGAGGTCAATATCGTCGGTAGTGTTCTTCTTGGACTCTTCGAGAGTAATAGCTGCCATTTAGGCGGTCCTTTCTCTAGGTGGATGGTCAGCTAAAGCGCAAGGCGATAGCGTCTTGGAGATTTTTCGGCTTTTCTGCCCCGCTCCCGGCGGGCTTATCAATGGCCGAAGCGCCTGAGACCGCCTGGGTCTTGGCGAAGTGTGGATGGTCTTTCGTGAACGCGGTGATAGCGTTCTTGACGGCTTCAGCGTCCGCGAGGTCAACGTCCTTGACAGCGGTGTGGAAACTTTGGGAGTCGAGCAGGCGCGCCGGATCGGCCAGGTCACCTGCGGCCTTGTAGACGGCCAGCTCCAAGGCTGAGGCGTGCCCGGCGGCCTTGCTCTCGGCCAGCTCTGCGGTCAGCTGCTCTACGGTCAGCTCAGGCGCTTCGTCGCTCTTAGACAGGCCGAGAGCCTTACTGATCTCATCCAGGACGGCTCGGCGGGCTTCGTCTGCGGCCTTTTCCTTACCGGCCACGCGATCCTTAGCCGCTTCCTTGCGCAGATCTTTAACCATCTTGCGCAGTTGCTCAGGATCGGAGGGAAGGCCGTCGGTGGCGTCCTCAGCCTTGGTGTCAGGATCGGGAGTGGTTGCCTTGATTTCCTCAGCCACTGCCTTGGTCTCTTCGGCCTTGGTTTCCTCAGCCTCGGATACGGGCTGGGTTGCCGCTTCACCGGAGGTGTTCTGCGAGGCTTCGAGCGCTGCGGTTAGCATCGAGGCGAGGTCAGCGGGGTTGAATTTGTCCATGAGGGGATTGCCTTTCGTAGAATGGTTTGATAGGCTTGAGGCGCTGGGTTGGTACCCTCCGCCAGGCTTGAAATAACAGCTCGGTTCAACGCGGGGGCTGAAGGCCCAGCATTTTAATTGAGTTCAACCTCTTCAAATACCGTGCCGTTTTCGGACATTACCCATAGGCTTCGGATATGACCGCTCTGCCTGAGAGCGTTGTAGTCAGCAAGCTGTTTCCTGAGCTTCAGCGATAGCTTTCGCTTTCCGATATCGATCACGAAAAAATCTTTGGTAACTTCCTGCTTCTTAGCCTTCGTAACTGCATCCTGAATTCTGCTTGCAATGGAGTCATATTTCGCCCCGGTTGATTTGAGCTCGCAGATCTCGCCTTCCCCATCGAGCCAAACAAAATCGTTCGTGGGCTTGCGGCCTTCTCCCGGGATCAGCGGCGCGCGTGGTATCCACCGCGCACGATGGCCCAGACGCTCAAATTTTTCGAGGAAGTCGATTTCGTGGCTGTCGAGTATCTGATCCGGCATCCAGCGCCCCAGAGAGTCCTTGAGTAGGCTAAGGTCGCTCGCGACGGTCTCCATACGCTTTGCTCGGGCGAGGAGGTCCGCTCGGAGCTTGGGCTTACCGTAGTGGTGGAGCAGGTCGTATGGGCTTGGTCTTGGACCAATACCCTTGGGCGGCTTCTTCGGGCCTGCGACGCGCGTCCAGGTGTGGAAGCCGGAGGGCTTCGGGACTGCTTCGCGGTATCTCTTTCGCTGGAGCTTCGGGTGCTCGGCAAGTAGTTCGCGTATCTGGGCTTGGTAGCCTCGGATCGCAGCCCGGGCTTTACTTTCAGCTTCGCCGGTGATCGCAGCGACCAGTAGGCGTTTCTGTTTGCGGATCTCGCGTTCTAGGGCTCGCTGCTTCTGGCTCGCGTCGTAGGTCTCCGCGTCCCTAACGCCCATCGTGCCCGGCTCGATGACCGTCGCACCTGGGAGGTAGAGGCCTTCGCTGTGTGTGCAGTTTGGGTGGTGCAGCCCGGCTGCTCTGGCTTCCTCCAGCGTCCCGGCGACGTGTACTGTCACGTACCCATCGCCCACGGCTGAGGGCAGGCGGTGTGTTCCGGCTGGATACATGCCGGTCAGGGACAACACTTTGTCTTGCCACGGTGCGCACAGCCTGCAGGTGTACGTGTTGCCGGTGACTAGCACCAGGTCCTCGCCTCGGGCGATCAGCTCACCCTCGTAGGCGGTGCGGAGCGCGTGGGCGGCTCCGGTGCGCGTGGCCATCTCCGCGTAGGTGTCGATATGCCAAGTCCTACCGGCTTTATCGGTGAAGCCGTCGATTCCGCGTGCCGCGAAGCCGTTGAGCGCGTCTTGCGTTGCTTTGCGGCGGGTGAGGACTCCCGTCGCGTTCAGGGCTGCAGGTGACGCGATGATCTGTTGGTAACTGTCGAAAGCGTTCCTGAGTGCCAGGGCTGGCAGGTCCGCTAAGACGCGGTGCAGGTCAGAGGCGATCACTTCGAGAGCGCGAACGTTCGTGACGGGCACGCCGAGTGTCTCCGGGTGGTTAGCCAGGCGGCCCGCGAGGTCTCGCTCAGCCATGCCTTGGCCCGCCTCGGCTGCCTTATCCAGGGCCGCCTGCACGGTCGTTAGAACGTTCTTCCAAGGCTTGCCAAGCTGCTTCTGCAGGCGGGCATAAAGCGCACCGTAACGGGCGGCCATATCAACCTCGTAGCGGGTTCCGCCTCCCAGGCCTCTGTTCACGTCCCGTGCGATCTCCCAGATGAGCCTCATCTCGATCTGTGCGACCAGATCGGAGACGGTCTGGGCGAGGCTGTTCGCGTAGTCGGAAGGGTCTAGCAAGGCTATTAGTCTCCCTTCCGGCTACGTCAAGAGTTGAACGGCCTCCAGTCATCGGGCGAGGACAACGGATGTTCGCGCTGAAGGCGCGTTACCTCTTCTTGAATCTGGGTGTCATCCCAGTCAGGGTGGGCGAGCTCGACGCTGGTTTGGAGGCTGAGGGCCTCGACTCCGCGCAGCGTGGCCACGGTCTGCGCGTTATCGGCGACGGTGGCCTGGTGGAGCTGCGGGAAGTCCACGCTAATGTCCGTCTCATCCAGGCCAGGGGCGTTGAAAAGCGCTCGGTCTGTGCGGAGCATCTTCACTAGAAGAGCTTGGACAGCGGGCTTTTCACAGCGGATCTTGCGCGCGCGGGTTGTTTCGGTGGTCGCTTGACGTGCTCGGACCTCGGTAGCCGTGATGTCCGTATCCTGCACATCTCCGAAGGTCGCGGTGGAGTAGCGGGCGTTCCGGATGATCTGCCTGGTGAGGTCCAAGGCGGTCTGTTGGTGTTCTTGCCAGCGGATCTGGAATTGCTGAGGCTCGACGCTGCCGCCGTCCTTGAACGATCCGATACCGTCCAGGGGCGTGAATACTTCTCGGTCCAGGTCGAAAGCCGGAGCGCCTTCATCGCTTTTGCCGCCGGGCGTTTCCAACATCGACCGGTCAACGATGATCCGGGCCTTGGCCAGGCGAACGTCTCGCATCCAGGCGCTATAGGTTTCGTCCAGTGCGTCGAAAAGCTGTTCGGATCCTTCCAGGTCGGAGCGGCCCATGTACCGCCCTTGCGGGTGGTGTCGCCAGCGCCTCTGCGGAGTCATGTTCGGGGTGTAAACCACGTTCAGGCCGGGAGTGCGCGGCACGTCTAACTCTGCCTGGTCGTTGACCAGCTGGGCCAGGGGAGCGGTCGAGGGGTGCTCTGTTAGCGGGATGAGGCGGCCCAGGTTGGTTGAAGTGCCTTCGTAGAGGCCGTGGAGGATCACGCCGTTGCCTGCCGCGTCGAGTTCGTGGCGCTCCAAGTGTCGGATGAAGTGCGATCCGTCGGACGCTAGATCGGTCCAGAAGGTGACGGCGACCAGGCGGCCCCAGCGGAACTCAGGGATAGCCGCGTCAGCGTCAACCACGCTGAGGAACGGGCGGGAGAGGATAGCCGGATCCCAGGTGACGCGGGTGTAGCGGCCGCCCAGGGCTGCGGCTGTCTCGGCTCCGGTGATGAGGGCTTCTAACAGGCCGTCGTCCTTGTATCGCTCGATCTGGTCTGAGGTGGCCTCGTTAATCGCGGTGATGCGTGGAGGCGTGGAGTAGAGAAGATCAGCGGAGGTTGCGCAGATGTCCGAGGCGATAGGGATGTGAAGATCACCGCGAGACGGCCCGCCGGTTGACGTGGTGCCTCGGTTACGGCCCCAGAAGAAACGGCCCACGAATCCGGAAAGGTTGCGGCGGCGGTGGCGTGCTTGTACGTCTGAGTCGCTACGGTAGAGGTTCCACAGTCGCTGCGGGTCGCCGATCCACCATGCCTCCCAGGTTTTCATATCGTCCAAGAGGGCCTGGTAGCCTGCGGGCGGCCACGGGGTGTTGTGGTCAGGGAGTGGCAATGGTCCTCCTAGGTCTTGTATCGGCGGTGGTCGACTCGGGCACGCCATTTTCGCTCGGTGGTTGCCAGAGCGTAGCGTGCAGCGTCGAGGCTGTGATCGGCTGTCTTGATAGGTTTGTCATGGCCTTGGAGCTGGGCTTTAGAGTCCCAGCTGTAGCCGGGTATTTCGCCGATCAGCCCGGTGCAGCGGTCTGAGATTTTCAGGCTTCCCGAGGCCAATAGGCTGGCCATGAGTCTGATTCCGTAAAGCACGTCATTATCTGCGTCGGTTAGGCCCCACGCGCCATCCTGGCGGAGTTGAACTTTGAAGCTGGCGGCTGCTGGGTCGACGATGATACGGCCAGGAACCAGGTCCATACCCGGCGCGTGCTCTTTCGTCTTTAGCCAGGTGAGAAGGCCGTCGGATTGCTGAGCGTCGGTCCAGGTGCCGTGTCCTCTGTTGGTTCGGTCGATCCGGTACTCATCTACCAGGTAGAGGATGTTGTCCTCACCGTGGGCGAGGATCAAGCCCGCTGTGGGGTTCTGCGTGCCGTAGTCGATTCCCACGGCGTAACAATCAGTCATCATCGGCAGGGACTGCCAGGGCACCACGTGGACCGAAGGATCCCACATGTCATAGACGGCTCCCTCAGCGGACACCCATTCGCCCTGGATGAAACGCCGATACCACAGGCCCGTAAACTCGCGTTTCACGCTTTCGATGTATTCCGGCTCCAGGCCGGGGTTGTCATCCATCGTGAAATGGTGGAACGCCCAGTCAACCAGTGGCTCTTGGCCGCGTTCCCGGATCTGCGCCTCAGTGTTGCCAGGGCGCGGGATCCGATCAAGGAAGCCGGTTTTAAGCCAGTGGCTCGGGCTGTCCGGGTTGGTTGTGGCGATCAGCTTCGCACCGGGCACGCTGAGGCGGCCGCGTAGCTGGATGAAGAAGGGCTCAGGGAGCAGCGTTGCTTCATCGACGTAGGCACCCGCTAGTGTCACGCCTCGGACTTTGTTCTCGGCTGCAGCGTCGTTTGCGCCGATGAGCTGGATTCGGCGGCCCATGATGACGGCCGTGTCCGACCTGGTGGAGTGACGACCAAGCGCGCCGGGTGCCAGCATCTCGATCACGTCGAGGACGTTTCGCTGGATCGTCGTTCTGGTTTTTCCGATTATCGCCAGGTGGCCTTTGGGCGCTTGTGGGATCCAGTGGAGGAAGGCGAGAAGGCTCGAAAACGTCTTACCGGAGCGGATGGCCCCGTCCATGAGAATGAACTTGTAGGCGGGGTTGAGCATGTCCTGCCAAGCCTGGATCTGCTTAGCTGATAGTGACACGCTCGCTGCCCTCCTTAGTCAGGTGTCGAGGCTGCGGCCTTGATGGAGTTTGAGAGCAGCTGGGTGAGCATGTCGTATGTCTCCCGGGCTTCGTCTGCGGCCTTCGGCGACTCCACGCCGTGCAGCTTCTCAATCTTGGTCATGATGGCGAGGCAACGATCCATAGCGAACAGATCACCCCGGACGGCTTTCTCGTAGGCGACGGCCAGTAGCTCGTCGCAGCGGTGGAGTTCAAGGTCGAGAACTTCCTCTGCGCGGTCGCGTGTGATGTCTTTGAGAGCGTCCTCGACGTACTTGTGGGAGGTGGCCACGCTGATTTTCATCGCCTTGGCGATGGCGCGGTATGGGTAGCCGGAGAGTCGGAGGCCGAGGGCCTCGTGCATACGGTCTCGGCGTTCTTTTTTCAGCCGTGTGGTTTTTGGTCCTTCGCGTCTGGGCACCGTGGCCTCCTTTCGGAAAAAGGCGCGGGCATAGCAAAAGCCCGGTAGCGTGGCTATCTACCGGGCTTCTACTACTACTTGAAAGGGCGCTGGCGCTAATGGTTAGCATCTCTGCTAGGCACACTTTTAACGCCATTACCATATTAGCAGGGTTCAGGCCTTCAACGCAAGCAACCTCGTGATCGCACCAACGCGGTAAAGGGCTGGTCCTTTGCCTTCCTGCCTCGGTTTAATTTTTTCGCGTGCGATCCAGGTTTTAAGTGTTCCCTGCGGGATCATCTGCCCGGAGACCATCTCAGCTGCCCGCCTGGCCTGCTCGCGTGGAAGCCACAGCTGCGCCAGGTTAGCGTAGAGCTGGGCCAGCGCGTCGCCCACGTCGAACCTTGTTCCGCACTCATGGCAGACGGCCTCTTCAGCCTCGGGCCTTACGGTCACGTCAACGCCACACTCCGGGCATGGGCCTACGTAACGGCGCTGAGCACGCGCCGGGCTGGTTAAAAGCTCGATCCGGTGGAGGGCGTAGGTCAGTTCGTCGATCATCTGCGGCGCTTCATCCCAGGCGCGCAGGTGCGGGGCGCAGACCTGGAAGATCCGCCGTGCCTGGTACCAGTCGCCCGTCTTGTAAGGCACGGGCGGCAGAGCGTAGTTCCTTGTGGCCACAGCCCAAGCGTCCACAGCGTCGCGCATCTCGCCGATCTCTTCCAAGAGAGCAAGGCTCAGCGGCGGCTTAGAGGCGGCTGTGCCTCCACCGCCTCCCGCGCGGTGGGTGGTGAGCGAGTAGGTCGCGTCCTCCATGAGGGAGGGCAAATCAGAGACCAGCGTTACCAGCCGCGCGCAGGCGCTCCGGCTGACTGTCTCATGGCGTTTGATAG
>ERZ773250.640-NODE-640-length-19550-cov-10.379790_pt1 | contig 19550 bp, 18 predicted proteins | sample MGYA00511258_ERZ773250 | MGnify/ENA primary metagenome ERZ773250 (study PRJEB29015, sample SAMEA2738164) | human oral metagenome | biome: human oral; feature: human-associated habitat; material: saliva | place: China | collected 2187 ... | reverse complement strand
AGCGTCGACCGCGGCGGCGGTCGGCTCGGAGACGGCCTGCCCCGTGGCGGCCGTCAGGTCGGCCACGTCCTGGCTATCCGTACCCTGCAGGTTTTCACGCGACTCATTCGACATACCCCTATTCTTTCAGGATCGTGCGGTTTGTGCCGTTATGGCGCGCGGGGGTGGGGCGGGTGATACGTTTGTGAGGTCCTGCGAGCGCGTGTGGTGGCTGTTGCTGCCGTGTTCCCTGTATGGGGATGAACCTATGCGATGCATCAGGAGGACGTTTTCCCCGCGAAAGCGGGGATTTTTCTATGGTTGGGCTCTTTCCTTCGCGCAGCGAAGACGTTATGCCGAACATGCGTTGCATAAGGCAAATTTTGATGTTATCCTGTACCTATCAACCCCTCGGGGTGATGGCTGCCCCGTCGGGGCTGCTGGGCTCAACAATTTCAGAGTAACCAGACTCACTCATCGTAGCGTGTTTTGGTTGCGTAGGAAGCGAAATCTACTCGAGGTAGAGATGATGGCCCGAAAGAAACAAGGTTGTGAGGCGACCGCCCCTCGTCCGGTTGCGGCACCGCCGGTTTTTCCTGCCGCGCAGCCTGCCCTCACGGCTTCGGATCTGTCCGACCTTGCCCGTTGCTTTTGGGCGAAGAGTGGTAACGCTGACAGTTGGCTCTCCGTCGTACAGCACCTGATGGATGCAGCAGATGTTGCAGGGCATCTTTTTGATGACTATGTGAGTGAGCATCATCGTCGTCTCATGGCCTCCGTGTGGGAAGGAGACCAGGCGAAGGCACGGGCGGCGTTCGTGTTCCTAGCAGGGGTGCACGATGTGGGAAAAGTGGATTGCCGCTTCGCATGTCAGCGCCAAGACCTTGCCGAGCTGATTCGGCACCAAGGCCTCGTAGTGATGCGAAAGAAAGACTATGCAGAGCGAGCGTTCCTTCCCCACGGCCTCGTCAGTCAGTTCGCGTTTCAGGAGGCAATTGTCCGCGGCGGAGGCGACGCTGCGCGCGCCGTTCATTGGGCGGTCCTCGTAGGAATTCACCACGGACGTTACCCGGATGCGGGTGCGGTCAACGTCGCGCGCCAGCAGTACAGGACACAAGAGGGGTCGGAGCAGGACGACCCTCGATGGGGGCAGGCTCGCGAGGAGATTCTGCGGTGGATGGCGAGGCGCAGCGGCTTTCCGCTCGAAGCGCCAGGAACCGCGCTGCCCGAGCTACCCATTGCCGTCGCCTCCGCCTATGCCTCGGCGCTCGTCATCGCGGACTGGCTCGCCTCAAATGAGGATTACTTTCCGCTGCGCCCCCGCCCCGACAAGGAAGATGAGGAATGCGCGATTCGGTTCTACCCGGAGCTGGATGCCGAGCAACAGCGCAAACGGGCAGCGCGAGGATGGAAGCGAGCAGCGTTCCCTGCCCCCATGCGCCTACCCGCCACCCTCGGGGAACCAATCGCAGACTTCTACCATCACCGCTTTGGGTGGCCGGCCTCGTACCGACCGACCTGTGCCCAGCGCAAGGCCGTGGAGATCGCCTCTACCGAAGACCCGGATCTCATGATCGTCGAGGCGCCGCCCGGGTCCGGGAAGACCGAGCTGGCTTTTGCAGCCGCTGAGGTTCTGATGCGTGCTCGCGGTCTGCAGGGAGTGTTCGTCGCGCTGCCCACACAGGCCACGACCAATGCCATGTTTGAGCGCGTCACCTCGTGGCTCACGAGCATCCTGGGCGATGAGCCGCAGCGGCTGGGCATCCAGCTGGCCCACGGAAAGAACAGCCTCAACGAGAGCTTTATGAAGCTTCTCGACAGTGGTCAGAGCCCCCTCGAAGTGCACGACGACGAGGAGGACCTGGGTCTTCACGCGAGCCGGTGGATGGGGCAGCGCTGGCGCGCGACCCTGTCGCCTGTCGTGGTCGGCACGATCGACCAGGTACTACTCGCGGCTCTCAAGTCGCGCCACGTGCTGGTGCGCCATCTCGGGCTCATGGGCAAGGTGGTCGTCATCGATGAGGTGCACGCCGCCGACGAGTACATGGAGACCTACCTGGAGGCCGCCCTCACGTGGCTCGGCATGTACGGGATCCCCGTCGTCCTGCTGTCTGCGACCCTGCCGCCCGCGCGTCGCCGCGCGCTTCTGGACGCCTATCGACGAGGCCGTGGATCGTCGGGCGAAGGCGCTCAGTTGGTCGAGGGCATGATCGGGTATCCGGTCATCTCGACGGTGTCAGCGACGGGCGTGCGCGTCCACGAGATTGACGGCGAGGCTGAGGCAGCCAAGCGGATCGTGCCGACATCGGTGGGATCCCCCCGGGAGATCGCGGAACTGCTGGACCGCGAGCTAGCTGATGGCGGATGTGCCGTCGTTATCCGCAATACGGTCCGCGAGGCGCAGGAGACCTATGACGCGGTGAAGGCTGTCTTTGGACGCGAGCAGACGACCCTGCTGCACTCGCGTTTCTTGGCAGCTGAGCGTGCGGCGCGTGACCGTCGGTTGCTGGAGCTCTTCGGCAAGAACGCCGGACGGCGTCCCCGGCGTCACGTCGTCGTCGCAACACAGGTCATCGAGCAGAGCCTCGACGTCGATTTCGACCTCATGCTCACGGACCCCGCGCCCATGGACCTGATCCTGCAACGCATCGGGCGACTGCATCGACATGAGCGGGCGGATCGCCCTGCGGGGCTGCGCGAGGCCCGATGCCTGGTGCTGGTGGAGGACCTCTTTGCTGTGCCGTGGGCCTACTCGACAGGGACAGACCACGTCTACCCGCGACACGCGGTTCTGCGCACCCTCGGAATTCTTGCGGATCGCGGCGAGATTACGGTCCGTGAACCCGTCGACTACGCGAAGCTCACCGCGCTGGCGTACTCCGACGTAGAAGCCGTCGGACCCGCTCAATGGGCCGGTGCTTTCGACACCGCGCTCGACGAACGAGAACGCAGCACCGCGCAATCACGGATGCGGGCGAGCACGTGGTGCCTCGACGGCGCGAATCTTCCACGATGGCAGGCCCCCGAGCTCGAAGAGAAGCTCCAAGGAAACGTCGCCACGGGGGAGGAGACCAAGGGACCGGGAGTTGCCGCAGCTCGCGCCGCGGTGCGAGAGGGCGAAGACCAGATTCCCGTCCTCGTCGTCGCGATTGATCCCGAGCTGGGCAACGTCCCGGTGCCTCCACCCCTCACCGGAGGGGCCACCGACGATGAAGAACTTGAGGTCGGCGAATACAACGCTCGAGGGCGCATCGCCGACATCTGCTCGTGGAGTATCTCCCTGCCGCCGTGGGCGTTGCGCACTCGCGGGCAGAGCGTCGACCAGGCGGTGGACGCAGTTGCAGGTGCCATCTGGGATGATCCCATTACGGCGGAATGGGCGTGTCGCGAGCACCCGTTCCTGGCGGGAGAACTGATCCTCGCGATGTACAAAACCTCCGGCGGGGAACGCTTGACGCGTGACCTGTGCGGACACACATTCACATACTCCACAGAAAAAGGAATGGAGGTGCAGGGTCAATGAAGAACCCTGAGTACAACCTGCTCGACGAGCCGTGGATACCCGTCCGGCTCCTCGACGGGACCATCGCCGACGTCGGGCTGCTGGAGCTTCTTCGGCGCACGACAGAGATTGCCGATCTCGCGTGCGAGCTACCGACGCAGAGCATCGCGATCCAGCGACTCGTTTTGGCTATCGCGTATCGTGTGGCGCCACCGCGCGATGCACGCGACTGGGTCAGGCAGTGGGACGAAGGCGCTCCCACGGAACAGATGATCGAGTATCTCGAACGGTGGAGGGATCGTTTCTATCTCTTCGGTGGACGCTTCCCCTTTATGCAGGTTGCAGACCTGCGGACTGCGAAGGACGTGGTGTCAGGGCTTGAAAAACTGATCGCCGATGTTCCCAACGGCGAGCAGTTTTTCACCACTCGACATGGGTGTGCTCTCGCGTGTATTCCCCCGTCGGAAGCTGCTCGCTGGCTGGTTCACGCGCAGGCGTATGATCCGTCGGGCATCCGTTCAGGTGCAGTCGGTGATTCTCAAGTCAAGGGAGGGAAAGGGTATCCCATCGGCCCATCGTGGTGCGGTCACCTTGGACTCGTGTGGCTTAAGGGTAAGGACCTGGACGAAACGCTGGTCCTGAATTTGGTTCCCACCGATGCTGCACAACTGCGTGGCGTCGAAAGCTCAACCGAGTGGGGAGCATGCAGCTGGGAGGTCTCCGAAGCGGAGAGCGCGGTGCGCGGAGACTACTCGCTCCTCGATCCGTCAGGCACACCACGAGACATCAGTATTCCACGTCTGCTGACATGGCATTCTCGTCGGGTTAGGCTCGTGGGGAACCGCGAGGGCGTCACGGGAGTCGTCCTTGCACAGGGAGACAAACTAGCGCCACAGCAGATGCATCGGTATGAGCCGCAGAGCTTGTGGCGATACTCGACACCCCAGTCCAAGAAGTTCAAACAGGACGTCTACATGCCTCGTAAATACGAGGCGGGCCGCGCGCTCTGGCGCAATCTGCCCGGAACCCTTCCCACCGTGACAACCGTGCAGGGCGTGGACAAGCAGCCCAAGCAGGAGTTCCTCCCCTCGGCGACGCTTTCCTTCCATTACCAGCTGGACAATGCTTCGATCGAGACCACCTATCCCAAGGTGATGCGGATTCAGGCTGTTGGCGTCACCTACGGGCCGCAGGAAGCGACATTCGAGGATATCTACTCGGATGAGCTGACGCTGTCGGTCGCTGTCATGCGAGTTGAACACGAGGATCTGTCAGCCGAAATCGACCGGCAAGTCCGCCTCACCGAGGAGATTGCCAGACACGTGGGGAACTTTGCGGCCAATCTCGTGCGTGCCGCTGGCGAGAGCGGAGACGGTGCCGGTGATGGAGCCCGAGACCGCGCCAAGGAACTCTTCTTCAGCGCAGTCGACACCGATTTCAGGACCTGGCTGACACAGGTCGATGGCCGCGAAAGCGCGAGGGACGCCGGGCGGCGGTGGGAGCGCTCCCTGCGTCAGCACGCCCTTGACATTCGGGCTGAACTTGTGAGGGGCGCGTCGTCGTCGGCAATCATCGGCCGGGATACCGGCAGGGGGTACATGAACGTCGGTATCGCCGAAAACTACTTCCGGGCGGCGCTCAACAAGCATCTCCCGTTACAGAAAACCAATCAGGAAGGAACGAAATGACCAGCAATGATGCTGCTCCGGAGACCCCTCCGGATGGCGGTGTGAAAGGTCTGTCGACGCGCGGCGCGGTGTATGGCCGCGTCGGTGGGTTGATCGTGAATCGACTCTGGAAGGAGACTCCGTCGGCACGCGCTCTTCGCGCGCAGTTGAGGGGAGCGCTTTCACGAGAAGCCGGAACGGTGCCCGAGCTGTGGGACCTCACGCTCGATGGCCGCCCCGGCTATCTGGGCGACGAGCCGACCAGAGGCGAGAAGGCCGTCCATGGGGCTCTCACGCTCTGGGCGCTTCACCAGGGATCGACTACGAGGCCGATGCACGACACGTCGGATCGTCCGCGCAGCTTCGCTTCCGCGATCCGAGTCGTAGCCGAGGGACAAAGCGGCGACAAGCGGGCCGAGGAAGCACCGATCTATCGGCGTTTTTCCGCGGCCGTTCAGGCCCCCACATTCGAGGGACTTCTCGTGCATCTGCGTTCGCTCGTCTCTCAACTCGAGGCTGCCGAGGTTCCCTGTGACTACGCGGGGCTTGCAGCCGACCTCTTTAGGTGGCAGAACCCGCGTCATCGTACGTCCGTCATGCGTAACTGGGGCCGTCAGTTCGCTCGTCCCACTGAAACTGTCCACCCTGATACTGCCTCTGACGAGTGACGTCGAGGCGCTGCAATCGAACAAACTTCATTTGTGAAAGGAAAGACAATGTCCGTCTTCGTTGATATCCACGTCCTGCAGACCCTCCCGCCCTCGAACCCGAACCGTGATGATACGGGTGCTCCGAAGACCGCCACCTTCGGCGGAGTCCAGCGTATGCGCATTTCGTCGCAGGCCATCAAGCGTGCGACGCGTGAGGACTTCGAGGGAAAGATCGCCGATGGAAATTACGGTGTGCGCACGAAGAAGATTGTCGAGCTAGTTGCCCGTTCAATCGTCGATAAGCGTCCGGACCTCGACTCGCAGGCTGTCGACCTCGCCGAGATGGGCCTGAAAGCCATTGGTTTCAAGCTTACGGAGCCGCGCGGGAATAAGTCTGAACAGGAGCTGAAAGAAGCTGGATTCCTCGTGTTCCTGTCGGCCAAGCAGATCGAGCACGTCGCGGACGCGTTGATTTCGGTTGCTCACGAGGATGATCCTGCGGCAGCGTTCAAGGAGCTGAAGCCGCGTAGCCTCGTGAATACGGATCACTCTATCGATATTGCTCTGTTTGGTCGTATGGTCGCCGAACCGAATGCTCTGAACGTGGATGCTGCCTGCCAGGTTTCCCACGCGATCGGTGTCGGCGCGGTTGAGCGCGAGTACGACTACTACACGGCCGTCGACGACGAGAAGAAGCGCAACGATGAGGCCGACGAGGGTGCGGGCATGATCGGTACCATCGAGTTCGCATCCGCGACGGTGTACCGCTATGCGACGATCAACGTTGGTATGCTTCGCGAAAATCTGGGAGACGATGCGGTTGTGGATCGTGCCATTGAGCTCTTCGTGGATAGTTTTGTTCGGTCGATGCCGACCGGTAAGATCACGACGTTTGCGAACCGTACTCTGCCCGACGCTGTCCTGGTTCAGGTGCGCAACGATCAGCCGATCAACATGGCGGGTGCCTTCGAAGAACCGATCGTCGCGGGGCAGCGCGGTTTCGCCGAGCCTGCCGTCAAGCGTTTCGTCGAGTTCGAGTCCAAGCTGCGCGACCTCACCGGTCTTGAGCCTGTTGGCTCTCTCGCCACGTGGACCACTCCTCGGGGCGAGGGTTTCTCCGCACTGGGTGCCCAGGTCCGCCTGGTCGATCTGGGCAGCGCGACGGTGGACGCTGTGCGAGGCGAGCGATGAGTTCGGTACTCGTCTTGCGACTGGCTGGCCCCATGCAGTCGTGGGGCTCATCCAGTCGATTCACGCGCAGGTCGACGGAGGCTTTTCCCACGAAAAGCGCGCTGGTCGGTCTGCTCGCGGCGGCGCAGGGACGCAGGCGCAGCGATCCGATCGAGGACCTGGCCGAGCTTCGTTTTGCCGTGCGGGTGGATCAGCCGGGGCAGTTGCTCCGCGACTTTCATACGGCGCATCGGGGTGACACGTCGATGCCTCTTTCTGACCGCTTCTATTGGGCGGATGCGGCGTTCGGCGCCTTCGTTGAGGGACCTGATGACGTGATCGAGGGGTTGTCGCAGGCGATCCTCCGACCGGTGTTCCCTCTGTACCTCGGTCGTCGCTCGTGCCCACCAACCATGCCCTTGCGCCTCGCCGTACGTCGAGGGGACGCGTGGGAGGCCGTGCGGGACACCCCGTGGATGGCCTCAGCGTACTACCAAAAGAAGCAGCGCTACGAACAGTACGTGTCTGTCCGCGTCGTTGCCGATCAGGGGATTATCCCTACCGACGTGGGTGTCTCGTTCGAACACACCATCCAGGACGTGCCGATCAGCTTTGACTCCGAACGCCGTACCTACACTCTGCGAACTGTCGAGGAAGCGCGCGTCGATCTGGAGAATCCACAGTATGTGGAGGCGCGACCGAACGCCGGCCCGGGCCTCGTCCATGACCCGATGGAGGTGCTCTGATGTATTTGACACGCATCTACCTCAACCCGCACCGCAGGGGTGCTCGGCAGCTCATGCGGAGCCGTCAGGTTCTGCATGCGGCCGTCATGAATTGTTTCCCGCCGGGCGCCTTGGAGGGTGCTGGAATGCCACGCGTGCTGTGGCGCCTGGATCGTCCTCCAGTCGCGAGAAGTGGTCCTTCTCGGCAGGGGAGTCCCTCGTGTGCGCTCTTCATCTCGAGCCCGGTTCCCCCGGATCCCTCGCACATCGTCGAGGAAGCTGGTTACGCAACCGATGGTGGAGTGCTCGTTCGCGACATGGGTGATTTCCTCGACCGGCTTGAGGCCAGGCAGAGGTGGGGGTTCCGTCTCTGTGTGAATCCGACGTTCCGTGAGGCGAGTCAGGTCAATGCGCGGGGACGCAAGAAGGTTCTCGCTCACGTGACCCAGGATCAGCAGACGCAGTGGGTGCTGGATCGCTCTGAGCGACTCGGATTCCGTGTGTTGACTTCCGCCGAGTACGGTGGGGATCTGCCCGTCCTGGAGGACCGGGATGGTCGCCGCGTCGACGGGGCGAATCTGCTGATCAACGGCATTGAACGCAGCGTTGCTGAGTTTCAACGCGGTAGTTCTCGCGTTACCCTCGCGCTCGCGACTTTCGGGGGAGTGCTCGAGGTGACGGATCCGGATGCTCTTCGCCACGGCCTCGTTCATGGGGTGGGCCGGGGCAAAGCATACGGCTGTGGACTGCTGACCCTCTCACGGGCATGAGACCGATCCCTGGGGTGAGGCCCCCTGATCCGAAGGACTTGGTGCGCGTTCGGGACCGGCTGACGTTCCTCTACGTCGAGCGGTGCACGATTAACCGGGACTCGAACGCGATCACCGTGGCCGACGGTCATGGAATCGCCCACGTCCCAGCGGCGGCGCTGTCGGTGCTGCTGCTGGGACCCGGGGTGCGGATCACGCACTCGGCGGTCTCGGTGCTTTCTGAGAGCGGTTCGACCATCGTGTGGGTGGGCGAGAACGGGGTGAGGTACTACGCGCATGGCACCCCGCCATCGCGATCCTCGCGGTTGCTGGAGGCACAGGCTCGTGCGGTGAGTGATCCGTCGATGCGACTGACCGTCGCGCGCAACATGTACCTGATGCGTTTTGCGGGCGAGGACGTGTCGAAGCTGAGTCTTCAGCAGTTGCGCGGACGCGAGGGAGCTCGCGTGCGTCGCTTGTATCGTGAGCACTCGCAGCGCACGGGCGTGCCCTGGGACAGGCGCGAGTATGACCCAGACAACTTCGAGGACGGGTCGGTCGTTAATCAGGCGCTGTCGGCCGCCAACTCGGCGATCTATGGTGTCGTCCACGCGGTGATCGTCGCGCTGGGGTGCAGCCCTGGGTTGGGCTTCGTTCACAACGGGACCTACCGTTCGTTCGTGTATGACATTGCTGATCTGTACAAGGCTGACCTCACTATCCCCATTGCTTTCGATGTGGCTGCATCGCCCTCGGACGAGGCCGTGGGTAGTGCAGCGAGGAAGGCTGTGCGTGACGCAGTTCGGGAGTTTCGGCTCCTGGAGCGGTGTGTCTCCGACATTAAGGGGCTTTTGTCGGTGTCTGGTGCCTTGGATGTCGAGGACGACGAGGACCTCATCGTGGACGACCTGCGTCTGTGGGATGACCGCGAGGGAACGGTCGCGGCGGGTGTCTCCTACGAAGAGGGCGAATCCTCGTGATTGTTCTCGTCTTGTCTGCGGTTCCTGAGGGGTTGCGGGGTCACGTGACGCGGTGGCTTATGGAGATTTCTCCCGGCGTTTTCGTCGGGACTCTGAGTGCTCGTGTGCGCGAGCGTCTGTGGGAGATCGTCACGGAGAACATGAAGACGGGGAGGGCTGTCATGGTCTATCGGGCGCGCAACGAGCAGGGCCTGGCCTTCCTGACCTGGGGTGATCCGTGGAAGCCTGTCGACTTCGATGGCCTGACCCTTATGATGCGCCCCTACTACTCGGAAGGACGAGGGCAGTATTCCGAGCCTGATCCTGCGGCGCGTCAGTTGCGTAAGCGGCGCTCAATGTGTAACTTTCAGAGGAGACGGCAAGCTCAAGGGTTTCCAAGATCTGACCGATCCGCTCGATAAACGCGCAGGTCAGAAAGTGTTTTCCCCGCCCACGCGGGGATGAGCCCATCACAGTCAACGCACCCATGCTCACGCCGAGGTTTTCCCCGCCCACGCGGGGATGAGCCGGGTTGTCCTGGACGATGCCCAGGGACCCCACCGTTTTCCCCGCCCACGCGGGGATGAGCCTCCGCCACGCTGTGCACACGCGATACCATCAACGTTTTCCCCGCCCACGCGGGGATGAGCCCGCCAAACACACGGAGGAATGAGCCATGCGAGAGTTTTCCCCGCCCACGCGGGGATGAGCCGTCATAGGCAAGGCCAACGACCGCCGTGAGGCGGTTTTCCCCGCCCACGCGGGGATGAGCCGCGTAAACACGTATTTCATGTCCTACATAATGAGTTTTCCCCGCCCACGCGGGGATGAGCCCCATGCTTAGGCGACGTGAACCAGCGCTCGGCTGTTTTCCCCGCCCACGCGGGGATGAGCCGGAGCTAACGCGGTTTTATTGAGAATGATTCTCGTTTTCCCCGCCCACGCGGGGATGAGCCATGTAAATGTTTTTTGCATGTCCTGTGTGCATGGTTTTCCCCGCCCACGCGGGGATGAGCCCTACCCACTCCCTAACTTAACTACCCATACCCTGTTTTCCCCGCCCACGCGGGGATGAGCCGCGCTGGCAAGCGTGCTTTTCGATTACGATGCAGTTTTCCCCGCCCACGCGGGGATGAGCCGACCCGGGTGACCATCAGGGAGAACCCCGCCGCGTTTTCCCCGCCCACGCGGGGATGAGCCCCGCCTCTACGACAAGGCGAAGTGGAGCGCGGAGTTTTCCCCGCCCACGCGGGGATGAGCCGGTGCAGTGCCCGGCTCGGCTGACGCCGACGCTGTTTTCCCCGCCCACGCGGGGATGAGCCCCTGTACCTGCTCAACGTTGGAGCAGAACCCGAGTTTTCCCCGCCCACGCGGGGATGAGCCTGCCCCGTTGCTTGTTCTGCTTGCACTGGCGGAGTTTTCCCCGCCCACGCGGGGATGAGCCCCCGCCAATGGCGTGCGCCGCATGTCCAGCCTCGTTTTCCCCGCCCACGCGGGGATGAGCCCCACAATGACCCCACCGGCGTGGACGCGCATGAGTTTTCCCCGCCCACGCGGGGATGAGCCGAGACTGTCCAGGTTGAGGACGATTGGGATGCCGTTTTCCCCGCCCACGCGGGGATGAGCCTTCGTCGAGGATGACGGGGCACATGTGGGTTTTGTTTTCCCCGCCCACGCGGGGATGAGCCGCTATGTGACGCCCGTATCGAGGCCCGCCCTTAGTTTTCCCCGCCCACGCGGGGATGAGCCCCCAAATGCTGGCCGCCAGCACCGTGACCCTGAGTTTTCCCCGCCCACGCGGGGATGAGCCCCCTGCGGCATCGAGCTGGGCCAGCGCCGTGCGGTTTTCCCCGCCCACGCGGGGATGAGCCGGCCCCCTCCCATCGGATTCCGGTGGGTGGGGGGTTTTCCCCGCCCACGCGGGGATGAGCCGGACTTCACCATGACCGCAAAGATCAGGGGCTCGTTTTCCCCGCCCACGCGGGGATGAGCCCGCCTGGGGGTTTGCCGGGCGGTCAACGATGAGGTTTTCCCCGCCCACGCGGGGATGAGCCGTCTGCGGTGCGTAGCCGATCCTTCAGCATCGAGTTTTCCCCGCCCACGCGGGGATGAGCCCCCGATCATCACCTCCGCCGATCAGCTCAACTGGTTTTCCCCGCCCACGCGGGGATGAGCCGACGCCGGCTTCGAAATCAGGGACACAATGGCCGTTTTCCCCGCCCACGCGGGGATGAGCCTGACGCACGGTACACCTGCGTCAAAGGCGACGAGTTTTCCCCGCCCACGCGGGGATGAGCCTCCAGGTCATCAAGGCCCACATGGGCGATTTCGGTTTTCCCCGCCCACGCGGGGATGAGCCGGCCTACGCGGATACGGCGGCCTCGACGGTAGGGTTTTCCCCGCCCACGCGGGGATGAGCCGGCAGACACGTGGGGCGAGCTTGATCAGGCCTAGTTTTCCCCGCCCACGCGGGGATGAGCCGTCAATGTGGCCTTGGTCTCATGCCCTGACGCCGTTTTCCCCGCCCACGCGGGGATGAGCCACAAGTCGTCCATGATCTTCTTCATGGTCGTCCCGTTTTCCCCGCCCACGCGGGGATGAGCCGGCACTGCCATATGCCGAGGGCATTGTTAACGAGTTTTCCCCGCCCACGCGGGGATGAGCCGTGCTTCCCCATTAATCACAGTGGCCGCAAATTGTTTTCCCCGCCCACGCGGGGATGAGCCCAACGGAGGTTTCTGACTATGGCACCGCTCACCGTTTTCCCCGCCCACGCGGGGATGAGCCGAAACCCTGCGACCCAGAACCTTCGCAGGATTTGTTTTCCCCGCCCACGCGGGGATGAGCCCTCGTGTACAGGCACGACGAGCCTATCGGGCTCGTTTTCCCCGCCCACGCGGGGATGAGCCAGCGCAAAGTCATGGTGCGCGTCGGCTCCAAAGGGTTTTCCCCGCCCACGCGGGGATGAGCCATCAATCATTGGGGCCGCTAAAACCGCGTGGGCGTTTTCCCCGCCCACGCGGGGATGAGCCCATGGAGGACGCCTGATAGAATGACGGGTATCAGTTTTCCCCGCCCACGCGGGGATGAGCCCCCAAGCTTGTTGCCCAGGATTCGGGTGTTTCGGTTTTCCCCGCCCACGCGGGGATGAGCCCGGGACCCTGCCTGTCGCCGTAGCATGGTTGCTGTTTTCCCCGCCCACGCGGGGATGAGCCCCCGGCTTTATCACCATTGATGCGGGGATGTTGGTTTTCCCCGCCCACGCGGGGATGAGCCCCCCGTGGATGCGTCCGTTCCGAACCATAGGCTGTTTTCCCCGCCCACGCGGGGATGAGCCTGCCCCGGACGCTGGCAGGCCCGGCTCGACGAAGTTTTCCCCGCCCACGCGGGGATGAGCCACGGCGGCGTTAACTGCCATGGTCGGTGTCCTTGTTTTCCCCGCCCACGCGGGGATGAGCCCCCAGATCGTTCACGACTATGACCGAGCCTGGCGTTTTCCCCGCCCACGCGGGGATGAGCCCTCGACGGCGAGGGCGTGTGGTGCGTCGTTGTAGTTTTCCCCGCCCACGCGGGGATGAGCCGAAGGCCCGCGAGCGCGAGCGGGCCGAGGCGCGGTTTTCCCCGCCCACGCGGGGATGAGCCCAGGCAACACTTTGGAGGGTTTGTTTTATGTTCGTTTTCCCCGCCCACGCGGGGATGAGCCCTCCGGACGCGCCAAAGTACGCGCCGTGGTCCTGTTTTCCCCGCCCACGCGGGGATGAGCCCCGGCAACGATGGTCTTACCGGTGATCCTGTCGGTTTTCCCCGCCCACGCGGGGATGAGCCCCTTATTTTTGAGATGTGGGGTGAGTGAACAAAGTTTTCCCCGCCCACGCGGGGATGAGCCTCAGTCGTGGTCATAGATGACTCGCCACGCAGGGTTTTCCCCGCCCACGCGGGGATGAGCCGGGCGATGCCAGCGCTTTCCTTGCCCGCACCGAGTTTTCCCCGCCCACGCGGGGATGAGCCCTTGCCGTCAATTGGACGCCCGCGCGGTACGTGGTTTTCCCCGCCCACGCGGGGATGAGCCCCCCGTGGATGCGTCCGTTCCGAACCATAGGCTGTTTTCCCCGCCCACGCGGGGATGAGCCCCCGAACTACCGATCCGCGGCCTCAAAAATGACGTTTTCCCCGCCCACGCGGGGATGAGCCGGGCATGTCATCGGCGTCGAGCTGGATAATCCGGTTTTCCCCGCCCACGCGGGGATGAGCCGGTCCGTCGGCAGAATCGCTCTATCTCGGTGGAGTTTTCCCCGCCCACGCGGGGATGAGCCTGGGGAGCGGGGCGTTCACTTCGCGTCCTGTTTGTTTTCCCCGCCCACGCGGGGATGAGCCCGTGTGTGCCATGATAATTAACCTTCCGGTGTGGTTTTCCCCGCCCACGCGGGGATGAGCCCCAAGCGTGGGCGTTGGTCATGGTGTCAAATTCGTTTTCCCCGCCCACGCGGGGATGAGCCGCCAGAACTTGCCTATACCAATTAAATGACCTAGTTTTCCCCGCCCACGCGGGGATGAGCCCTCATGCTCGACCGCATCCGAGCGCGGCGCATCGTTTTCCCCGCCCACGCGGGGATGAGCCGTCATCACCGCCCTCGGCGGTCTGTCCGGCCTAGTTTTCCCCGCCCACGCGGGGATGAGCCGACGCTGTGCGCTCATAGATCGGGCCTCTGCCTGTTTTCCCCGCCCACGCGGGGATGAGCCGCACGGGCGCGCCCCCGTCGTCGCGGCGAAAGCGTTTTCCCCGCCCACGCGGGGATGAGCCTAAGCCTTACGCTTGCCACTGTCGAGTACGGCGGTTTTCCCCGCCCACGCGGGGATGAGCCGGCTCCGACGCAGATGATCCGCACCTGGCTCGCGTTTTCCCCGCCCACGCGGGGATGAGCCCTCGCTGGATTGGATTTCCAACCGCGCCAACGAGTTTTCCCCGCCCACGCGGGGATGAGCCGTGGCAGGATACGTGCGAGCTTACGGAGGACGGGTTTTCCCCGCCCACGCGGGGATGAGCCCTGGTTCCTACGCCTTGACAGAATCATCAAGTCGTTTTCCCCGCCCACGCGGGGATGAGCCGCTGGATAATCTGCCAGTCCATTCGTGCCAGCAGTTTTCCCCGCCCACGCGGGGATGAGCCGTGAACAGCCAGTTGATACTAGTTCGTGTTGAAGTTTTCCCCGCCCACGCGGGGATGAGCCTGGTACTGTTTATGCAAACAATGATGTTGATCTGTTTTCCCCGCCCACGCGGGGATGAGCCGCCCGGACGGACCACCGAGACGGCCCGGGCGAGGTTTTCCCCGCCCACGCGGGGATGAGCCCCCAATCTGTGCCGGGGCCGGACGCGATAACGGGTTTTCCCCGCCCACGCGGGGATGAGCCGGAGCATGTGCGCCGGTATGCCGAACATACGCCGTTTTCCCCGCCCACGCGGGGATGAGCCTCTTGGATCCAGCCCAGGTCATTGATCGGGCTTGTTTTCCCCGCCCACGCGGGGATGAGCCGGCATTACCGACCCAGCAGCCGACACCATCAAGGTTTTCCCCGCCCACGCGGGGATGAGCCCGACTGATCTAATAACAGAACGGCCCCGCTCCCGTTTTCCCCGCCCACGCGGGGATGAGCCCGTGAGGCCGCGGACGCGGCCATCGTCCGTGAGGTTTTCCCCGCCCACCCGGGGATGAGCCGCCGGGCTGCAGGACTCGCGCGGTCGGGATTCCGTTTTCCCCGCCCACGCGGGGATGAGCCCCCTTGAAGGGGCCACTGACCGACGCGCTCAGCGTTTTCCCCGCCCACGCGGGGATGAGCCCTGACCTTCTCTTGATCTCGGGCGGGCCGTGGTGTTTTCCCCGCCCACGCGGGGATGAGCCCCGGGAAGCCGGTCCCTGGCGCGCACACTCTCCGTTTTCCCCGCCCACGCGGGGATGAGCCGCGCGGCGCGTGGCAGGTGCAACGCCTCCCCAAGTTTTCCCCGCCCACGCGGGGATGAGCCCACCGTCCCCGACTGTTCGATGTGGCTCCTCGGGTTTTCCCCGCCCACGCGGGGATGAGCCGACGGCGAAGTGCTCGAACTGACCTCCCTCCTCGTTTTCCCCGCCCACGCGGGGATGAGCCCGGCGCGATCACCGTCGCGACCCGCAGCCCAGCGTTTTCCCCGCCCACGCGGGGATGAGCCCAACGCTCGTTACCCACCCGGTCAGGGTGGTGTGTTTTCCCCGCCCACGCGGGGATGAGCCCGTCGCCCGGCTCGCAGCGATCACCCGCTACGGGTTTTCCCCGCCCACGCGGGGATGAGCCTGCGGCTGCTTCGCGGTCGCCACCTTATTGCCGGTTTTCCCCGCCCACGCGGGGATGAGCCGGGCGGTCACCATAGGCAGGACCAGTGTCCCGGGTTTTCCCCGCCCACGCGGGGATGAGCCTCGCCGCCAGACCCTCACGCATCTGCGCGGCTAGTTTTCCCCGCCCACGCGGGGATGAGCCGCTGACCACCAAGACCGTTGACATTGACGGCCTGTTTTCCCCGCCCACGCGGGGATGAGCCGTACCAGCCCAAGGCACCGACGCACGAACGCCCGTTTTCCCCGCCCACGCGGGGATGAGCCCGTCACGATCCCCGCCGATGCCCTGACCGGCGAGTTTTCCCCGCCCACGCGGGGATGAGCCCACGAAAAAACGTGTTCTGCGTCACATCATGGTGTTTTCCCCGCCCACGCGGGGATGAGCCCTTAGGCTCACCTAACTTACCTTGCCCTTGCCTGTTTTCCCCGCCCACGCGGGGATGAGCCGACACGTGTGTGCCTACCGAGGACGGGATTCTGGTTTTCCCCGCCCACGCGGGGATGAGCCCGAGAGTACACAGACGCCGAGATTCAGGCGTGCGTTTTCCCCGCCCACGCGGGGATGAGCCTAGTAATTAAATATAGAAATAATTACGTGTGTAGTTTTCCCCGCCCACGCGGGGATGAGCCCTCGCTAGCGAGCTGTTTGACTATGATCCTCGTGTTTTCCCCGCCCACGCGGGGATGAGCCCTTGTTAGGTTGTAGTGTTGGGTGGAGGCCGGGGTTTTCCCCGCCCACGCGGGGATGAGCCGGACCTCGCGGGAGGCGCGGGGCACGAGTACCAGTTTTCCCCGCCCACGCGGGGATGAGCCCGAGCACCACACGAAAGGACACCCCAATGCTCAGTTTTCCCCGCCCACGCGGGGATGAGCCGGTGTTGGTGCTCACGCGCCGGCCTCTAATTATGTTTTCCCCACCCACGCGGGGATGAGCCCCGGATATTGAAGGTGGTTTGTGGGAGAACTACGTTTTCCCCGCCCACGCGGGGATGAGCCCCTGTCAAACTCGATTGTACGGACGCCATGCACGTTTTCCCCGCCCGCGCGGGGATGAGCCATTTCTTAGGTGTACCTAAGAAGTGATTTGAATGTTTTCCCCGCCCACGCGGGGATGAGCCGCTGGGGATCAAACACCGGTCCCTGTGATACACGTATTCCCCGCAACCGTGGGGTTCTTCACCATGGACCCGCCGCGTGTGCCCGTCAGAACAAATCAGGATGAGCTGTCCGCTCGAGTAGTGCCCCGCATAGGTGGGTAAGTGCTCTCGTCGGCCGATTGCTCGCTGTGGGTGCAGTCACCGTGTGATCCGTCGAAAAGCCCTTCTATTTCTCACACGATTGTCATGGAGGCGCTACGAGACCGTTCCTCATGCGATCGACCCGAGGCCTCCCTCGGCTCTCCAGGATCAGGGAAAGTGGCTCCGACGCCGGGTGGTGGGTCCTCATCCTGCGCGTCCCGCCCGCACGAAGAAGCTCCAACCTCGCGCACTTTCACGTACGAGGCCGGGGTTCGGTCGCGTGGAACAGGTACCGCCGCTGTCAGGCCAGCCGCTGGTAAGGCGCAGCCGCGATCGGGATTCGAAGCGTATGGCCGCTATTCGCAGGCCACACCGTCCTTGTCGCGGTCCAGAGCAGGCCGGTAGCCTGGGTCGCCAACGTGCAGTGGCGCCACTCCGGCTTCCCGCGCTTCCGTGCAGTTACTGTAATAGGCGCGCTCCGGTTGCTTCTTCGGCGCGGGTGTCTGGGGGGTTGGTCCATCGACTGCCTGTTCCGCCGCTGGAGGCTCCTCGCTCGTCGGCTCCTCCGAGATCGGCTCGTGTTCGGGCGTCACTTCAGGCTCGGACGTTATGGAAGGCGCGTCGCTGGGTGTCGATTCTGGCGAGGCAATGGTGCTTTCAGTGACGGTCAGCGTGATCGTCGTCGAGGTCGGAACGTCAGAACCAACACTGTCCTGCTTGGTGACCTTATAGCCGTCCTCATAGTGTGATTCCAGAATTGTCATTCCGTGGTCGTCGACCACCGCGTGGTTTCGGTATCCGGAATTCTCCAGCTTCTGGATAGCATCAGGCAGGGCCATGTCGACGACGTTTGGTACTGGCAGGTCGCATGCGCTCACCGTGCACGCCACGAGAAGGAGGCCAACGATCGTGGCCGCGAAGCGTCTCAATAGTAGCCAGCACTTCCCAAGCAACATAGACGCCCCTCCTTAAGGACGAAACGATATGCGCACCAACACGTACGCTTGCTCGGTATCCTACAGGAGAGGCATGCGTTTTCAGTAAGTGTACGCGGGTGTCGATGCTTGCGAGGCACCCTGCCTGGTATGGGAGTGTATGGTAGACGCCTCGCTTGCCCGGGCAGTCGCCGGTGGCTGCGGCGCGGCAGGTGGGCTATAGAACATAACGTGTTGGTCGGGGTTTGGACTCAAGAGTCGGCGGGGGAGGCGTCGGCGGGGGAGGCGTCGGCGGGGGAGGGGCCGGTGGTACTGGCGTGCCCGTGCCGACGGTGGGGGTTGGCCGTGACGTGCGCTTGCGTCGTCCGTCATTGTGCTTGCGTGCTTGCGCCGCCGATGGGAGCCATCCCATCGGGAGGATTGCACCTGTTAGGGAGGATTGCACGTGATCAGTTTGGGTTGAATCTTCCTGATCGGGTGTTTCGCCTCATCGGCAACAAGCTTTGCTGCGGAGCTGGCCGCTAGTCGTCCCTTTGTCATTGCCGACGACGCCCTTCCGGCGTTTACTGGCGCCTCGCCTTACCCGCGCCCGTGCAGCAGGGTCCCGTCGGCGACTCCCTACCGGCGTTAATTGGCGTCCTGCCCTACCCGCGCCCGTGCAGAAGGGGCCCGCCGGTGACTCCCTACCAGCGTTTACTGACGCCCGTCGGGCAGTCCTGCACCAGTGAGGGAGCATGACACCAGGGGTAATGGTGGGGGTTTTGCAGCATTAGAAGCACCCCCTCGGCGTGTCGCCGGCGTGTCGCGCCCCTAATGGTGCAATTCCCCCCGTTTGATGGCGCAGTCATCGGCAAGCACGTCACGCACGGGTCCCCGTGTAGCGCAACTCCCCCCGCTTACTGGCGGTGAGGTCACGCCTCGGGGCGGTGTGGCGCCCGCCGGGCAGTCCTGCACCAGTGAGGGAGCATGACACAAGGGGAAATGGTGGGGGTTTTGCAGCATTAGAAGCACCCCCTCGGCGTGTCGCCGGCGTGTCGCGCCCCTAATGGTGCAATTCCCCCCGTTTGGTGGCGATGTCACCGGCAAGCACGTCACGCACGGGTCCCCGCGCGCGGCGAGGAACGCAGGCAGCTAGCGCGCGCTTGCAGCAGTTTCGCATGCAATTCGATTGAATGAACTTTCAACAGTGTCCGCAAACGTTGCAATTCCAACGATATGTACGCGCGGCGCGACACGGTGTCGGGGGAATTGCATGCGACATTCGTGGAAAACTCACCGGGCGGGAGTCATGCGCTACCACTCGTAGCACCGCCGGTAGCGCAGCCAGTGGCGCGCCAGTGGCCTGGCACGGTGAATACCGTCGCCGCAAACAACCTGCCCAAGCCCCACCGCGACAGATCAAAGGACCACACACAGGCTCGCAATGAAACAACCACCTCCAACACCGACTTTCCCGCATCAACAAGCCGACAAGTCACCACAAAACCAACACGATTCGTCCTTTAACCCCGATTCGTCATCCTCATAGTTGGTCCCACCACCTCCAACACCGACTTTCCCGCACCAGCAAGCCGAAAAGTCGCTACAAAACCAACACGTTTTGTCCATC
>ERZ773250.637-NODE-637-length-19605-cov-4.115754_pt1 | contig 19605 bp, 9 predicted proteins | sample MGYA00511258_ERZ773250 | MGnify/ENA primary metagenome ERZ773250 (study PRJEB29015, sample SAMEA2738164) | human oral metagenome | biome: human oral; feature: human-associated habitat; material: saliva | place: China | collected 2187 ... | reverse complement strand
AGCCCAAAACCAAAAATACAGTAGATAAACCTGCTATAAAGCAGAGAGTCTTAGCTAGACCATACCAGGAAACGTCTTTTCCCATAAACCGAACCGTTTTCGGCTGATCCGAATCCAGCAAAATCCCCACATAGACTGGCATAAGCGGTAAAATACAGGGCGAGAAAAAAGATAGAATCCCCGCCAGAAAAACAGAAATAAAGAACAAAAAACTTGTTGCCATTTCAAAAACCTCTCTATCAATTTCTGACTCTAGTATAAAATAAAAATCTCCCTAAAAATAGGGAGATAGATTTGAAAAAACTTGAATTTGATGTTATATTGCTTGAGATTTCTGGATTGGGCAAAAACATCCACCATATTGTGGCGGATGTTATCTATTAGCTCTCCATCTCAAAACGCTCACTCTTCTGCTTGTTTGGCAAAAAGAGAGAAAGCAGGATTCCAACTAGAGCCGGAAGCAACCAAGGCAGGGATGCCTGAGCAAATGGAAGGGCATTTACAATATCACTTATCCTAGTGATATGGAACTGCTCCCCAAGAACACCAGCAAAGGAAATCAGAGTCACTGCTGCTAACGTCAATTGCATACCGATTTTGGACAGTGGCAAGAATTTATTGACAATGACAATCAGTACAATAACAATGGTAATTGGATAAAGAATTTGCAGTACCGGAACTGAATATTGAATAATAGCATTAAGGCCAAGATTAGCAATCGCAAACCCAATCAAAGTAAAGACGGTTGCGTAAACTTTATAAGACACCTTAGGGAAAGTTTTATGGAAGAATTCCCCAGTTGATACAATAAGTCCTGCAGTTGTGGTGAAACAAGTCACAGTAACCATAGCTGCAAGGAAAATCTGTGCTGTAGGTCCAAAGATAGCCTGTGTAGCCTGCGACAGGACATAAACACCTGGATTGCCTTTGGCAATAATCTCAGCTGGAACTGGAAAATGATTGCCCAGAAAAGCCAAACCGATATACATGGCGCTAAAACCCAACGCTACCATCAAACCAACGACCCAGATGGTTGAAACATATTCCTTTTTATTCTTGAAACCTAGCTGGTTAAGAGTTGTTACTGCGATTACGCTGAAGGCCACAGAAGCCAAGGCATCCAAAGTATTATAACCTTCCAAGAACCCTTGCCCAAAAGCTGACGCAGAATAAGCTTGCGAAGCCTGCTGAGGAGAAGTTGAGCCGTATTTCAAAGCTCCTAGAATGACTAAGATAATAATCAAAACTGCAAAAACCGGCGTCAGAATACGTCCAATCCGATCCAAAATCTTAGATGGATTCAAAGAAATCAGATAAGCCGCTGCAAAGTAAAGTGTCGTGAAAACAATCAATCCGATACCAGTCATATTTTTAGACAGCATAGGAGCAATACCAACTTCATATGCCACCGTCGCAGTCCGCGGGATAGCAAAGAATGGCCCGATTGACAGATACAAGGCTACAAGATAGACAATAGCAAACCAAGGCGCAATCTTCTGAGAAATCTCGTGGATATAGCCCTTAGGATTGAGTGTTCCAATAATCAAAGTCAAAACTGCAAGCCCAACCCCAGACAGGACAAATCCTGCAATAGCCGGCCAAAAATGCTGGCCAGATAATGTTCCAAGCAAAGGCGGGAAAATCAAATTCCCAGCACCGAAAAATATTCCAAATAAGAGCAAGCCTGTCAAGGCACCTTTTTTAATCACAGGAATCTCCTTTAAATTTTTTCATGCTTTATCAGTATATACGGAAATAGCCCGATACGCAAGACTTTTGAATTTTTCAGAATATTAATTCAAATCAAAAGGGTATATCTGATTTAAATCGAATTATCTATCCGGAATTTTTGGCAAATTCCTCACTTATCCACAGATTTAAGGCTTATTTTAAAGTAAGATAAATAAATTTGTTTTAAATCGTATACTTTACCAACCTCTCTCTATCTTTTTTGATGGTTTACTTTCTTTAAACAGACATACTCTACTGTTGCTGAATTCGAGAAAAATACAATATTGTACATCCCGATCCAAAACAAAATAAAAGAGATTTTTCATAGTAAAAAGGTTGAGACATGATATCTCAACCTTTTTGAAATAGCTGGCTTTTTTTAAACATCGCTAAATCTTCGGTACTTAATTTCGAATTCAAAGAAGTTCTTCTCTTGCAGCATATGGAAAATATCTCGATAAGCCTCCTCATCAAAATGATGTCCCAAATACAAGATTTCAAAGCTTAATCCTTCATATTCCAGAAAAGCATTGGTCGTTCGAAAGCCGTTACACTTATAGAAGTCCATACGTGCTTGACGTTGCTCTAGATTGTCACATTCTTCATCGACACGTTCTACCTCTAGAACCATGGTTTTTTGATAAAACTCTGTCAGTTTATGAATGATTTCTCCCCCATAGCCATGGCTGCGAAGGTGCGGCATAATCGCAAAGAAGCTGACATAGAACATTTTTTCGTTATAAACTGCAAAAGCAAAACCAACAAATTCTTCCTCATTGTAGAAGGCAAAGAAATGAGACCGCTTATCGTTTGTATAACGGAGAAATTCGCTGATAGGTACCCTTTCCTCTATCGGAAAAGCCTCGCGGTTTAAAGCCTCAACCTTATCCAAATCGGGAAATTCTGCTGTAATAATTTGACTAGTTAAAGACATTGCTACCTCACTTTGCTTAATATTCTAACAGTTGTCAAAAAATTTAGCAAGCATTATCAAACTTCTTCCGCTTTTTTAGAAAATTGGCTCTGATAAAGGTCATAATAGAATCCTTTATCTGCCAAGAGACTCTCATGATTTCCTTGCTCGATAATCTGACCATCCTTGAGCACCAAAATCTTATCCGCTTCTTGAATGGTCGACAGTCGGTGTGCGATGACAAAACTGGTCCGACCCTGCATGAGTGTTTTCATGGCCTTCTGGATCAAAAGCTCCAGCCGTGTATCAACAGATGAGGTCGCTTCATCCAAAATCAGAATCTTAGGATTGGCCAAAAGAGCCCTCGCGATCGTAAGCAACTGCTTCTGCCCCAGCGAGATATTGCTGGATTCTTGGTTCATTTCCATATTGTAGCCGCCTGGTAGGGTTCGGATAAAGTGGTCCACATTAGCTGCCTTGGCCGCTTCTACAATTTCTTCATCAGTGGCTTGCAGATTGCCAAAGCGAAGATTTTCCTTGATAGTCCCCTCATAAAGCCAGGCATCCTGCAGCACCATACCGAACTGTTTACGGTATTCCTGACGGGACAGATGTCGTATATCATGCCCATCAACTGTAATCGCGCCTTTGGTCACATCGTAGAAACGCATGAGCAAGTTAATCAGCGTGGTCTTACCAGCACCAGTCGGACCAACAATAGCCACCATTTCTCCAGGTTTGACTTCCAGATTGAAATTCCGAATGAGCGGCTTGTCTGCTACATACTGGAAGTCCACATCCTTGAAGCTAACCTGACCTGTCAGATCTTGATCCAGCTTTTCTGTCTCATCATTGACTTCGTCTGCCTCATCAAGCACTTGGAAAATCCGATCCAAAGAAGACTTGGCACTCTGAAGCTGACCTGCCAGCTGAGTTAGATTTTGAATAGGCTGATTAATCTGCCAAACATACTGAACAAAAGCCTGCATATTTCCGACTGTCAATCGCCCTGCAATAACCTGAAGGCCGCCCAACAGAGCTAGCAAGAGATAAGTCAGATCTGAAATAACATTCAAAACAGGCATCATCAAACCAGAAATAAAGCTGGCCTTAAAACCTACTTTCTGCAATTTTTGCGTAATTTGACGAAAATCCTCCTGGGAGCTTTCTTCTCTGACATAGAGCTTCAAAATATTAAAGCCTGTCAAATTCTCCTGAACAAAGCCATTCATAGCTCCTAGTGCATCTGCCTGCTGTTTAAAGTAAGGCTGGGATTTCTTCACGATAAAGCGAGCACTGAGGTAGGTAATCGGAATCGAAATTACCACAATTATACCCAACTGCAGATTGAGCACCAATACCATGACGATAACCAAGATCAGAGTAAAGACTGCGTTGATAACCTGCAGAAAAGACTGCTGCAAGGCATTGGAAACAGCTTCGACGTCGCTGGTAAAACGCCCCAGTAAATCACCAAACTGGTGCTTATCAAAGTAAGAAACGGGGATGCGATTAATCTTATGGCTGAGCTCATCGCGCAAGTCACGAATGGTAGCCTGCACTGCATTGGTCATAAAGTAATTAGAATAGTAAGAACCGATTTCATAAAAAATCGCCCGCACAAAATACAAGACCATAACCCAGCCAACATAGGACACATTAATCTGGGCACCAGCCACACCTTTAGCCATATCCAGCAAATTATTTGTCAGTTCTGTAATGGCTAGACCTAAGACAAAGGGCTCGACGACACTCATAACGACGCTGAGGATTTTGAGGAAGATAGCAAAGGCGACTGCAAACTTATAAACTTTTAGGTAGCTCCACAGGCGAGCAAAAGTAGATGTGTTTTTCATATCAGTCTCCTTTCTATTCCTCTGTCAAAGCTTGATTTTTCAGCTGCGAATCGGCAATTTCACGATAGATATCATTGGTTTCCATCAGCTCTTCATGCTTCCCGCGTCCAACGATTTCACCCTGATCCAGAACAATAATTTGGTCAGCGTCCATGATAGTTCCCACCCGTTGAGCTACAATCAGCACCGTTGCTTGACCTGTCACTTCTTTGAGACGACGACGAAGCACCGCATCTGTCTTATAGTCCAGAGCAGAAAAAGAGTCATCAAAGATATAAATATCCGGCTTTTTAACCACTGCACGGGCGATAGAGAGTCGCTGTTTCTGCCCACCAGATAGATTACTGCCTCCCTCAGCCAGATGAGTCTCAAAACGCTCTTCCCGGCTCTCGATAAAGTCCTTGGCTTGTGCAACCTCAGCTGCCTGACTAAGTTCTTCCTGACTAGCCTCTTCCTTTCCGTAGCGTAGGTTTGCTGCGATGGTTCCGGTAAATAGCAGAGCCTTCTGTGGGATAAAGCCAATCTTCTGACGCAGTGCCTTCAGATTGTACTCGCGGACGTCCACACCGTCCACTAAAATCTTACCTAGTGTTACATCGTAAAAGCGCGGAATCAGCTGCACCAGTGTAGACTTACCAGAACCAGTAGAACCAATAAAAGCAATAGTCTCACCCGGCTTAGCCTTGAAGGAAATATTATGCAGTACAGGACTTTCCGTCTCACCCGGATAAGCGAAAGTTACATTGTCGAACTCCAGATACCCCTGCGTATCTGTCTCGGTTACACCATCTTCATTAGGATTGATCGAAATGGGCATGTCCATGACTTCCTTGAGCCGCTGGCTCGATACCGCTGTCCGTGGATACATGGTAAAGAGATTAGCCAAGAAGAGGAAGGATAGCAGCGCATGAAAGCTGTATTCGATAAAGGCAACGAGATTTCCGATTTCAAGACTGCCGTCTCGCAAGGGGTCTAGGGCAAACCAGACAATGGCCACAATCATCGCAATAATAATCTGCACAAAAAGCGGCTCAGTCAGACCAGTCAGCTTAAAGAGCTTATTGGAGTTTTGCGCATAGACCTCATTTTCACCAGCAAAACGCTTCTCTTGAAATTCTTCTCTTGCAAAAGCCCGAATAACGCGTAGACCAGTCAGATTTTCCCTCACGTACTGATTAATCTTATCAAGAGTCTTCTGCTGCTTTTCAGACAAGGGCTTGGTTTTAACCGCTACATAAATGACCACGACAGCCAAGAAAGGAACTGAAACAGCTACAATCCAGGCCAGAGACGGACTGGTCAGAAAAATCATGAGAATACTGGACAGCATCATCATGGGAGTAATGACACCCATTTTCAGGGTTTGCTCCGCAAACTGCATGAGTACAAAAGCATCCGAAGTCAAGCGCGTGACCAAAGAAGACACTCCAATCTGCTCATATTCATGATGAGAATACTCTTGCAGCTTGGCATAGAGATCATTGCGCATGTCCTGCACCATGGTCGTCGTCAGCTTCCCAGCAGCATAAGCCAGAACGATTCGCCCCAGCACTCCTAAGATAATAACGCCAAACATGACCCAAGCCCAGAAAAAGAGCCGGTCTGTCTGCTTAGGATTGATTCCCTCATCAATCATTCGAGCCAGTACCGTTGGCAACCCTAGATTGACAATCACAAAAAAGATTGCCGCGACAAAGTCTAAGACCAGCCACTTAGGATATCTCTTCAAATAAGACCAAATGTATAACATAACTCCTCCTTCACTATCTATTCAAAAATAACCCACTCTAAAGCACCCAAGTGCTTTTAAAACACAGAAAAGAGCGCGCAAATGCACGCCTTAATACAAATATTATAACAAAAATATGAAGTAGGGTAAAGGTCATTTCAGACTTTTTTATGCTTATCATCAGCCTCATAAATGACTGTCAGCAGCAAACTGCCTGAAAGCAGACCAGCAACTGCTTGACTTATGTAGAAAAACAAACCTAGTTTTCACTAGGTTTGTAATTTCTTATCTGCAAGAAGGTCTGAATCTAAGAGTAATTCAAGCTCTTACCCAGCATCAACTTGTCAGATTTGCCATTTTGCAGATTGGTTGACCGGCTCAAATCCATCACTTCTGGTTTTCAAAGATTGATTTTCTGAAATCATTGGTCTGATCGAGGTAAGCTTTGAAGACTGCTTTTTTCAGCTTATGCACAGCGCTGTCATGTTCTGGTTTATAGCCGCTCCAAGAATACCAATTATCATTTGCATCTTTGAGAACTGCTTCATCCATCAAGGTTTGCAACTCTTCTACAGTACTTATAGTCTTAGTAGCATAACTTGTCCATGGTTGTCTCGTATCATCAAATGTGACCTTATTCAAGCTGTCGAACTTGTTTTTACGTTCTTCATACATAGCCTTCTTAAACTCTGTCCAATTATTAAACTGACCATTGAAGACCTTACGTAAAACCAAGTCATCAGTTACCAGACCTCTGGTCTTACCATAGATACTGATTGTTTTCCCGTTTTGCTTGGCATCATCTTCATACTGGTTAGAGATATAAGGGACCATACCATCTTTAAAGCCTTTGGCTGCCAGAAGCTCATAAGCCATACGCCGTCCCATAAGATCTCCGGGTGTTCCTTTTTCACTGCTTAATGCCGAATAAATCGGAGAGAAGAGTTTAATCGTATGGTAGCCATTTCTTTCTACATCACCATTTTTGTACTCACGCGCTGAAAGAATATCATTTTCAATGAGACTGTCGAATGAATTTAATTTTTGTGCATCTGTCATTGTAATATTTTTTATCACATTAGTTGCGTAAACATCATTTCCATCAGCATCTCGAACATATTTATTTTCTACTTTTCTCAGCGCATTTACTTTCTGCACATCGGACAGACGGTTCACGATTGACATCCCTTCTAGGTACTCCAACATATAAATGACATCAAACATGTTGTGAACATAGTTTTTCAAATCATCCGCATTTTGGAATCGTTCAGTTGGATCAAGGACTTGCAAACGAGTTTTTTCCGTCGCATCATTCTTGTCATATTTAAGAATTGAGTTGACCGTGATTGTCGCATCATCTGGATGGTCCGGTGCTTGCAACAAGCCCTTGGCGAAGAATTCTGGACCAAGACCGCTTCTTCTTCCATATCCGCCTAAATAGATCTCATTATCAGAATCATGCGTCATTTCATGGGTATAGGTAATGGCTCCGTCCTTGTCCAGCATACGATAGCCCATGTAGTAAACGCCGTCACCAGTAGCATAAGCTCCATGCTTATTGTGTACGACCTTGTTTCCAACCGGTCCGAAGAAATACTTCATAGCTGGATTAGAACTGTCAAATTGTGCTTCAGCTGTAGCCTTGCCAACAGTAGTATCATCACCGAACTTATAGGCATCGTAGAGCAAGATATTTCGATAGAGCTTTTCACGCCCCTGCTCGTCTAATATTCTATACCAATAATCATAATGATCGCGTTGGCGTTTTGCAGTTTCCTGAGCATTTTCCTCAACAAACTTATTGAGTTCTGCCCCTGCTCTATGCTCATTATTTCTATATCTGTCATAGGCTCCAAAACCAAGACTGGATATAGTCGATAGGACAAAGACCGATCTTTCAGGCATTGTAAGCAATGGTAAAACCATATTTCGGTATTTCCAAGTGTCGCTGGTAATTCTGTCATAGACCCCGATAGAATACTTGCTACCAACTTGCTCTTGTTTGACCCTCACCTCATCAATAGCTGATTTTTCTTCAACGATATAAGCCTTGGTTTGCTCTTTGAACCACTGATTATTTGTTTTGTTTGGTAAAAATACTTCTCGGTAATTAGCAAGAGTGCTGAACAGATCTTTTGTTCCATTATTGTTTGCTAGGCTGATGCTATAAGCATCTACGTTGTTCTTGGCTAGAAGATTGTTAAAGCCAGATTTACCTAATTCAATGATTGTGTCTAGCGGTGATACGTTGCCCTTACCAAAGAAATCCATGTGGTACATGACTAAGTCTTTGACATTAACGTCACCATAGTTAAAGTTGTACCAGCGCTCTAAATAGGTCAAACCTAGAAGCAAGGCTTCCTTGTTGCGTTTGATTTTATCAACGACATAACCATTAATTGTTTGATTTTCGCTGGCAATAACTGAATCAGCAGACAAAAGTTTTTCCAGTGTATTTGCTAGATTTTCCTTCGTTTTGGTGAACTGCTCTTCTAAGTATAATTCCGTCAGTGAAACGCCTGAAGAAATACCTAGGGTGTTTCTGATAGACTCTGACTGATAATCGACTGCTTTCAAATCAGGCAAAACTTCATTGATGATCGAACTATGACTATGCAAGAATTGATTTGGCGTATAGATGAGACCTGTATCTCCCACACGGTATTCTGCTAACTTACTAAAGTCAGATTGGTAGGTGAGATCTAGCTTTTCAGATGAATGATCTTTATAATGAATCAAGAGCTTATTAGCCGCCTCTTTATGTGAAGCAATATCTGTAATCACTTCATTATCCTTCATCATGACTGCAGATAGGACTTCTTTTTTAAACAAAGCGCTATCTTCTTTTACCAGATTACCGTATTTGACAATGGTTGCTTTATTATAAAACGGCAGTAATTTTTCGATATTCTTATACGCTAAAGCTCGACTGGCTTGATAGTCTTCAACCTTAGAAAAATCACTTTCTTTATTAGTGCTAGTCAGCAAGGTTTCGACTTTCGGTACAGAAAGAGAGTTAATTTCAGATTTCTTACTTGCGATTTGAGAAGCATCAAGGATTGTGCCTCTCTCTTCGAGAGATTCCTTGGTGACAACCTCATCCTTTTCAAGAGTCACTTTGTAGACTCTGTTGTCCTTGTTGCTATATGAGTCAGTTATCCTCATTCCTCGATAGTGATAACCACTAATCGCATTCCCGTTCATAACATTGACATCGCTAAGAACATTATGCAATCTTCCAGCATGTCTCTCTTCGTCAGAGTCTCTATCCCACAAGTAGCCAGCTATACCAGCAACGCTTCCAAAGCGCTTGACATTATTAATATTGCCCTCGGTGTAACTATTGCTGATAAGCGCATCTTTCTCGACAAGACCTGCAAGGCCGCCGACAGTTTGGTTTGTACTATCCGCATTTGACGAGATGGTAATTGTAGCTTTTGACTTATCAACTACTGCATTGATGCCAGTCAGTTGACCTACTAGGCCTCCGATATTGTATGGAGACCTCGTTTTATAGGAGTTGACAATTCTTCCTTTGAAACTGCTGTTGGTAATCTTAGAATTATCAGCCTTCCACACTAAGCCACCAATGCCACGTTCGCCAGCCAGAACACCGTCTACATGGACATTATTAATCCTTGTTGCATTATTGGCTTCATTTGCAAGGGCGCCAATATCAGTTTTTCCTGAGATATTCACATCTTTAAGAGTCAGATTTTCTACAGTAGCAGCGCTCAATGTGTCAAATAAAGGCTTCTTCAAATTATAAATAGCATAATTTTTTCCGTCTTTGTTGCCAAACAGCTTACCAGTAAATCTGCCCTTTATATAACTGCTAGCGCCATTTTCTAGTTCGACCTCATTGGCATTCAGACTAGCACCTAAATAATAGGTTCCATTGAGATCGTTATTTATAGCTTGAACCAGGTTACTAAAGGAAGTGAAGTTTGTGACTTCTCTCTCTGCCTTTTTGGCAAGGTAAAAAGTATAGTTGTCCTCGTACTTATTGTTGACGTCCTGTTTTAATTTTTCAGCACTTGCTGTAATTTTATAAACCGGCTGACCATCTTTTGTGCTATCAACTATTGAAGAAATCGGCAAGAAGACATCTTTAAACTTAGAAGATTTGACCTTCACGAAATAATTGTCTTGATTGCTCGGAATTGTATCCAGAGAAACGTGTTGTTTGTATTTTCCATCAGATAGACTATACAATTCCAGTTCAGATACATTTCTTAACTCGATATTCTTTTCAGGTTCTTGCTTCTGCTCTTTTGGCTCTTGAACTTTTTCAGCAGGATTTTCCGCTTCTGGCGCTGCTGGTTCGATGTTTCCAGTATACTCTTGCGGAGGCTCTACCTGCTCGGGTTCAACAATGGCTCCAGCTTGGACTTCTGTATACTCAGGTAATGGAGCGACCTGCTCAGGTTCCACTACCGCTCCTGCTTGTGTGTCTGTATATTCTGGCAAGGAAGAAACTTGTTCAGGCTCAACTATGGCTCCAGCTTGTGTTCCTGCGTATTCAGGTAATGAAGACACTTGTTCGGGTGCCACTACTGCACCTGCCTGAGTCCCCGTATACTCTGGTAATGGTGTCACTTGCTCAGGTTCAACGATTGCTCCTGATTGGACACCTCCGATTTCAGGTTCAATTTGTTCAGGCTCAACTATAGCTCCAGATAATGTACCTGTATACTCAGGTAAGGAAGCTACCTGCTCAGGCTCAACAATTGCGCCGGCTTGAACACCAGTGTATTCAGGCAATGGAGCGACTTGCTCGGGTTCCACCAAGTTAGAAGCTACTGGTTTTTCGCTAGGCGCTTCAAGCTTTTTAGTCCCTTTTTCCACTATATTAGGAGTCGCTTCCTCTATTTTAGTCGAAAGAACTTCTCTTGAAACTTCCGCGTTATCTACAGTAAAAATTCGAACGACTTCGATTTTATGGCCTGGTTTGCCTTCTTGTTTTACTCTTACAGTCCCCTCGGCTAAATCGGGATTCTCTTGTATTTGTTCTCCAAAGGCTATCTCAGTTTCAACGGTCTCTTCTTTGTATAATAGTTCAGGTTTAATTGCACGGCCAGACAAGACTTCATCTTGAGGCTCAATTGTATTGACGCCAAGAGTTTGATTTTTCAGCCCATTCTTATCAAAAGAAACAGAATAATCTAGCTTCTTATTTTGGTTTAAAACTTCTGTATCTTCATTAGCACTTTGCTGATTATCAAGAATCTTATTACCTAATAATTTCTTAATCGATTCATCTTTTATGTAGCCAACATAGGTATAGCCCGAGATTTCACCTGGTGACGGCAGACTTTCCCCAACTGACACTTGATATTCCGCATTATACTGCAGTAAAATCCCATTTTCCAGCGCATCGACGGATAGTATCAAACCTCCTCCGACACCAGCACCCACCAAAACGGTCAATAGGAACTTGCTTTTAACCTTTCCTTTTGACACAACAAAAACAACCAATCCTATGGTCGTTAACAGACCGGCTGTCATCATAGTATTGGAATTGTTGCTGTCGCCTGTATTCGGTAACGTTTTTGCTCCAGTATTTGAGTTTAACCTGTAGACAAGATAGTAAGTCTCCTCGTTGCCTTCTGACATTTTAGGAAATCCACTTACAATCAAATCCTTTTCTTGCGGAGTTATTTCAGTATCTGTCACATATTTATAGTGAACATTCAACTTTTCCTGTGCTTGAACAGAGTCAACCCCAACGATAGAAACAAAAAACAAACTAGAAATAGCAGCCGAAACAAGCCCGACAGCTAATTTCCTAAAAGCAAACCGAGTTTGCTTCTCCTCAAAAAACTTTTTCATAAAATCCCTTTCAAATTATTCTAAAAAGAATAACAAATCCTTTAACCAGAGAAGGTGCAACAGTGAGCCATTGCATTCATTCATCTGAATCCCCCTAATAATACAAACTAGAGCTTCTATATAACATATAAAGACAACGTATGTTTTTAATTTAAAATATAGCGCCTTTATCCCCCTAAATAATTAAAGTATCAAAAAAATCTACTCTTTTCTTCCAACACACTCCTTTAAGTATTCGGACATACTGGAATAAAGCTTTTTACATGAGCCATATTGCCATTCAAAGACAGAACCGTTAGTATCTAACAAAATTAGTATTCCATCAAATCCAAAATCTCCCAAAAAAAACATATTTATTGGAAAGTCCGGATATGTTTCACGAGCCTCTAGCGTTGATTTTACAACATTAAGATATTCTGGTCCGTTCAAACCCTGCCATTCTGTCCCCCAAAAATGTACTACTCCGAACTTTCTTAAATAATCAATATAGTCGGTAGAAAATTTTATTGTAAGCTCGTTTTGAGCCTTTAAAATTTGTTCATCGTTCGCACCTTTGGTAGCTTCTAGTCCTGAGACCAGTTTCAATTCATCGCTAATTTTTGACATTATATTTCCTCTCCTCTCATTTTCCAATAATTTGCTTTTTCTTTTGCAAAGGCGCTTCTATCAATCTGTGATGTTTGTGGCGGGACTTCGTGTAATAGTCGGTAATTCCCCTTATGCTCATCATGAGTTAATTCAGCTAAAGGTGAATCTTGTTTCTGTCCTATGTGATGAAGCTCAACTGGCTTGCCATCCATTAATGGAGCTTTTCCTTCAAGCATACGTTCTTTATTAGTTTTTCCGAATTCATCCTTTATCTTATAGTCAATATCAGTCCTTTGAAAACAGGCTCGGCCATTTACATCTTTTTCGATCACATTTAATTCTTTATAAACAGCCGCCTCTTCTTTCCAGCGGATATTATCAACAATGCCCACTGACCACCCTGTCTCAGTTTTTAGCTCTTGCTTATCGTGCTGGTTAAGCGGGGTTTTATCGTGAAGAGCTGACTCTTCACCTTTTAATTCCGATTCCCTACGTACTTCCAACCTTTGATTATGATTAAAAGAAGAGGGCTCATTTTCTATTTTCGTCATACTATCTTTTAAATCAGACCGATTTGTTTTTTCGATACTCACAATAAACCTCCCTTTTGTTTCCACTCTTCTAAACTAGCATTATTATTTAGTTCGTGAATATATAGCTGCGTCAAAATTGCTTGAATAATATTTAATCGCTCTTGCTGAGTAATTGGTCCATCTACTAGCCTATTAAACTCATTAACGACTTCATAAGTAATAGTTCTTTTATCCTCACTCTTTTGATTTACTTCTCGCGCCTTTTCTAAAATACTCGGATAAAACTCCGAAATAATTGGAGCAACCTGAAGCATATTCACCTCGTAAATCTGCTCATCAAAATACCCTAAAATTTTATGAATGGATTTACCACTGATAGGAGCTCCAAACAAATCATCTCTTATTTTTTCAATATCTATATTCTCTATCTTTTCATTTCCAGTCAAAAATTTACTGATTTTCAAATAAACATCTGAATAAGATTTTGATTCATTCAGTGACTCTTTACTATATTGATAACTTTCGAGATTACTATCATATTTCTCCACCTTGCACAAGACCGGCTGAATCCATTCATTTTGATAAACAGCTGCAACACCTTTTGGTAATTTCGCTAATTCCAAAATTTGGTCATCATTTAGATTTGCAGATCTACCAACTAGATCTCGATCAGTGAAATCAGGAAGACGCATTACAATTTTAGTATTGGTATTACGGATAACAGATAAATCTAGAAGTGCTGGTGCCTGATCAGCTATAATAAAACCTTCTCCATAAGTACGCATTTCTGCAATAGCATTTGCAAGCATCTCAACACTTTTTCCAAGAAGATTGCTTGATTCTGAAGACTGTTCAGTTGAAGTTCTTTTCAATAGATTATGAGCTTCTTCCAAGACTGTAAGGTGACGAAGTGGAGAATTCATCTCTGCTTGAGACATTCTATATTCTTGCAATTTTAAGACTAATATTCCCATTATTAAGGATTTAGTCTCACTAGATCCAACACGACTTAAATCTATAATCACATTTGAATCAAACAATTGCTGCTCAGATAATTCATCTTTAGAAAAAATGATTCCATTTATACCATTTGTTAAAGATTCAATTCTAGTCAATAAAGATCCTTTATAAGCGCCTTTATTCTCGCCATCATACTCACTAGAGTCAATAATTTCTTTTATATTTTCAGCAACATCTCCAAATGTTGGATAAATTGTACCATAAGAATTTCTTGATTGAATCAAGTCCCATCCACAATCAATATAAGACTTTTCAACTGCTTTTTTTAAGACCGCTGGCATAGCAGCATACATAGGCCAACATACATTGAAAATTTCAATTAAACGATCTAGATGTTCTAAAATATGAATTTCCTTAGAAAAACTAAAAGGGTTCAACCTGAGTAAAGGAGTTAATTTCGGATTCGTACCATATACTGCTACATCCTTTTCCTGGCCAAAGACATGTTTATACTCCCCTTTTGCAGGCTCTACAACAAGAAATTTGACATTATTTTCCCTTGCTTCGCTTAAAAGCTGGTAAATAGTATTACTCTTACCAGTTCCTGTGCTTCCTGTTATAAAAGCATGGGACGTTAAAGAATTCAAAGATAAATCTACTGAAACTCTTTCCTCGCGGTTCATATGAAAAACATTCCCTAAACGGATGTTCTTCTCTGTTTTATCACCAAAATCATAAGAAACAATATTTCGACCAAATTCTGTACATTCTATGATAGGCAGGCCTGGAATAGATTTTTGAGGGAAATTCAAAGAATAAGCTAACTCCTGACCGGACAAAGGAACTGTAGGAGTAACCAAAGATGGATAGACATAATAAGTTGAGTCATTTTCTAAAATATTAGGATTCAATGCAAATATTGGATGTCGCAAATCCCTCAAATAGTGGACAATTTCTCGAGTATCGCCGCTGCTATCTCCCATATCACCACGCCACAGATTAACGGATGATTTACTCATGTATGATTCTTCCCCCTGAGTTAGAGCTAGGTAAGTATGAGCGACATTATTTGCTATATTCTGGTCTTCGCTAAGTACATAAGCAGCAAACTCCCACATGCCCAGAGCAGTTCCTTTTTCAAATCGTTTCATCTGCTCATCCAAAACCGATAATGCATGATGAATATTATGGTTCATAAAGAACTGATTAATTCCTTCATTCTTGCCAACCGTAGCTGTTACATTTGAGGCGCGGGCAAAATTAGCTCCGATGTTAGAACCGAAATTCACAGCTCGAGAAACTCCCGCCGTCTTTCCCAAAGTTTCGGAGATAGCTCTACCAGCAGTTTTAGTAACAGCTTTTCCTACTGTCTTAGCAACATTTTTTCCTACAGTATCAGAAACAGAGGACCCTCTGTTCCAAGTGTGATTATATTGAGCAGAGGCTCCTATATTATTCCCAAAGCTTGCACTTGCTACATTGGATGAACCAACAGTAACTCCAGTGTTTTGACTATAATTTACTCCAACTCCGACAGTATCCGATGAACCTTTGTTGCTACCACTAGTATGACTGCTATTAGTGCCATCAGTTCTACTACTGGACTCGCTCGTTGATTGTCCGCTAGACTGTGTAGTTCCAGAAGTCTGATTGACAGCTTGATTTTGACCATGTTGGATACCTGCACTAGCACCAACATTAACTCCGAAAGTTGCCATAGAAGTCGTTGCATCAGATTCAGTGAAAGTGTAGCTAGTCTGCCATTTCTCAAAAGGAGTTAATGAAGAATATAATTCAGAAAGCCTCAGCTTGCGATTTTCTACATCCTGAATCGGACTCGCCAAAAGAATCAAGGTATAGTCTTGACTAGGTTCCTCAGGAATGATGCCATCAATCAATTTTTCAATTGTTTGGCTAATAAACTTTTCAGATTTGGCTGCTGGAAGATTAGATACTGTAGCTACCGAATATGATTTTTGATTATTCAGGCAAGGTATGCGTCCACGACCAATCTCTTCTTTGACTGTTGAACCAGGGAAATTTCCTTTTATAGCTTCCAGAAGTCGCTTTTTATAATTCTCAACATTGACATTATCATTGGCATTCTCAGTGTTAATTACTGCTAGATAGACTTTCGTATCATTCTCTGTACGATGAAAGACTAGAGCAATATTGCAGCGTTCATTAGAAAGTACTTCATAGACATTTACTAATTTTTCCAGACTATTTTCCCGCTTATCTGTAACCCATTTCGTTATATTAAAATAACGGATATTATATGCTGGATTGAAATCTTCGTTATATTCAGCAGAATTTTCCAAAGGAACGTACAGCTCTTTTATCTGTTCTAAATAGGAGTTAAACACCACAACGCCACATGACGCCAATAGCCTGTTGGTCAATTCCTCATCAGTTACGTCCGGTCGATCTGCAAGGTATTTTTCCTTTTGCTCTTCAACAACTTTCAACTGTTCTGGACTCAAAGCAGATAGCTTTGCCAGTTTGTCCGCAGCATTTGCTCCAGCCTTATTAATTAAATTTTTGATCCCCATAACCTTCCCTCAAAATACATCTCCACTTATTTCCAAGATATCATTCGCTTGATTTCATTTACATAAGTTTTAATCTGCTTTTGCTGTTCTTCAAGACTGTAAATTTCTTTAATAATCTTTTGAATTTTCTGGTCTAATCCCTTCAATTCTGGACTAAATTCAATAATATTACTTTTGATAAGAATTCCCAAATCCTGCATCCAATTGTTAAATTTACGTTCGTGTTCTGAGCAAATACTCTCACTGAATTCAGTAAATTTAGCTTTGAATTCTTTATTATAAGTATTAGTCAGACCTGAAATATTAATCTTATTTGATTTTAGTCGATAGTCACCAATTCTAAAAATATAACTTAATTCATCTCTATTAAATTTCCCTAAATCAAACTGATTAAAATCAATTTCTTCATAAGAAATAATGATTTCTGAAATCGATTTTCTTTTCTCTGGCTGTAGATCCAAATCACCTGAAATGACTTTCTCTAACTCTTTTCGAACATCAGCTGTAGCATTTAGCCAAAACTCTTTTGAAAATTGGTTGAAATGCTCCTTTGCGATAACCAAATTTTCACTGAACTGTTGCTTAATAACATTAAGCACTTCTGTTGAAGCTTGTTCTTCAAGCTTTCTTCGTCTATCATCACTTAGCTTATAATTATTAAATGAATCTTCTATATGCCCTTTAAATTTTGAAATGACATCTAATCCTGAACGAGTATCATCAACAATTACTTCAGGATACTCAAGAGCTAAATGTTCATGGAAATCCTTATACAAAGACTCCGACTCCGCTCTTTCCTTTTTTAAATTCTGGGTCAAACTTTGTAAATAACTCAGCATTTCCTCAGGGTATCGGCTAGTATAGTCTTCCCTTTCCTGAGATATACTTTTATCAATTGTTTCAAGAATTTCAGATTTTTGAGAATCAAGTTTATTCTGTAATTCTAGCTTACGACCATTCAGTTCTTTACTTTTCTCTTCAATTTCTCTATCCGTAATACCAATCAGTTGGTTCAAAGTATCCCTGGCTTGTTGACACTTGTCGTAGTGAGAATATTTATTCACAAAACTCTTAATTGTATCTTCAATTGTTAATAATCCACTATTAGCATAGATTATGTTAGAACTGGATTCTGCAGTCTTAACCATTGAAGAAATCATCTGCCTAGGGAGAATATTAAAATCAAACAATCTCTTATAATAATCGTTTTCTGGATCTGAATACTTAGCTTTATAAGTATTGAATAATTCTGAGTAGAATTCTCCCTTAAGATTCCCATCCAATTTAGCCCCTAAACCAAGTATGGATGAAACATAAAATATCCCTTGAGCATACAGTTCGCGCGGTATAGATTGATTCATAATTTTTTGTTTAAAAGATTCTTTTTTAAATCTTCTTAAGCTAATATCTGCAGTTTCAGCCTTATTCACGACTATCATTGTAAAACGGCTGTCTAGTCCTGCAACTTTTTTTAGCTTATCTTTCAAATTATCATTATCTGTACTGTCCATTGAACTGCTATCTGTCACAAAAATAGGAAGACCGTTAGACATCCCTTTCATGGCCTTATCCAAAACATCTGAATGTTGCAAATTAGTAGAAGAATTTGAGCCTGGGGTATCAAAGATAGCAATTTTATAATTTACTTCATCTAGTGCGCTTCTGCTAAAAGGAATCTCAATTTCAATTATATCACCTAATTCAGAATCAGAAACATCATTTAATTCTTCCAAAACAAAACGTACTTTTTCAATAATTGAAGTTGGTTTCTCTTCATCCAAAACCTCATTAATTGAAGCTAATAATTCTTCTCCATCTTCTAGGCCATGCACAACTAGTTCGTTGTCTCGAAATAGGATTTTAGCGTCTTTTTCTTTGAAAGAAATTCGAATACTAGCTCTATCCTTATGAGGAGTAGAAGATAATTTGTATACTTTCGCCGTAACAGGTGTTTCTGCACTAGGTAGTAGTTCGCAACCAATCAATGAATTAATAAAAGTTGATTTACCAGCACTATAAGTCCCTAGAACACATATGGGAACAATATCATTAGAAGCATCTGAAAACCTCTTTAATTGTTGCTGTATCTCACCACTCTCATTCTCAATGTTTTTTGTTATTAAAGGATCTAATTTTTGAAAAATCCGATTTATTTCAGGCAAAACATCTCTAGCATTTTCTAGATAATTTTCTGATTTTTCGAGTTGAATATTCTCAAACTTAATATCCGTAACCAAACGTTCTAGTTCTTGATACTCATCATCACTACCTGAAAAACAGATAGACAATACATCATCGGGATTAGAGTATTCAGTAATTATTTGATTTATAATCTCATAAACTTTAAAAGGAAAAAATCCAATTTGATACTCGCTACTAATCAGTTTGCTATTAGAATTACTATCCTCGTCAATAGATGTCCATGAATTCAGCTGATTATTCCAACGCTCAAATAAAACCCTTTTTTCATAAGGATTGCTGACGATTTTTATCTTATTCATAATATCTCCTAAATCGCAATAATCTGTCTAAATTATATCATACAATCCTATTTTTTGTTAGCGTTTTAACATAAAAATGATTTTGGGATACAAAAAAACCAAGCCTTTCGACTTGGTTGATTTCTATGATTGGAAACTCTATTATTTAAGAGTAACTGAAGCTCCAGCTTCTTCCAATTTAGCTTTAAGTTCTTCAGCTTCTGCTGCAGCAACGCCTTCTTTGATAACGTTTGGCGCACCATCAACAAGTTCTTTAGCTTCTTTAAGGCCAAGACCAGTGATTTCACGTACAACTTTGATAACGCCGACTTTCTTGTCACCAGCTGCAGTCAATTCAACGTCAAATGAATCTTTAGCAGCGGCAGCTTCACCAGCACCAGCAGCAGCTACAGCTACAGGAGCAGCTGCAG
>ERZ773250.635-NODE-635-length-19619-cov-3.115978_pt1 | contig 19619 bp, 19 predicted proteins | sample MGYA00511258_ERZ773250 | MGnify/ENA primary metagenome ERZ773250 (study PRJEB29015, sample SAMEA2738164) | human oral metagenome | biome: human oral; feature: human-associated habitat; material: saliva | place: China | collected 2187 ... | reverse complement strand
AATTTGCTTCACTGCCACAGTTGCTTCCCACGATACCCATATACTATGCTCATCCTTACTCCGCCTACGAACGCGGACTGAATGAAAAGCAGAACTCATTATAGTGATATCCTAGTGTGGAATCACGGGAATGTAGGTTAGCATACCTTATCCCTTGTGTATCAAGGGTTTTAAGCACTTTTTACCAACTCTTTTTGTCCTATAACTCGCATCCCTTGACCATTTCAGACAAAGGCTAATTAAATACTAAAATAAGGCCTCCCACAGTACCTATAAAGCACTGTTTGGGGTGCTTTGTCTTATAAAAACTGCATAATACTTCCATCATCCGGCCTGACCAAAGCATATATACTAAATGTAGACTTAGAATTGATCACTTCGGAGTTTGCCGCCGCCTCGTATATTGTATCATCAGATAATTCATCGACGCTCTCAACCATTGTTACAAACTTTCCCGTGGCGGACGATAGATAAACCCTATTTTCTCTGACATTTTCAGATTCAATAAATATTGAGAACTTCTCCTTTTCTGTGATGTGCGATGCAGTTGCACTAATACGTCCGCCATTATTCACATCAACTGACAGATACTTGGTAATACCTTCATCTGTGCTCGCAAGTGCGAAATAGCCATCTTCTAAAGCGACGATTTTCACGCCAAGTATTGAAAAGAATATGCTGGGGGGTTCTTGACTCCCATACCAACGCGCCCCACTAGCATAATTTGAAACTATCAGGCACCTAGATCCGCTTGGCAGGGATGGTGCCGACAAAATGATTAAATACTCATTGTAATCACAGAAATCGAGTTTCACCAAAGACATTGTATCCCCCTTTATAAACAGTGTTTTCCCATCTAGGATTCTGTGTAATCATGACCAAAAAACGAGTGCTATCGACGGCCAAAAGTCCTTGCTAATCCTGTAGCTTCACTCACAACATCACGAACCCAGCCTTCACTGTAATTACAAAACATTAATAAATAACCATCCCATGATTCCTGCATTTGGAAGATACAGCCATCTGCACAGTTGACAACATACATATCCCAAGTTGAACCTTCAATTCGCCCGACATCAATTATGCCATTGCTCCATCTCCCGCCATGACAATTAATAATCTGAAGCACTGCTGCCGCAACACAATAGTCAACATCGCCGAGCTCATCTGGGTAACCTTGGTTCTTGCGTCCATATGCCTTATACATGCTACCCAACTCAAGCCTCAAATTCCGGGGGCCAAAGGGAATTTCCATATACACATACTCCTCTCTGTGTAATTCCGACAATTTTTGAGCTTTTGAGAGCCCTATTGTAATTATAGTCGTTATGAGCGATGCCACAAATAACAGTTATTGTTATTTTAGTCATTCTAATGTTTGTGAGGTGTATCATAATTTTTCGCTAATTCATTTGCCATCGATTGTGCGTTGGTTAAATGGCAGACTCGCGTTCAGTCTCTAGCAGAACTTCCTGATTGAATAAGTGTTGCATATTCAGATATCGTTTTGTTCCCTAAGCGGACTCGATTACTTGTCGCAATCTGGAGCAGACAAGCATTGTAGGATTACCATATATGTGTTACAGCAGTAAAAATAGAGAACGGAAGAACTCGCTTTGTGTTAAAGTGAAGTTCACCACAAACATCCACTCACCAAAGGAGGTCTTCCGTTGTGGCTACTATAACACAGGATATGCGTTTCCGCCTATCTCTCATTCACTATGCTACCCACCATGGTGTCACCAAAACAGCGATTAAGTATCATGTCAATCGCCAATACGTCTATCGCTGGAAAAATCGTTACGATGGTTCCTAGGATTCCCTGCGCAACCGTTCCAGACGACCACATCACCACCCGCGACAACATACCCCGGAAGAAATTTAACTTATTTTTAACATGCGCCGCCGCAAGCCCCATGCCGACCTGGTTGTTTTCTGGGTAAAGCTTATGCAGCGAGGTTATTCTCGTTCTGTCAGCTCTTTGTATAGAATCCTAAAACGACGTGGTATCATGACAATTCATCCAAAGAATCCAAAGTACATTCGACGGACAAGATACAAAAGGATGTTCTCCATAATATTTGAAGGAAAACATCCTTTTGTATAGGCAATAACCATAGATACAATTTATGATTTGAAGTGACGCGACTATTCCATACGCTTGAAATTAAGCGCAATATTTGAAGTACTCTTCGAGTGCGTCTGCCAAAGATGTGTAGGGACCATATTTTGACTGTCCGTTCATTACGCAAACGTAAAAATAAACTCCATCCCCCTCAATCCAACATTCTCCATAGGAAGAAGAATGTCCGCTTCTGTAAATCTGCACAGCTAAACCTCCTTTCGCTAAAATATTCTTGCTTAAATAGCATAATATCACTACTAGTGCATTCAATATAACTACTATAAATGATATTGTCAACAGGTAATGCCCATATAATGGTGTAAATTCAAAAATTGAAAAGAGCCAGCGGCTCGTCCTTCAGGTGTAATGTAAATCACCACAATCAACATAATGCCGAGGGAGGACGAACCGATGGCTCAACTCAATATTACCTTGAATCAGGATGAAATTCTACAGTTACTTTTGGCAGATCGCGAGGAAGCATTCCGAAAGCTACTTCAAAGAACTCTCAATGACATCTTAAAAGTAGAATCTCAGGAACAACTACAGGCGGCTCCTTATGAGCGGTCTGACAGTCGTCTGGACAGTCGCAACGGACTTCGTGCCAGAGAGCTTAAGACACGAATCGGAAGAATTACACTTGCGGTTCCGAGACACCGTAACATTCCGTTCAAGACTCTGATTTTTGATAACTATTCTAGAAGCGAAGCAGCTTTGGTGGCTGCAATGGCAGGGTCATAGAGAGCCTATGCGGAACAAGTGTGTCTAAATCTTCTGTCTCAGAAATCTGTAAAAATCTAGACAACGAAGTTGAGTCTTTTAGAAATCGTCCGTTGGAGAGACGCTACCCATTCCTAACCGTCGACGCGACATACTTCAAGGTTCGAGAGAATAATCGCGTCATCTCAAAAGCACTGATGCTTGCTTACGGAACAAACGAGCAGGGACACCGCGAGGTTATCGGTTTCGCCACCTATAGAAACGAGTCAAAAGAAACCTAGCAGGACTTCCTGAAAAGCCTGAAAAAGCGCGGGCGCAAAGGCGTACTCATTACATCTGATGCACACGAAGGCATTATCCATGCAATCAGTGCGGTCTTCCCACTGTGCCTTGGCAGAGGTGCCAGTTTCACTTTTCTCGAAATATCGCAGCAAAACACCGAAAAAGTATCAGACGGGAATCCGTGCTGAATTGCAGGAAATGTTTGCCTGCAACACTCTGAAAGAAGCCAGAGACAGGAAGAATCAGATCATTCAGGAGTATCAGGATGTAGCTGAAACAGCAATGTCCTGCCTTGATGAGGGGTTTGAAAATGCCATGGCCGCCATGATGCTGCTGCGAGGAATGCAACGATTCCTCCGTACCTCGAATGCTGTCGAACGACTCAATAAAGAGCTGAAACACCGTTCACAGGTGATAGGAATCTTTACGAACGAGGAATCTCTTATCCGGTTGATGGGTTCCGTTCTGATAGAGCAGAACCGTCTGAGTCAATCGGGGAAGGTTATCTTCAAATAGGAGTCCTATGAAGCTTTGTTGACTTCAGATGTCCAGGAAAAGCTTTTGGCTATTGCAAAGGAACAGGCGACTATGCCGGCTGCCTGATGCAACTTATACCTGAAGGTAATTTACACACAAATATGGACTTGCCCCGAACTCCTGCTTATACTCATCAAGAAAACGATAGGCCACTAATCGATTCCTTTCGCGAAGAATGCCGCTGCTTTTTTTTTAGAAGCTGTTCTCCTTTTCTAATTCAGCTTTTTCACGTCGGAGACGACGAAGTTCTTCCATCATCTCCAACTGAGACTTCTCCTCATCATTGTTTTGGCATTCTTCGCGATACGAGCGTACCCAGTTGGAAACAGTGGCTCTGGATATGCCGTACTCAGCCACAAGGCTGGCAATCGTGCGCCCGTCCTGAATGTGTGCACGAACAACTTTTCGTCTGGTTTCGTCTGATATTCGAGTCATATATTTTTCTCCTCTGCTAACATTATAATCTATCAGGCAGAGGTGTTACAAATTCACTGTACCACTACACAGAGCCTCATTCTGTGCAAACAAACGTATTTGCAAAAACAGCTGCAACACCAACTGAAACGGAATTCTCTCTTCCTTCGCCTGGTTCTTTAGCCGCGTCAGTACCGATGCCGCCATATTTTTTACAGCCATGGCCCCAATATTTCCCTCACCTTTCTCTCCACACGGAGTAGCTTTGCATACTGGAACAGTCGTGCCGTGAACTTTTCCGGATCTCGCAGATAGCGCTGAATTGCTGTGGCAAATACTTCTGCATCTACCTTGTTTCTGTGCAGCAGCAGGTCACAGATGGTTCTCTCCTTGTCATAAATTTTGACCGTACACCCATCTATCTCCGCTTCTTCGATACCTGCCGAATAGCGTTCTTTCTGAATAAAATGAGGCTTTACAAGCGGATACTCGATTTGAAAGCGCTTGCGCGCGGTCCGGTTGCTGACTGCAAGATGCCAATACGCCGGTGTCCTATCCGTGTAGCCGTAGTAGTCCAGCGCGCTCTCCATACAGATAACCGCATCCGGAAACAGTGCTTTCAGAATCGGCAGGTCTGAAAACGAATTCTCGTCAACATACTGATAATAGCCTCTCCGCAGCTGCTCAAGCCTACCTTCCTCCAGAAGACTCTGTACTTTCCTGTAATATAGCCCTTCTCGCTGCAGTTCGGCAGTTCTCATTACGCCGCCGTGCGCCTTGAACATAAGCTTCAGTGCTTCTCCCATAGTAACTCCTTGTCATGAAACAGTACAATTATATTATACTTATTGTATCCTTTCATGACAACAGCGAAAATAACTGTTAGGTATGCACACGCAAAAAGAGAGCGCCCCTCCCTCCGGAGCGACGCCCTTTTCTTCTACCTTTTCCCTTGTCTTACCCTTCTCTGCTAATCACCAGCTCGCTCTTCATCCCGTTCAGCTCAATCCGCTTTTCTGCGCCGGGCGTATCAAAGGGCTCTGTTGCTTTTCCCTCGCTCACATAAGAAATCTGTGTGCCTATGCCCTTTGCCTTTGCGGTAAAGACCGCATCCGCCGGAACATAGAGCTTTGAGCAGGCCGAGAGCTGGTTGAGTTCCAAGGAGCTCGCAAGGCTAAGGCAGTGAATCTCCATATCGAGATTGCTGTCAACTTCCACGATGCCGGGAACCGCATCGAGATATAGCTTCCGGTTCCTTCCGCCGAGTTCAATGCGCTCGCAGTCCAGCGAGCTGAGACTCACCAGTTCCGCATTGACCGCGCACTCTGCTTTTCCGAGGTAGGCGGCCGGGAGTTCCGCGTAGATGCTGAGCCCTTCTTTTGCGGCGCTCTCGCTCATCCCGTTTTTACGGAGCAGTTCCAGATCGAGCCGCCGCTTTGTATCGTCCAGTTTGATTTTAAAATCACTCTGCAGCGAGGCAAGGGTATCGGAAACAAGGCGAATGCGCAGTTTCTCTCCCGGATGGCCGGAAAGGAATACTTCTTTGGCGCTGCCGAACTTCATATCGTAGTGTTTCACTTCATCGATATCGTATTCGGTGACGCTCTCATAGCGCTGCGCCGCTGCCCCTTGCGCTTTTGTCTCCCCCGTAAGCAGTTCATCTACGGTAATTCCAAACAGGGCTGCGATTGCCCGAAGGTTCTCGATGTCCGGCGTGCCGCCCTCGGTCTCCCACTTGGTAACGGCCTGTCTCGAAACATGCAGCTTCTCTGCCAACTGTTCCTGGGACATGCCCGCGGTCTTTCGAAGGGTTTTGATTGTTTCTGCGATTGTCATGCTTTGACCTCCTGTGTCTTGATGGCCTCAGTATAAAAAAATCGCAGCGGCACACAAGAAACGCGGGCTTACATTTCAAATATTTCTTGCTACGTTCCGTAGCATACCGCTTAATCCCACCAATAAAAGTCCTTCAGCTCTAAGGCTGTCTTGCAGTGCGGGCATATCTTCTCGACCTTGTTTTCCAAAATTTCTTGTTCCGAAAAGGCCGCATCTTTCCGCCGCAGTCCTTGCAGCGGTGTTCGTAAGCCCCGTAGAGTTCGTATCCTTCCTTCTCAGGCACTCCAATCCACTGCTTTTCCGTGAGCGGCTTTGCCTGTAATTCGGCATCCTTCGGAATATAGGCTGTCAGCAATGCTTCGTTATCGAAGCTACCGCAGTTCTCGCACCGAAGCAACACGAACTCCCCATCCAGATAGGTTCCGGGATATGTTTCTACCAAATCCTGCCACTCGGCGCCGTATGCACCGGCACGCGCTTTCTGAATCAGCTGATGGCAAACCCAAGGGTATCTGAAACCAAATCCCAGCTGCACGGAAAACTCGTACCCGCAGTTCGGGCAAATCCACGATAAACCATTTCCCATGCCACACACTCTTCTTTCTCTTGTCGCGCACAGCTTTTACCTTTTTTAATCATAGCTTCCTGTCGATAACAGTATAACGCGTTCACGAAAAAAAGAGCCACCTTTGTGGCTCTTTCTTACTATACCGCTCAATCCTCCCGCTGTATAAAGTTGGTCACTGCCTCTCCCTCGGTCTCCGGGTACGGTATGCCCTGTTCTTTTGCGAGGGCAAAGCTTCGCATCATCCAGACCATATTCCGGGCAAGGTTCCGCATGGTCTGCATGCCTTCCCGGTCCTTGGCGGCATCTTCCGCGGTCAGGCCGTGAGAGATGTTCCAATAGGTGGAGCCTGCTATCGGCATCTGCGAGATTCCGAAGTATTTGTTCAGCACATCAAAGGAGGCCGTGGTGCCGCCTCTTCTCGCGACAGCTATCGAAGCGCCGGGCTTAAAGGCAAAGGGATTCTCGACATTCTGCACGGAATAAAAGGCCCGGTCAAGGAAAGCCAGAATACGTCCGCTCGGATGCGCATAGTAGACGGGTGTCGCAAAGACAAAACCATCGGCCTCTTTGGCGAGCGCCGTGAATTGATTCACGGCGTCATCCCGAAACACACAGGCATCGTGCGTCCCGCAATAGCCGCACTGAATGCAGTCCCGTATGGGCTGATTGCCAAGCTGTATGACCTCGGTTTCCACCCCTTCCGCAGAGAAAATCTTCTGCATCTCCTTGACTGCCTGCATGGTGGTGCCGTTCGCATGGCTGCTGCCGTTCACAAAAATAACTTTCACGATAAAATCCTCCTTCGCACCGCGTGGCGGTACGAAGGCATATCATAGCGCTTTTTGTCTGTTTACGCCACATCCGAGGTTTTCATAAGCTGTGTGCGCTCTGTTGCGCCTGTCACCGCTTCAGCTTCTGTTCCGCTCCTTTGCCTTTTCCTCCCGATACACCCGCCATGCTCTCACAGTCGAAATCACGATTGCCGCCATAATATAGACAGACAGTAAGAACATCCCGTAGCCCTTCGGCGCAAAGACAGTGCTCACAATCCCGAGCACTCCCGCCGCGACCAGCATCCTCCCCGCGAAGCGGTTGCTCTTCTGCCAGGTGATGTCGTTGTACTTGGTCCAAGGCAGACGGAAGCCGACCATGCCGTTTCGTCTGCACTTCGGCAGAATGTTGCCGGGCACCAGGAGCAGGGACCCGCAGAGTATGGTCAAGAGTTTTTCGCCCGCAAAGGTGCTGAGGAAGCTTTCGCCCCGCAGCGCAAGCACGGTGTTATAGAGGACTACGCCCTGTATGCAGCTTAAGATCAGGGTCTGTGAGAAAATCACAATGACAACCACCTTGGCATTTGCCGCGGCTGCCTGCCTTTCCTTGTCGCTTCCCGCCTGTTCCGCCTTTCTACGTAAATGAAGCAGTAGAAAGCGGCTGCCGAACGAAACCAAAAGCAAAATCACCGGCAGGATTAAAAGTTCGTACTTACTGCCGTATCGCGTCACGTTTCCGGCAAAGTCATAGTGCGCCGGTATCACTGCGGGCAGCTCCCGCAAAACCAATAGCGTCACAAACAGGCAGAGCGCCGCAATCATTTTTGCAAGTTGTTTCATGCTTTCCTCCCTCCGAACTGTTCCACCCAGAGAATCAATTCCTGCAGGACGGTCTTGTTGCGTTCATCGCAGACAAACAGAGAAGCTCTTTTTGATTTTATTTTTCCGCACTTTCTTCCAAATACACTTTCCTTGAATACCATGTGGTCGCTATAACGGCGAGCAGCAGAAATACCGTGAACAGTCCGAGTGCAAGTTCTGCGGAGGGCGCAAGCAGCGCACTGACCATGCCGAGCAGCCCGGCGATCACCATGGCTGTGCCCCCAAAGCGGTTACTCTTCTGCCAGGTGATGTCGTTATACCGGCTATACGGCAGGCGCACTCCCACATTGCGGTTTTTCCGGGTCTTCGGCAAGATGTTGCCGAGCAAAATCAGCATAACGCTTGTCAGAACACACATCGCTTTCTGCGCTGTTTGCGCAATGCTCGCCCCCGCCTGCGCTCCGCCTGCAGTTCCGAAATGCTCTGCGGTCCAGGCCGCAGACCACAGCAGCCCGGCCTGCAACAGGCAGAAAAAGAGATTCATCACAAGCCCGACCGATACAAGCACCTTTGCATTCGCCGCCGCTCCCTGTGCCTCTTTGTCATCGCCGACGGCTCGGCGTTCAAAGTGTGCCACAAGAAACTGCCAGAGCAGCGTGATCAAAAGTGTGACCATGGGTAAAATCAGATAGCTGTACTTACTGCCCCAGCGTCTCACCTCTCCGCCGATTGAATAATCCACGGGAAGCAAAGCAGGCATGGTCTGCAGAGGAATGATTGTAACCATCAGAGTAAGCACCGCGAGTAACCACACTGTTTTTTTCATGATTTCCTCCCTCCGAACTGTTCCACCCAGAGGATCAATTCCTGCAGGACGGATGTGTTCAGTTCATAGTAGACAAAATTTTTCTCCTTATATTCCGTCACCAGCTCTGCGCCCTTTAAGAGCCGCAGGTGGTAAGAGAGCGCCGGCGGGCTCACGCCGAGTTTCTCCGCGATTTCTCCGGCGCTCATGCGCCCCTCGCGCAGCATAACCAGAATGTCACGCCGCTGCGGGTCCGAGAGCACTTTAAAAATACTGCTCTCTCCCATACGGACATCACCTCCTTAAAATTTCTTTTAACTAGATTTTAGCACGGCGTCCCCGCCTGTCAATCGTTATTTCAAAATAATTTTAAATTACTGTTATCCTGTTTCCATGGTGTCCTTTTTGCCTTGCGGGTTTCTGCCCTGCGGTTTTCTGAACCGGATTCTTGCTTTGTGATTCGGGGGGCTGACCTTGGATTTTCTGCCCTGACGTTTTCCGATTCGCGGTTTCTGCCCTGCGATTTTCTAACCTATCGTTTTCTGATCCGGTTCTTTTGTCTTGTCGCTTCCTGATTTGGATTTCTGACCTGTGGTTTTCCGCTCCGGTTTTTCTCCCCGGCTTTCTCTTTCAGCTCTCGTTATCTCACGTTTTCTAAGTAAGAACAGGAGAATGCAAAAAAGAGGACGGATGGCTCCGTCCTCTCGCTTTCCGGCGCACCGCGCCGCTGTTTCTTTCTTGTTCGCCTCCGGAATGACTCCCCGGTCGTGCTGCCGCTTTCCCTTATGATACGGCCTTTGCTCCCGTTTTTTCTGCGCTTACAGAAGCTGTGCCCGCAGGTCCTCTGCGCTGAGGGGGCTCAAATAAGCCGGTGCAATGTCAAAGATGGTCTTGCAGCCCTGCTGTCCCTCTGCCGCGAGGCGGTGTGCCGCGCGCGCATAGGCCGCGAGCACGGCGCCGGTAAACTCGGGGTTCGAGTCGAGCTTCACGCTGTACTCAATGAGCTCCCTGTGCTCGCCGTCAAAACCGCTCACGCCGCTCCGAATCACGAAGCCGCCGTGCGGCAGTTCCGCGTGCTTTTCGCGCATCTCCTCGGCCGTGATGAAGTGTACCTCGGTGTCATAGTCCGCGAAGTAGTTCGGCATGTTTTTGATTTCCGCCTCGATTGCGGCGCGGTCCGCACCTTCCGCGGCCACGACAAAGACCTCTCTCTTATGCATCTCCCGCGCGGTGAATGCCGGCTGCTCGCCGCCTCGAATGCGCGTCATGGCGCTATCGACCGGAATGGTGTACTGTCTCGCATCCAGCACGCCCGCAATGCGGCGCACCGCGTCGGAGTGCCCCTGGCTCACGCCCTTGCCCCAAAAGGTGTAGTTCTTGCCCTGCGGGAGAATTGCGGTAGACATCATGCGGTTTAAGGAGAAGAGACCCGGATCCCAGCCGAGGGAGATGATGGCCAAGTGGCCGCTCTCCTTTGCCGCGCGGTCCACCTCCTCAAAGTGTGCCGGAATCTTGGCGTGCGTGTCAAAGCTGTTAATCACGGTAAAGTGGCGCGCATATTCCGGCGTCTGGGTCGGCAGATCGGTCGCGCTGCCGCCGCAGAGCACCATGACATCGATTTTCTCTTTCCAGTCGAGCGCCTCGGAGAGCGCCACAACCGGGACCTTCTCCGTGTGAATCTTCACGGTCTTCGGATCGCGCCGCGTAAAGACAGCGACGAGTTCCAGATCCTCGCTCTGCTTGATTGCGCTCTCAATGCCTCTGCCCAGGTTGCCGTAGCCCAAAATACCGATGCGTGTCTTCATTCTGTTCTCCTCTCTGAACGCGAAAGATGCCGCTAACATGATATGTTTTCTCTGTTGTAACGGAAAAGTCCTTTTTCTGTCAATCAAAACCTTTGTGAAGGCGCTTGCCGAAAGCTCCGTGTGCCCGCTGTGTCATAGAAGCGGGCCGTGCTGTCGGCAATCCGCGCCGCATCCTCCTCGTCGTGGGTCACAAACACCGTCGTGAGACCGCGCGAGCGCTGTTCCCGCCGGAGAAGTTCCGTGAGTTCCCGGCGAAGTAGCGCATCAAGGCCGGTAAAGGGCTCATCGAGCAGTAAGAGCCGCGGGCGCACGAGAAGGGCGCGGGCCAGCGCCACGCGGCGCTGCTGTCCGCCGGAGAGTTCCGCCGGAAAGCGCGCCTCAAGACCGGTGAGTCCGAGTGCGGGCAGAAGTTCCGCAATGCGCGCCGCCGCCTCCGCCGCCGTGACACGCGCTGTCACAGTCCCGGTCAGACAGACCTCCAGATTTCGGTAGACCGTGAGCGCCGGAAACAGACGGTGCTCCTGAAAGACCATGCCGAGCTGTCTCTCTTCGACCGGAAGCTCGTTTACCCGCACCCCGTCAAAGCGGATTTCGCCCGCCGCGAGCGGTAAAAAGCCCGCAATCGCGCGGAGCAGGCTGGTCTTTCCGGAGCCCGAGGGTCCGAGGAGCGCCAGCAGTTCGCCGGGAGCCGCGGAAAGATTGACATCCCGGACAAGTTCCGTATCGCCGTAGGCGAGTGCGGCGCCCGTCACGCGGAGCGCAACCCCCTGATTTTCTACCGACATTTCTCACCTCTCCCTTGAAAAAGCGCACATCTTGCGCCGATTTTTTGCATACAATGTTCACCTATAAGAAGAATATTATACTTTTGTCCCCGAATTGATATTTGTAAATTCCTACCGTTTTCTGTATATTTCTTAATACAATCACTATCCTAGATGAAGGGGGAAACAAAGCAGCATGAATGAAGTATCTGTAGGCATACTTGGGTTTTTGACAATTATTGCCATTGTCGTGACGCTCTTTAAGAGCAAGACCCTACCGAGTATCGCGTTCATTCTCTTTCCGTCGGTTCTCGCACTGATCCTGGTGCTCGGCGGCTATTATAACTTTGAGGGTGTCGCGTCTCTGATCAAGGAGGGCTTTAAGAGCACCGGTCCCACGGCTGCACTCTTTGTCTTCTCCGTTCTGTTCTTCGGCATCATGACCGATGCGGGCATGTTCGATGTCATCATCGGCCAGCTCATGAAGCTGGTCGGCGACAATGTCATCGGTGTCACGGTCATGACGGCTGTCATCGCAATGATCGCACACATGGACGGCGCAGGCGCTGCGACTTTCCTGATTGTAATCCCCGCGATGCTGCCGGTCTATAAGAAAATGCACATGCGCGCCACCTCGCTGCTCCGCATCACGGTGCTCTCGATGGGCGTCCTGAACCTCATGCCCTGGGCCGGCCCCACAATGCGTGCGGCTTCGGTGCTCGGCATGGAGGCCGGCAAGCTCTGGAATGAGCTGCTGCCGATTCAGGTCTTCGGTGTCATCCTCGCGCTGGGTCACGCAGTCCTGACCGGTCTTCAGGAAAAGGCGCGCGGCGCAGGTCTGAACGGCAAGCTCGCGCAGACCGAGGGCAAGGTTGAAATTACCGCAACGCAGGAGGAGAAGGTTCGCGAACTTGCGCGCCCGAAGCTCTTTGTCTTCAACATTCTCCTCACGGTCGCCGTCATCGCCATGCTGATCTGGGATGTGTTCCCGAGCTATGTGCCGTTTATGCTTGGTGTCGGTATCTCGATTCTCGTGAACTACACGGACATTAAGCTCCAGAAGAAGGTGCTGAACGCACACGCTGTCCCGGCACTCCTGATGTGCACCACCCTGATGGGCGCTGCCGTTCTCATGGGTATCCTGGTCAAGAATGTCAAGGTCGACGGCACGGAAATCCCGAGCGTCGTGAACTGCATGTCGAATCTCATTTCGATGATTCTTCCGGCAGCCCTCGGCACCCACCTGCCGCTGGTCATCGGTCTCCTCTCGGTGCCGCTCGCACTTGCCTTCGATACGGACAGCTACTTCTACGGTATGCTCCCGGTCATGATGTCGATCGGCCAGGGCTTCGGCGTCCCGGCACTTCCGATTGCTGTCTCGATGGTCGTCTGCCGCAACTGCGCGACCTTCATCAGCCCCATGGTCCCGGCAACTCTGCTCGGCGTGGGTCTTGCGGAAGTAGACATCAAGGATCACATCCGCACGAGTTTCTTCTATGTGTGGGGCTTCTCCTTCCTCTGCATGATCTTCGCAATCATCATCGGCATCATCCCGGCGTAAAGCAGCGGATACCAAAATGTAAAATAAGAAAGACTGTCGCAGGACTGCGGCAGTCTTTTTTGCTTTCTTCAGCTCTCGGGGAACTCTTCGCTCCGCGGCAGCTCGAAATCCGGTTTTAAGAGGCGGATCAGCTCGACCATGTAGTGCGTGAGATACTGGTCCTTCCGGTGGCAGATGTAAAAGTGCCGCCCCTGCTCGACGCCGACCACCGGATAGACCACACAGGTCTTCCTGACCTCCGGCGAAATATCGATGTAGTTTTTCGGACAGAGGAACACAGCCTGACAGGGTCCCGCCGCATGTTTGGCAACTTCGACGCTCTCGGTCTCGAAGAGAATTTCGGGGGAGATGTGGGCGTCCGCAAACAGTCCGTCCTGGGTGATGCGAGTCGAGTGCCCCGTGCGAAGGCTGATAAAGGACTCGGACTCGGACTCGCATATGTCTATGGGCCTTCCCTCCTCAATGCGCCCGGCGAGTGCGGTATTTCTGGAGGCGAGCAGCACGAGTTCCTCGCGGTTAATGAGGACATAGTTCAGCGCATTGGTCTTTGCGCTGGTCGTAAGACAGGCGATGTCCAGCTGATGGTTTAAGAGCATGGTTTCGAGTGCATCGGACCCCTGTTCCGTCAGCTTTAAGTTCACGGCCGGATAGCGCGCGTGAAAGCGCGGAAAGATGTCAGGCAGCAGTTCCAGCGAGCGCTGCAGGGGCATGCCGAGCCGTATGCTGCCGCGCGTCCCGAGCCGTATCTCCTCGAGCTGGCGGTCCAGATTCTGCTGCACGCTCTGGATGGCGCGCGCCGCCTGCATATAGCATTCGCCCGCCGGGGTCAGCACCAGCGGATTCGTGTGGCGCACAAAGAGGTCGGCGCGCAGTTCCTCCTCCACCTTCCGCACCATCTGGCTCACGGAGGGCTGGGAGACATAGAGCACCTCTGCGGCGCGGCTGATGCTGCCCTCCCGGAAGATGGTCAGCATGTATTTAATCTGTCGTTCGTTCACGCTTGTTTCCTCACGCTAATTTTATAATAAAAACACTATACTCATCATAGCCAATAAATTCCTTGAAGTCCAGCCCCTACAAAAGTTACAATGAATTCAGACAATAGTATCTCGTCAAAAGGAGGCAGCTATGGAGATCAAAAAGCCGGCGGTCGCCGGTACCTTAGAGTCCAGCGATTGCCAGGTCACGGTGGAACCGGGCAACGGCAAAGTCGATTTTTCGCTGGAGAGCGCAGTCATTCACCAGTTCGGCAACCAGATCAAAAAGGTGACGCTCGAGACCCTTAAGGATCTCGGCGTTGACAATGTGCGAATCTCGATTGTCGACAAGGGCGCACTGGACTGCACGATCAAGGCGCGCATTGAGGGCGCTGTGTTCCGTGCCGTCGATCAGTACGACAACATTCCCTGGGGAGGTGCTGTCAGATGAGCCATCCGAATAAAAAGCGGCTGCGCCGCTCGATGATGTTTTTGAATGCGCAGAAACCTTCTTTAATCAAGGATCCCTATCTCTACGGCGCCGACTCCCTGATGCTGGACCTCGAGGACGCAGTCGCTGTGACCGCGAAGGACACTGCCCGTTTTTCGCTCTATCAGGCGCTGAAAAACGTCGACTACCGCGGCTGCGAGCGCGTGGTGCGCATCAACGGCCTTGACACCGAGTACTGGAAAGAAGACATTCGCTGCTGCATCGCGGGCGGCGCGGATGTGCTCCGCATCCCGAAGACCGAGGATGCCAAGATGGTCAAAGCGGTCGAGGACGCTGTCCTTGCCGCAGAGCGCGAGTTTGAGCGCCCGGAGGGTTCCACCCTCCTAATGGCGGCACTTGAGTCCGCCAAGGGCGTCATGAACGCCTACGAAGTCTGCACCTCTTCCGAGCGCATGATCGGCATTGCGCTCTCGGGCGGCGACTACACAAAGGATCTGCAGACCAAGATCACCGGCACCGGCGTGGAGCTCATGGGTGCGCGCCAGCAGATGATCATTGCGGCGCGCGCTGCGGGCGTGCAGTGCTTTGACACGGTCTGGACCGACCTCGACAATCTCGAGGGCTTCCGGAAGGAAGTCATGCTGATCAAAGACATGGGCTTTGACGGCAAGTCCATCATCAACCCGCGCCAGATTCCGATTGTCCACGAAGTCTTCACACCGAGCCTGAAGGAGATTATTTTCTCCGAGAAGGTAATCCGCGAGATCGACTCTAAGCGGAAGGAAGGCATCGGCGTCTTCACGGTGGACGGCAAGATGATTGACATTGCATTCTACGACGGCGCGCAGCGCGTCATTGCGCTCGCCAAGGCATCCGGCGTGTACAAGGGGGAACTCTAAATGAAAAATGCAGTCGGCAGAGATATTCCGGAAGAGATTTTACGGGTGACCGGGAAGGATGTGTTCCGCGGCTCCCATGCGATGGACGGCAAGGAGTACCGCCGCGACGGCGCGCGCGTCAAACCCGTCATCAATTCCGAGGGCTCGAAACTCCTCCCGTCCATCAAGGACGCCCTTTTGAAATGTGAAATCAAAGACGGCATGACACTGAGCTTCCACCACCACTTCCGCGAGGGCGACAAGGTCCTCAACATGGTTATGGAAGAGGTCCATAAGCTCGGCATTAAGAACATCACGATTTGCGCTTCCTCGATGGGCAGCCAGAATAACCCGATTGTCTACATGATAGACGACGGCACCATCACCAACATTCAGAGCTCGGGCGTGCGCGGCGAAATCGGCAAGGCCATCTCCGAGGGACGGCTTCAGGGTCTCGCAATCATGCGGAGCCACGGCGGCCGCGTCCGCGCGATTGAGTCCGGCGAGACCCACATCGACATCGCGTTTATCGGCGCGCCGACCGCGGACGAGTACGGCAACTTAAACGCAAACGGCGGCAAGGCGAACTGTGGCGTGCTCTCCTACTCCGCGCCGGATGCGCTCTATGCGGACAAGGTGGTCGCAATCACGGACTGCCTGGTTCCCTACCCGAACTGGCCGCACCAGATCAGCCAGATTTACGTGGACTATGTGGTCGTGGTCGATGAAATCGGCGATCCCACGAAGATTGCGACGGGCGCGGCAAAGCCGACCTCGGACCAGAGAAAGCTCCTCATGGCGAGCTACTGCACCGAGGTCGTGAAGCGCACGCCCTACTTTAAGGACGGCTTCTCCTACCAGACCGGTGTCGGCGGCGCTTCGATTGCGAGCACCATCTCGCTCGCCGATGTGATGCGCGAGCGGAACATCCACATGAGCTTCGGTGTCGGCGGCATCACAAAGCCGATGTGCCAGCTTCTCGAAGAGGGCCTTGCGCGCACGCTCGTGGACACGCAGGACTTTGACGAATACGCAATTCAGAGTGCAGCGACCAACCCGAATCACCACTACATCACGGCGGGTGAGTATGCGGACCCCTTTAACAAGGGCGCCTATGTCAACAAGCTCGACTTCGTGATTCTCGCGGCGCTCGAGGTCGATGTGCACTTCAACTGCAATGTCGTGGTCGGCTCGAACGGCGTTGTGAGCGGCGCACAGGGCGGCCACCCGGACACGGCGGCGGGCGCAAAGTGCACCATCGTGATCACCCCGATTCTGCAGGGACGCATTCCCTCGGTCTGCACCGATGTGACCACGGTCACGACCCCGGGTGAGGATGTGGATGTCGTGATCACCGACTACGGCATCGCAATTAACCCGAAGCGGCAGGATTTGATTGACGCGCTGAAGGATTCGGGTCTCCCGTTAAAGAGCATCGAAGAGCTCCGCGACATTGCCTATGCGATGACGGGCGAGCCGGAGCGCGTGCAGTTCGGAGATCGCGTGGTCGGTATCATCGAGGCGCGCGACGGCAGCATCATGGATGTGGTTCGCGAGATTAAGCCTTTTCAGTTTGCGGACTGAGTGAACAGATAAAACCCGGAACCGAAACCGGTTCCGCTGCGCCGGGGAGCCTTCCCCGGCGTTTTGTTTTTCTCCGCTCTGTGCTATGCTGAAGCGGCAAACGAAAACAGATTTCGGAAGCGAGTACCCTGTATGACAGACAATTATCATCTCGGAGAGATTCTGCTCTCCTATCCCTCGGAGCGGGAAAAGCTCCGCGCCTTTCTCGCGGAAAATAACTTGCAGTGCGAGCCGGATCTCGATACGGCCTACGGCATCTTTGACGCAAACGAAAACCTGGTGGGCTGCGGCTGCGCTGCCCGGTCTCTCTTAAAGTGCTTTGCGGTCAGCGAGGAACTGCGCGGGCAGAATGCGCTCGGCACTCTCCTCTCGGCGCTCATCGAGAACCGCTTTCAGCGCGGCTACTTTGATCTCTTTGTGATTACGCGGCGCGAGAAGGCGACGCTCTTCTCTTCCTGCGGCCTCCGCCTGCTCGCGGAGACGGGCGCGCTTGCGATGCTCGAAAACCGCCCGGACGGCCCCGAGCGCTTTGCGGAGAGCGTCCTCGCCGCCCTGCCGCCGCACGAAGGAAAAACAGTCGGCGCGATTGTGATGAACTGTAATCCCTTTACGCTCGGGCACCGCGCGCTCGTGGAATACGCCGCGGCAAAGGTAGATCTGCTCTGCCTTTTTGTGGTCGAGGAGAATCGCTCCCTCTTTCCGACCGAAGTTCGCTTTCAACTGGTCAAAGAGGGCGTCAAAGACCTGCCGAACGTACATGTCTTCTTGAGCGGCCCCTATATGATTTCCGGCAACACCTTCCCGACCTATTTCCTAAAAGCGGGGGAGGATGCCGCCGCCCTCCAGTGCGAACTGGATGCCACACTCTTTGCGCACTGTCTTGCCCCGAAACTCGGCATTTCCGTCCGCTTTGTGGGTTCGGAGCCGCTGGACCCGACAACGGCCTGCTATAACCGGGCGCTCCGGGAAATTTTGCCGCCTGCCGGCATTTTACTCGACGAGCTGCCGCGGCGAGAACTGGGGGCTACGCCGATCAGCGCCTCCCGCGTGCGCGCCCTGCTTAGCGAAAAGGGCGTCTGCCCGGAAGTACGCTCTCTCGTGCCGCCGGTCGCGGCCGAATGGTTAAACGCCCATTGGAATGAACTCAAAATGCCCAAGGCTTCTTCCTGAGAAAGGAGTTCCATGTCTGATTTTACCCCCTACGCTGTGAGCGTCGAAGATATGATGCGGGCGCGCGATGAGCGCGTACACGCCCAGAACGAAATGCTCGCGGCGGCCGCTTCTTTTCCCGCGCCGACCGCCCTTCTCTCCTTCGGCATGAACATTCCGGGCGCGGTGAAGCAGACGCCGCTCATCCGGAACGGCTTTCTCTTCGGCAAAGAACGGCTCACGGCGCTCTTACACCGCGAGGACTATGCGCTCCTCCGAACACGCGAACTGCGCCGCGCGAGCGGGGACAGCTGGCTCTGCCTGATCGGCGCGCCGCCCGAGGCCGTGAAGCGCCTCGCGGTCGCACTCGAGGACAGCGAGCCGCTCGCGCGTCTCTTTGACATCGACGTGCTGAATTGCGAGGGACAGAAACTCTCCCGCGAGGACTTTTCCCTGCCGCCCCGCCGCTGCCTGCTCTGCGAGGAGGCTGCCGTAGTCTGCGCGAGAAGCCGCGCCCACAGCGTGGAGGCGCTCTTTTCCCGCTGTGAATCCCTGCTCCGGGAGGCCTTTCCGCTCTCCGCGTCTTTCTTCTCCGCACTCGAAAATCACGCGGCGCTCTCCCTCCTCGACGAGGTCTATGCCGCGCCGAAGCCCGGCCTTGTGGACCGCATCGATTCCGGCGCGCACGCGGATATGAAGTTTGAGGACTTTATCCTGAGTACCGCCGCAATCACTCCCTTCCTGCGGGAAATGGCCGTTACGGCTTACCAAAGCTGCTTCACCCTGCCCGCTTCACCCGCTTCGAAAGAGGAAGCCGAGCGCGCCCTCTTTCCCTTGCTCCGGGAAATCGGGAAACGCGCCGAACGCGAGATGTATGCGGCGACCGGCGGCGTCAACACGCATAAGGGCGCTGTCTTTACCCTCGGGCTGCTCTCCGCGGGCGCGGGGCTACTCTACGCAAAAAGCGGCAAGCTCAGTGCCGAAGCGATTCTGGACGAGGTACAGAACTTGGTCGGCGATACCCTGCGGCAGGAACTCGCTGACTTAAAAGCCGGAGAAGTCGGAAAGGCCCACGGCGAGGCGGTGCTGCACCGCGACGGCACGGGCGGCGTTCGCAGCGCGGCGGCCAAGGGCTTCCCGGTGCTCCGCAGTGTCGCCCTGCCCCTGCTTCGGCAGTACGAGGCAGAGGAGCGTCCCGCGGAGGCGAGCGTCCTCAATGTACTCCTGCATCTCATCCTGCATGTCAGTGACACCAATGTGCTGTACCGCGGCGGGAAGGACGCCCTGCTCACCCTCCGCGCAGACTGCCGCAACATCCTCTCGCACGGCGGCGCTTTTACGCCGGAAGGGACAGACCTGCTCTACGAGCTCAAAGAGACTTGCAAGCAGCGAAACATCAGTCCCGGCGGTGCCGCGGACCTTCTCTCGGCCGCCTTATTTTTGCATCGGCTCGAGAAAACTTTTCGTTGACAATTACTTCTCTCCGTGCTATTCTACATAAGCCTTATGGCAAGAGGCTGATGTAGCACAGTCGGTAGTGCGTCGCATTGGTAGTGCGGAGGTCACGGGTC
>ERZ773250.624-NODE-624-length-19784-cov-8.911501_pt1 | contig 19784 bp, 15 predicted proteins | sample MGYA00511258_ERZ773250 | MGnify/ENA primary metagenome ERZ773250 (study PRJEB29015, sample SAMEA2738164) | human oral metagenome | biome: human oral; feature: human-associated habitat; material: saliva | place: China | collected 2187 ... | reverse complement strand
CAGGTCAATCCGTGAAAATCCGCGATTCCGGACACACTTTTTGACCCTTAACCCAGATTTTCTAACACGCCCCCTACTTTTATGTTCCCAACCCGTCGGCCGTAACGGCCGACTTTTACGATTTAAAGGCAGCCTAAAGCTGCCTTTATACTTACGGGCCACCCTTGCCAGGCCCCATTTAAACTCATCCCTTCAAATTCAAAGGCATACAGATGTTTATTACCGGCCTAGTCCTAGCTATTGCTGCAGCGCTCATTCACGTGCTCATCTTCAAAATGGAATCCATTTCCTGGACCAACGAGAAAACCCTTACCACCTTCAATATGAGCCCCCAGCAGGCCGTCAACACTAAAGAGATGGCCTTCAACCAAGGTTTCTACAACCTATTTTTAGCTATCGAAATACTTCTAGGCGCCATCATCTACTACACCGCCAGCCACGCAGTAGGCCTAAGCCTAATGTTCTTCGGGACCGGCTCCATGCTGGCTGCAGCCGCACTGCTATTTATCACCAGCCCAGACAAGCGCCCAGCTGCCCTCAAACAAGGCACCACTCCGCTACTGGCCATCATCTTCCTCACCCTAGGTATCGTTCTGGTATAGCGCCCGAGGAGACCCTGGCGTTGAGTAGACCATGGCGTCTTGCGTGGCCTGTGGCTCGCAGAGTTTAAACTGCGGGTCTTTGCCGCTAAGTATGGGTATCGTTCTGGTATGAGTGAGCCAGACGCCGTCGCCGTAGAAGACAACCGCAGCAACTGGGAACGTATGCGGGCCGGGCAGCTATACCGCGTAGACCCCACCGATCCGCGCTTTAATGAAATCCCAGCCCGTAGCAGCAAACTCCTGGAAGAATACCGCCTAGCCTTCCTTGCCGGCGAGAAAGGCCAGGCAGACGCCCTGCTGCGACAAGTGCTGGGCGACGTCGGCCAAGGCGTAACCATCCGACCCCCGCTAGCAGTCGACTACGGCTGCCACATCAGCGTAGGCAACAACGTATTCATTAACTTTGGGCTAATCGCGCTGGATGTAGCCGACATCGTCATCGGTGATTCCTGCCAAATCGGCCCTAACGTGCAGCTGCTAACCCCCATCCACCCGTTGGATCCGCCCACCCGTAAAAGCGGCTTAGAAGGCGGCAAACCCATCACTATCGGTAACAATGTTTGGCTTGGTGGCGGGGTAATCGTCTGCCCCGGGGTCACCATTGGTGACGACGCCGTAGTGGGGGCAGGATCGGTAGTGGTTAAGGACATCCCAGCCGGCGCCGTCGCCGTAGGAAACCCAGCCAAAGTAATCCGCAACTTGTATGAGAACTCTGGCCAGTAGGGCACTAAAGCAAAGCCCAGTAGGGCACTAAAGCAAAGCCCAGTAGGGCACTAAAGCAAAGCCCAGTAGACCGCTAAAACCCCGCCCAGCAGGAGCGCTAAAGCAAGGCCCGGCAAGGCCGTTAAGGGTTATAAAAGGGATTAAAAGCGCAGAAAAGATTAAGCAGCACCGGGTCGGAGAGCGCCAGTCGGCGCGTAGGCCGCTCGTAGCGGCAGATTTTGGAGCCCGGGGCCCGTCGCGACCCGATGCCGGCCCCAACTCTACACGGTTACTCGTCCAAGTCCAATCGATAACCCACGTTACGCACGGTGCCAATGAGATGATCATGCTCACCGCCAAGCTTGGCGCGTAAACGCCGCACATGCACATCCACAGTACGTGAACCGCCAATATAATCCTCGCCCCACACGGCGTCGAGCAAAGCCTGACGGGTAAGCACCCGGCCCTGGTTAGCAGCCAAATACTTAAGCAGCTCAAACTCCTTATAGGTCAAATCCAGGGTTTGGCCGTGCAGACGTACCGTGTAAGCGTCAGTGTCAATCACAATGTCGCCAACTTCCAGGATCGACTCATCGCTAGAACCACTAGAGCCAGCATTACTGTCTGCAACCACGCTAGACTCCAGCAGCCGCAACCGGGCCGCTAACTCCGCCGGGGAAGCAGAAGCAATCACAAAATCGGCAATCCCCCAAGAGGAAGTCAGGGCCACAGCCCCGCCCTCCTCAATTACAGCCAGCACCGTATAGTCCATGGAGGTGGCCAGCAGTTGGCATAGGGGCCGCGCCCGCAACAGATCCGTGCGGGCATCAACCATTACGACGTCGGCATTTTCAAGCGCCCCATAAGAATCAGGCTGGGGCGGCAAAACCTGCACCTGGTGTTCGAGAAAAGCGATGGCTGGCAGCACGGCACTGGCCTCAGGCTCGTTGCTAAGCATGACCAGCCTCATTTGCTTCCTCCTTAAAGTACTGATACCCCTAATGCGACACCAGGCACAAGTTTACGGCCTTTTGGGTGGTTAAGGTGCATGGATCGGCAGCATATGGGACGATTCAAGGGTGACTAATTCGCCTGCGCAATCAGAACCCCTTGCCGCACCCGCCCAGAACCAGGTTTCCGGACGTAAGCGGACACGTACCAGCGTGAAGGAACAGGCCGCGCGCCGCTATGGGACCCAATACCACACCAGCGACGGCGTTGTGGAAACCGGTCTGGTGGACACTGCCTGGACGCGCCTGGCGATGGCTGGGGTTATGCCGCTATTGCTGGCACTAACTGCCGTATCCCCGTTCTGGGTTACCTGCCTGCTGGTGTGTGGCTTGGCGGTGTGTTTCGCTCAAGGCTGGCCGGCATTGATCCAGGCAGAGCACGACAATGTCACCGGTATTTTCCTGGCACTATTTGGGATCGCCAGTGCCGTCACGCTCACCCTAACCGACGAATACGGTGACGCCACCAAGCTAGCTGGTATTGGGGTGCTGGCAGTATTTGCCCTACAAATGCGTTCCGGAGCCCACGAAGGCCTGCTGGAAGAACTATTTACCTCCCTGTCCGGGGTGGTGGTGCTGGTTTCCGGGGCTGCCTGGTGCGTGTTCTCCTCCGGCTTGGCTGCCTCTAGCGTTATTGTGCCCACGGCTGTGGCCCTGCTGATTGGGGCTTCGCTGACGGTACTGGAGGTGCCCGCGTGGGTGCTAGAAATGCTGACGGTGATCATCCCGGCCCTAACTAGTTGCGCCGTGGCCGTGGCCCTGGCTCTGGCTGGCTTCTTTGGCCCCTCCCACCAGGCGGTAGACACGGCCCTACGTTCCGGCGCGGGCTGCCTGGTGATCGGTTTCGTGGCTGGTTTGCTGATGGCAATCGCTAACCGTGTGCTGTGGACCCACCGCTGGGTGCCCGGCGGTCGCGCCGCCATCACTTCAGCTGTGCTGCCGGTGCTGGCTGTGGGCGCCCCCACCTACTACATTGCCAGGGTGATGGCCGCTTTCGTGGCTGGCTGACTTTCTTTCGTGGCTGGCTAACTTTCGTGACCAGCTAGCTGGCTGACGCGTACACTGGCCACGTGGCTTTTACTTTTCCTGACGATATTTCTCCCGATCTTTACCCCCTAGCCTGGCTGCTAGGTAAGTGGCGTGGCTACGGCATTCTTACCTACGGCGAGGATGTTCCCGAGCAGGCGGTATATCAGGAGATGAGCTTCGAGCACGACGGCGGTCCCTACTTGAAGCAGACCATCACTATCTGGACCGTTGACTCCACCAAGAGTGAGAACCTCGACTTTGAAATGAGCGGCGCTGAAGGTGCCAGCAAGATCACCCCCGCCCAGGTGTGGTCCACTGAAACTTCCTACTGGCGTCCGGTGGGCCAGTACAAGCCTGAAGCTCCTGAATCTGCCTCCGGCCCGGTAACTCCCATCACCAACCTGGAAATCATCAGCGCCGACCCGGCCGGTCACGCCGCCGTATGGGAAGGTGCCGTGCAGGGCCCGCGCATTGAGCTAGCTACCACCAGCGTGCAGCGCAGCGAGTTCTCCGCTGAGCTAGAACGCATGACCCGCATGTACGGCCTGGTTAACTCTGAGCTGATGTGGACCCAGGACATGGATGCTTTTGGCCGTAAAGAGCTCAAAACCTATGCTTCTGGCCGCCTCAGCCGCGTTGAAGACGAGGACCAGCAAGAGCCTGAAATGGGCGCCGCCCTAGGCGAGCGCGCTGACGAGCCCAGCGCTGAGTAACCATAATCCGCTATGGCTTTTGCACCCGAACACTTTGGTAACCCCCTACGCGAGCAGGCGCTACTAGCTCAGGGACAGGCATGGGCGTGGCTTAACCGCGACGTCGTTGAGGTAAACGGCGCTGATCGGCTCAGCTACCTGACCACCGTCTCTAGTCAGGTGCTAACCGACCTGGAAAACGATGGTCAGAGCCGCCAGGTGTTGTTCCTGGACGCTAATGGCCATATCCTCTACGCGGCTTTGGCTGTGTCCGGCTTGGTGTCGGCCCCGGCTGAGCAAGCAGCCCCGGGCGAGCAAAGCGTGCTGCTGCTGGTGGATGCCGGCTGCGGTGATGGGCTAGCCCAGTTACTTAACTCGCGTCGCTTCATGCTGCGCGTGCAAGCCCAGGTACGCCCAGATCTGCAGGTAGCTGGGGCCATTGGTGACGCAGTGCAAAAGCTGGCCGGCGTCGTCGAAAATCTAGTAACCACCTGGCGCGACCCCTGGCCGGGCATCACCCCCGGCGGCAGCACCTACTTCACCGGCACGCGCCACCCCGGCGCCAACTACCGTGCCGGCGGGGTAGTAGTGGCTCTTGAATCTGGGCAGGCGGCTCTGGGCCAAGAGACAGTCCCAAGCCAGGCGGCGGCCCCCGGCCAAGCGCCAGGCCCAAGCCAAGCGGCGGCGTCGGGCCAAGAAGCAGCCCCTGGCCAGGAACATGCGCTAGCCCCCGGCCAAGAGCAAGCGCCGGGCCAAGAACCCGGCCAAGCGCCAGCGGCAGGGGAGTTAATCCAAGCCGGAGACTTAACCCAAGTGGGGGAGCTGGCCTGGGAGGCGTTGCGCATCGAGGCTGGGCTGCCACGCTGGGAGCGCGAAGTGGACGCCCGCGCCATCCCCAACGAGCTGGACTGGTTACGCACCGGCGTGCACCTAAACAAAGGCTGCTACCCGGGTCAAGAAACCATCGCCCGTACGGTTAACCTGGGTCGGCCCCCGCGTCGCCTAGTGCAGCTGCAACTAGCCGGCTGGCAAGGGCAGCTACCCGAGGTAGGCGCGCGCGTATATCTGCCCGCTGGCGACAACCCCGCCGGCAAGGTGGTGGGTGCGATCACCAGCGTGGCGCGCCACTGGGAGCTGGGCAATATTGCCCTGGCCCTAGTGCGTCGAGGCGTGCCCGCACAAGCCGAGCTGGCGGTAGATCTGGAAGCCGGCTACGAAAGCGCTAGCCAAGAGCTACTGGTTGATCCCGCAGGTAAGGCTGAAGCTTCCCCCAGCCAGCGTCCGGGCCTGGGTTTAAAGCGGCTGCGCCCTGAGCATGGCTAGCCCCATAAAACGCAGCTTAGCCGTTAGACTCAGTCAAGAACTTAAGTGAGGTATGTATGAGCGAAATCCTGATGTATGTGGCCTTTTACGTAAGCCAATTCGTAGCCATAGTCAACATTGCCTTGGCTATCAGTGCGTTTTTGATTATCGTCTGGGCGCTACTAGACACCCTGGTACGTCCGGCTAACCTCTTCCCGGCTGCCTCGCGCCTAAGCAAGTCCGCCTGGATTGGGGTTCATGTTGGCGCGGCCTTGGCCTGCGTGGTTTTGGGCTGGTACTCCTTCTTTGGAATGATCGCAGTGTCTGCCTCGGCAGTGTACCTGGTGGGGGTGCGTCCCCAGTTGGTGGCACTCTCCCCGGCCCGGGTGCGCTCTAAGCTGCGCGTCATTGACGAAGGCGACCGCAACAAGTGGCGTAGCTGATGCGGGCGGTTATCCAGCGCGTTAATCGCGCCGCAGTTAGCGTTGACGGCCAGGTAGTGGGCGCTATTGACCGCCCGGGCCTGCTGGTTTTAGTGGGGGCTACTCACGACGACGGCGCCGCCCAGGTGGCCTTAATTGCCCGTAAAATCGCGGACTTGCGGCTGCTCGAAGGGGAGCTATCGGTAACCGACGCTGCCGCGCCAGTGCTGGTGGTCTCCCAATTCACCCTTTACGCCGACACCCGCAAGGGACGCCGGCCCAGCTGGAACCAGGCGGCCGGGGCGGATGTGGCCGAGCCGCTGGTGCAAGCCGTGGTTGAGGATCTGCGCTCGCGGGGGCTTGAGGTGGCCACGGGCCAGTTTGGGGCCCACATGGTGATTGATATGCAGGCCGATGGGCCGGTCACTATTGAGCTTGAGGCCTAAACGCGACTTACAAAACTAAGGGAGCCTGGCAATGCCAGGCTCCCTTGCATACAGTGGCCCTAATGATGGCCCTAATGATGGGCCTACGACCCGCCAGTAGGCTTATAGGCAGGCTGCGATTACCGTGATGGCAATTAGCGCTGCTAGTAGCAGTGCTCCGTGCTTGTTAGATGCAGTGGACTTGAGCGTGCTGGGCCCGGTGGCCGGCTCCAAGATCCCGGTGATGCGGTCGATGGTGGCCAGCCAGATAAAGAACAGCAGGAAGCTGACTGAGGCTGCCCACAGGGGCATTGAGGGGGAAATGAGCCACGTTGCTCCGGCGCAACCTAAAGCCAGCAGGGCGCTTACAAGTTGGCCGTCAGAAACACGGTTGTGGGCTGCAAGCGTTTGCTTGACGATGCGCATGTTTTATACCTCCAGTTAGAGCGCGGAACCTGAACAGTCACTAAACGCGTGCAAATATTGTAGTCTAAATGTGCTATTTTTCATAGAGAAAATAACTATTCACTACTTGACAGAAGTGACCTGCTGTATTTAGCGAAAATATCTCTAGTTCCCTAGGGAATTGAGGTTTTTTATGGAATCGCGCGGCAAAGTATGCGTCGCGCATCTGTGGGGGAGGGCTTGGCTTTGGCCTGTTTGCCCTTCCGTAGTGCTTGCTTGCCCTTCCAGTGGGGGTGGTCCTCCCAGTTTTTAGGGCACCCTCTTTGAGGAGCCAGGATTTCGGGCCATCGTATGAAATACTCGATCGGATTACTTGGAATCTAAATAAAGCGTGGCGTGAGTAACGGTTTTGGTTGACCTGAGTCGGCTAGGCTCAACTTTGCATATGCCGCGTGCGAAACCACTAGACCGCTTTATAGGAAAGCGGGATAGCCTTAAGCCATACAGTTATCGATGGACCTGCCAAGGAGCAGCCCCGAATGTTTGAACGTTTTACGGACCGAGCTCGCCGCGTCGTCGTCCTAGCCCAGGACGAAGCGCGCGCGCTCAACCACAACTACATTGGCACAGAGCACCTGCTGCTGGGCCTCATCCACGAAGGTGAGGGAGTGGCGGCAAAAGCTCTAGAGTCAATGGACGTAACTCTAGACAAGGCACGTGCCCAGGTAGTGGAGATTATTGGTGAGGGCCAGTCTGCTCCTAGCGGTCACATCCCCTTCACCCCGCGCGCTAAGAAGGTGCTTGAGCTCAGCCTGCGTGAAGCCCTACAGCTAAGCCACAACTACATTGGCACTGAGCACATCCTGCTCGGTTTGCTGCGTGAAGGCGAAGGCGTGGCAGTTCAGGCTCTGGGTAATCTCGACGTCGACCTGGCAGCCCTGCGTCAGGCGGTAATGCAGCTGCTCAGCGGCTATGACGCCAAAGAGACCGTGGGTTCTGGCGCCTCTGCGCTCAAGGAGGGGACGCCGTCGGGAAGCGCCATCCTAGACCAATTTGGCCGCAACCTGACCCAAGCCGCCCGCGAAGGCAAACTTGACCCGGTAATTGGCCGCTCCAAGGAAATGGAGCGTGTCATGCAGATCCTCTCGCGCCGCACCAAGAACAACCCGGTGCTAATCGGTGAGCCCGGTGTAGGTAAAACCGCCGTGGTGGAGGGCCTAAGTCAAGCCATCGTGCACGGCGACGTTCCTGAAACCCTGCGCGACAAGCAGCTTTACTCCCTGGATATGGGTTCGCTGGTGGCCGGCTCGCGTTACCGTGGTGACTTCGAAGAGCGCCTAAAGAAGGTGCTTAAAGAAGTACGTACGCGCGGTGACATCATCTTGTTCATTGATGAGATCCACACCCTAGTTAGTGCCGGCGCAGCTGAGGGCGCCGTCGACGCGGCCTCCATCCTCAAGCCCATGCTGGCCCGTGGCGAGCTACAGACCATCGGCGCCACCACGCTAGAGGAATACCGCAAGATCGAGAAGGACGCCGCCCTAGAGCGCCGCTTCCAGCCGGTACAGGTAGACCAGCCCACCATTGAGCAGGCCATTCAGATCCTAAAGGGGCTGCGTGACCGCTACGAATCCTTCCACCGCGTCATCATCACCGATGAAGCCATTGAAGCGGCCGTTAAGTTCTCCGACCGCTACATCAACGACCGCTACCTGCCCGACAAGGCCATTGACCTGGTTGACGAGGCCGGCGCACGCCTGCGCATCCGCCGCATGACCGCCCCGCCGGAGCTACGCGAAATTGATGAGCGCATCGCTGAAGTTAAGCGTGAAAAAGAAAGCGCCATTGACGCTCAGGACTTTGAGCGCGCCGCCGCCCTGCGCGACGACGAACGCCGCCTAGGCAGTGAGCGTGCCGCCAAAGAGCAGGCCTGGAAGAACGGCGACCTAGACCAGGTAGCCGAAGTGGATGAAAACCTGATCGCTGAAGTACTGGCCATGAGTACCGGTATCCCGGTGGTCAAGCTGACCGAGGCTGAATCTACCAAGCTGCTCAACATGGAAGCCGAGCTACACAAGCGCATCGTGGGCCAGAACAAGGCCATCGAGGCGCTGAGCAAGTCCATCCGCCGCACCCGCGCCGGACTCAAGGACCCCAAGCGCCCCGGCGGCTCCTTCATCTTCGCCGGTCCCACCGGTGTGGGTAAGACCGAGCTGGCTAAGGCCCTGGCTGAGTTCCTGTTCGACGACGAAGACGCACTAATCCAGCTGGATATGAGTGAATTCGCCGAAAAGCACACGGTTTCGCGCCTGTTTGGTGCCCCTCCCGGCTATGTCGGTTACGACGAAGGTGGCCAGCTGACCGAAAAGGTACGCCGTCGCCCCTTCTCCGTGGTGCTATTCGATGAGGTTGAAAAAGCCCACCCGGACATCTTCAACTCGCTGCTGCAGATCCTTGAAGACGGACACCTCTCTGACGCCCAGGGGCGCGTGGTTGACTTCAAGAACACGGTGATCATCATGACCACCAACCTGGGCTCCAAGGACATTGGCAAGTCGGTAGCCACCGGTTTCCAGTCCACTGCGAGCGGCACCATGGACTACGAGGAAATGAAGGCCCACGTTAACCGTGAGCTCAAGCAGCACTTCCGCCCCGAGTTCCTCAACCGTGTGGATGACCTGATCGTCTTCCCGCAGCTGAGCAAGCCCGAGGTGCGACAGATCGTGGACCTGATGATTGCCCGCCTCGACAAGCGCCTGGTAGAGCAGAACCTGTCCATTGAACTGACCGACGCCGCCAAGGAGCTACTGGCTGACCGTGGCTTTGACCCGGTGCTTGGGGCTCGCCCGCTGCGTCGTGCCGTGCAGCGTGACATTGAAGACGCCCTCAGCGAGAAGATCCTGTTCGGTGAGATTGCTACCGGCAGCCACATCCTGGTCGATGCTCAGGGTGAAGGTCTGCTGGGCGAATTCACTTTCACTTCCATTCCTGGCGCCGCCCGCCTACCCAAGGCTAAGACACAAGATGGTGAACAGGCTGAAGAAGCACAAATTGAGGCCGCCGAATCGGAAGCTGAAGGTGTCTGACCTTTAAGCTGTCTGAAGCTAACGCATCAGGCCTGATGGGTCACTAATGCAACTAGGGCCGCCCCCGCTAGCGGGGGCGGCCCGCGTTATTTTGGTTGGGGGATTGTAGCGCCATTTGTAGTCTTGCACACACAAAAAGCTTTAACATATTTACAAATATTGGCCTGTTTGGGGCATAAAAATTTGAATTTAGGCCATAAGTCACATTAGGATTTTGTCGGTGCGTGACTTCCCGTCACGCCCCACATGGTAAGGCAAGCATCGACAAGAAGAAGGCGAAGATGCCCAAGTACGTATACATGTTCAGTGAGGGTGACAAGGACCAGAAGGATCTGCTCGGCGGTAAGGGTGCAAACCTGGCTGAGATGACTCGCCTGGGACTGCCGGTGCCTCCTGGCTTCACTATCACTACTGACGCTTGTCGCGCATACTTGCACGACGGCGCTGTTCCCCCGGAGCTAGCTGTACAGGTAACCACCGCGCTACGTCGCGTAGAAGAAGACCTAGGCCGCCAGCTAGGCGACGCCGAGGACCCGCTGCTGGTGTCGGTGCGTTCGGGCGCCAAGTTCTCGATGCCGGGCATGATGGAAACCGTGCTCAACATTGGTCTAAACGACCAGTCCGTTGAGGGCCTGGCCAAGGCAAGCGGCGACGAGCGTTTCGCCTGGGACTCCTACCGCCGCCTAATCCAGATGTTCGGTAAGACCGTGCTGGACATTGAAGGCGAATTCTTCTCCTCCGCCCTAGACGCAAAGAAGCTAGAAAAGGGCGTCAAGCTGGACTACGAACTGAGCGTAGACGCTCTCAAGGAACTGGTAGACCAGTACAAGCAGATTGTTAAGGAACACGCGGGCATCGACTTCCCCCAGGACCCGCGCACCCAGCTAGACATGGCCTCCGAAGCCGTGTTCCGCTCCTGGAACACCGAGCGTGCTCACATCTACCGTCGTCGTGAGAAGATCCCGCACGACCTGGGCACCGCCGTCAACGTTTGCACCATGGTCTTCGGCAACATGGGCGAGACCTCCGGTACCGGTGTGTGCTTCACCCGCGACCCCTCCACCGGCCACTCCGGTGTCTACGGTGACTACCTGGTCAACGCCCAGGGTGAGGACGTTGTGGCCGGTATCCGCAACACCCTGTCGCTAGCCGACCTTAAGAACATCGACCCCGAGTCCTACCGTGAGCTGCGCGCCGCCATGCGCAAGCTGGAGACCCACTACCGCGACCTGTGCGACATCGAGTTCACCATTGAGCGCGGCAAGCTGTGGCTGCTGCAGACCCGTGTCGGTAAGCGCACCGCCGCCGCCGCCTTCCGCGTGGCCAGCCAGCTGGTTGACGAAAAGCTCATCACCCTGGACGAGGCTCTCACCCGCGTCACCGGTGAGCAGCTAACCAAGCTGATGTTCCCGCAGTTCGCCACCGATGTAGAGCGTGAGCTGCTGACCAAGGCCATGCCCGCCTCCCCGGGTGCGGCTGTAGGTGGCATCGTCTTCGACAACGAAGAGGCCGTCTCACGCGCCGCTGAAGGCCAGAGCGTCATCCTGGTTCGCCGCGAAACCAACCCCGATGACCTGCCCGGCATGGTTGCCGCTGACGGTGTGCTCACCGCCCGCGGTGGTAAGACCTCCCACGCCGCCGTCGTCGCCCGTGGCATGGGTAAGACCTGTGTCTGTGGCGCTGAAGAGCTAGAGGTCGACGCCGAAGCCCGCACCCTGACCGTTAACCGTGACGGCAAGCAGGTTGTGCTGCACTCCGGCGACGTAATCGCCGTAGACGGCACCACCGGTGAAGTATTCCTAGGCGAGGTTCCGGTAGTTGACTCCCCGGTTATGACCTACCTGCGTCGCGGCCTGGACGAGGCCCTCTACCGCGCCGAGGACGCCGACACTCGCGAGCTGGTTGCCAGCGTGCACCGCCTGATGCGTCACGCTGACGAGCGCCGTCACCTGCGTGTACGCGCCAACGCTGACAACCCCGACGACGCCCGTCACGCAATCCACCGTGGCGCCGAGGGTATCGGCCTGTGCCGCACCGAGCACATGTTCCTAGGTGAGCGCAAGCAGTTTGTACAGGACCTGATCCTGGCCCAGACTGACGAAGAGCGCGAGCAGGCCCTGGCCGCGCTGCTGCCGCTACAGAAGGGTGACTTCGTCAAGATGCTAGAAACCATGGACGGCAAGTCCATGACCGTGCGTCTGATCGACCCGCCGCTGCACGAGTTCCTGCCTGACCTAACCGAGCTGAGCGTCAAGGTGGCCCTGGACCGCGAACGCGGCACCCTGGACCCGGCTGACGAGAAGCTGCTGGCCGTGGTGCGCAAGAACCACGAAGCCAACCCCATGCTGGGTCTGCGCGGTGTGCGTCTGCTGCTGACCATGCCCGGCCTGATCGAGCTGCAGGTCCGCGCCATTGCTGAGGCCGCTGTGGAGCGCCTGCGCGCCGGCGGCAGCCCCAAGCCCGAGATCATGATCCCGCTGGTGGGCTCAGTACGTGAGCTACAGATCGCCCGTGAGCGCGCAGAGAAGGTGCTGGCTGAGGTTAGCGAGCAGTCCGGCTACGAGCTCGACTTCCCCATCGGCTGCATGATCGAGCTGCCGCGTGCCGCCATCAGCGCCGACACCATCGCTGAGGAAGCTGACTTCTTCTCCTTCGGCACCAACGACCTGACCCAGACCACCTGGGGCTTCTCGCGTGACGACGTCGAGGGCGTGTTCTTCGGTCACTACATGGACGCCGGTATCTTCGGTACCTCCCCGTTCGAGACCATCGACGAGCGCGGCGTGGGTCGCCTAATGGAGACCGGTGCTAAGCGCGCCCGCAAGACCAAGGCTGATATGAAGCTGGGTGTATGTGGTGAGCACGGTGGTGACCCCGACTCGATCGACTTCTTCCACCGTCTGGGCATCAGCTACGTGTCCTGCTCTCCGTTCCGCGTGCCGGTGGCCCGCCTGGAGGCTGGCCGCGCCGCTGTGATCAACGGCTGAGTTTTTAACTTCAGTTAGGTGACCGTCGTCCCACGGGGCGGCGGTCACCTGTCTTTTGGCGCTAATGCCACACACTCTGCTTTAGCGCTGGCTGAACACAGGCTGCCCCAGTGTTTAGGAGTGTGAGATGATAAGGGCGGTCAGGAACCTAGAGATGAGGCAAACGTGGCGATTTTTGAAATCCGACAGGGAGCGCTAGTTCCGGCTCAGCTGGGCGGGGTTGCCGATGAGTCCGCACACCGTCAGGCCCTTGATCTGGTGCGTGAACAGGTGGCGCAGGTGCTGCGTAGGCCGCTGTTTACGGTTGCCTGGAAACAGCTGGATGCTGGCCACTCGCTAGTGGCTATTGACGGCTCTGGTCAGGTGGTGGCGGTGGAGCTACTACCTAAGTTGGATTCAACCACGGTTGTGGCCGCTATGGGCCGCCTAAACGCCACTTCTCACCTAGGCTGGGCGGAAATCGCCAGCCTATATCCGGCAGGCCCCACCGCTTTCCAGAAGGATTGGGCGGCTTTCCGCGAAACCATGCCGGCGCGTATTAACCCCGGCCCGCGTTTGAGCATTGTGTCTCCCTCGATTTCCCCTGACGTGCTTTCTTCCTTGTCGGTGCTCAGCGACTCTGGCCTAGAAGTGTTCTCGCTTTCGGTGCGTGCGCTTTCTAGCGGCCGTAATTTTGTGGAAATTGACCGTATTGACTCTCACCACCTGCCTGTGACCGCTAAGCTTTTGCCCGCTGGTGATCCCATGGATGAGGGTATTGAGGTGGTTAAGTCTGAGCCTGCCACTGCCTCCGCACCTACTGCCGCTGCCCCTTCAGCTACCACCCCGTCGGCTCCTGCGCCTACTGCTGGCGCCCCGTCGGCTCCCACTCCCGCCGCTTCCCAGGCCCCGGCCGCCTCTGCGGGCGCTTCTCAGGGTGCAGCTGCCTCCCAGAGTGCTGGCACCCCTGCAGGCTCGACGACGCCGTCGTCGCCGCTTTCTCGACGTAGCCGCCGCGCTCAGCGGGCAACTAACCAGTACAGCCCCCACGCTCCTACGGCAGTTTCTCCGGCTGCTGTGTCTCCAACTGTTGTTTCCGCCCCCACCCCAGCTCCGGCCCCCAGCCCGGCTGTAACCCCAGGTTACCGCCAGTCTGCTCCTTCACGTAATGGGCAGCCGGTACGCGCCACCCGCGTACGGGCTCGGGTAACTGGCCAGGGGCGCCTCTCGCGCCGCGACGCCGGGCAATCCACGGTTTCGCGTTCGCACCCCAGCGGTGATGACTCGCGTCTAGCTTTGAACGCATTGGCCTCTATTTTGAGCGAACCGGTGCAGATCACCTGGCAGTCAGTAACTGAAGGAATTTTCCACACCGCCCAGCTGCGTCCAGACGGCATGATTAGGGTCTCTGATGGAACCAGCTTTGATGAACCCGGCCAGGCAGCCCGCCACTGTGAACCGGCAAAGTCGGTTGATGGCTGGGATGTGTGGCGTTTTGGCGCCGACGGCCCCAGCCTGTATGAGTCTCTAGAAGAGCTGATTGCTGCCGCTGAGCGCAGTCCGCGCCGGCCGGGACGCCCCGTGCGTTCACGGCGCCAGGGCCGCTGAGCTAGCTGACCGGATTCTAACTGGCCGAGTTTAGCTGGCTGGGTTGATTAAAGCCTGCCAGTTAGCTATTAGCCGCTCCGTAAAGTTCGCCGGACGGCTGGCCTCTGGCTCGCTAGCCGGGGTGAAATCTATAGCCGTGTAACTGGCTAGCCAGTGATCCACCTGGGCCACTACCTGGTTGCGCACGCTGGGGCGGGAGATATAAATGTCGTGAACTGCGTCAGCAATACGCAGTTGTGTGATGCATTGACCCAGCTCATTGGCCCGCGCGCGAGTGCGACGCGCATCAATAACCGTGTCCTTATCGCGTTCAGGCAGGTCCCCATAGGTAAACGTAAGGTGGGAATGCTTAGAAGTAAGCACTAGTAGCGGGCAGTCAATGTTTAAGCCACGACGCACATACTGGTGACCAGTCAGGATCGCGCTAGCCCAGCCAGCTTGAATATTGGGTAGTTTGCGCCATTTCCAATCCCAGTTAGTTTGCCAGCCGCTGTAGTAGGGATCAGCCGGATTAGCCCCTTCAGGCAGTGGGCCCTCTTTAGATTGGTCCCAGCCGTCATAAAGTTTGAAAAATGAGTCACCTTCAACCGGACCCAAATCATTAGCCACCTGGGTGGGAATGATTACAGCGTGCGGTGTGGCCTGGGCTAGGCGGTGAATAACCGGTGCAGAAACTGAGCGGAACTGGGGTGTGGTTTGCAGTTCCAACCAGGGAGAGTTCAAAATCAGGCCAGCTAACTGCCCCGGGTGATGATGCGCCCACAGGCAGGCAATCAGGCCACCGGTTGAGTGGCCCAGCATTAGTACTGGCAGCTGGGGATAAGCTCGCCTAATAATCTCTAGGCTAGCGTCTATTTCCTCGTCATAAGTTTCTAGCCGAGTACACCAAAATGGAATCTGGTTTGGTCGTAGTGAACGTCCGTAACGGCGCAGATCAAGCGCATAGAAAGCACCACCCAGGCGCGCATATGAGCGAGCCATGCCGGGGTTTAAAAAATAGTCATTCCAGCCATGCAAGCTAAACACCACAAAGCGGGTTTTATCTGGTTGCTGATGCATATGTGGATCAGCAGCCGGCTCATGACGCACCAGGGTGGCTACAGGGCTGTCACCTTCGCCGTCGTCGGCTAAAGGCAAAGTGTAGGCGCTAAAACCGGGGCCAAACATATCCGGGCCCCACTGGTCGGCCGGTGGGGGAGTGTAAGGGGTTACCTGTAGCTGCCAGTCAATAGCAGCGGGGGAGTCGAAGGTTTCCACAGCACGATTTTCCACGGCACTATTTTGCAATATCTGCCCCTGGACCTGGTTAGCTTGTGAAACTGGCTGGCCAGCACTTGCCCTATCACCTCTGGCCCTGCGCGGCGGTAAATCGTTTGCCTACACAGGGATATGTGCCCTGATCGCTTCTGGCGCCGCGCCCGCTCGCACACTGGTAAAGCTCTTAACCTAAAACCGCTGGTAACAAGCAGCAAACAGGCTAGCGATGGATAATAGTAGCGACAATTATTGCTTCTAAAAGAATAAAGGAGGCTTCATGCGATCGCTGGTTTCCCTAGCGCTAGCAGGGGCCCTCGCCTTAAGCGCTTTAGTTCCATCCGCTTTAACCCCCAAGGTGCAGGCGGCGGAACAAACCCCTGAGCAGATCCTGGCCAAAATGAACCTGGACCAAAAAGTGGGTCAGCTACTGTGGACCCACGTTTACGGTGACAGCGCAGATGACACTACTTACGCTAGTGACAACCAAGCCATTTTTGGCCCTGGCGTATCTACCCCGGCCCAGGCGGTTAAGAAATACCACTTAGGTGGTGTGCTTTACTTCAACTGGGCCCACAACTTCAGCTCTGAAAACACTGATGTAACCAAGGTGGCGGCCCTATCCAACGGTTTGCAGGCTGCCGCTAAAGCTGACGGCAACGTGCCGCTAGGCATCACTATCGATCAAGAAGGTGGCATGGTTTCGCGCGTAGGTGCCCCGGCCACAATCTTCCCTGGCAATATGGCGCTAGGTGCCACCGGTAACCAGGCGCTGGCCTACAGCCAGGGCCAGGTGCTGGGCTGTGAAATGCGTTCGCTGGGGATTAACGCTGATTTCGCCCCGGTTTTGGACGTTAACACCAACCCCAACAACCCGGTTATTGGTTTGCGGGCTATCAGTGATGACCCCAACCTGGTAGCCCAGCTAGGTGGTGCCCAAATCCAAGGCATCCAAAGCCAGGGAGTCTCAGCTACCGCCAAGCATTTCCCTGGGCATGGAGACGCCGACACCGACTCCCACCTGGGCCTGCCGCGCGTAACCTACTCGCGTCAGGTGCTAAATCAGCATTTAGTGCCCTTCAAAACGGCTATTAATGGCGGCGTCGACATGATCATGACGGCCCACATCGTCGTCGACGCTATTGACCCAAACCTGCCGGCCACCCTATCTAAGCCGGTACTTACCGGGCTGCTGCGCCAAGAGCTGGGCTTTACCGGGGTGATCACCACTGACGCCCTAGACATGGAAGGGGCCCAGCTGGCTGTAATGACCCCCGCTGAGCAGGCTAAATACAAGGAGCTCAAGAACAAGGAAGACAGCGCCAAACAAAAAGCCGATAAAGACCCAACTCAGGCGGACTCGGCGCGTGAGGCCTCAACGGAGTTTAAAAACTTCCTGGCCCCTATTCGCGCGCGGGTAGCAGTCAAAGCCCTGCAAGCTGGCAGTGACATTTTGCTAAATACTAAGGACGCTGCTGCAGTAGTTGACGGGATTAAAGCTGCAGTTAAAGACGGATCGCTCACTAGCGCGCAAATTGACCAATCAGTTTTGCGCATTTTGAAGTGGAAGCAAAAGCGCGGAGTGCTCAAAACTGAGCCAATCGACCCCGCTAGCGTGAAAGCCAAGCTGGGCACTGCGGCTAGTAGGGACGTGGCCAGCCAGATTGCGCGTAACTCGGTTACTTTGCTGCGCAATGACGCTAACAAGGCACCCTTGAATGCGGCTAAGGGGGCGCGCGTGCTGGTGGCCGGCAGCTCCTGGGCTAACCCGGAGCTATTGCCTGAGCCTCTTAAAGCTGCTGGTTTCACTGTGGTTTTCACCCAGGATCCCGACGCTAAAGAAAATCCTTCCGACAGCGAGATTTCCGCTTGGGTGCGCCAAGCAGCCAATGTGGATACGGTGATTTTTGCTAGCTACGCACCTGGCGCCCAGCAGTTCAAAGCCATTGACGCGCTGGTGGCCACCGGCAAGCAGGTGATCGTCATTAACACCAGCTTGCCCTACCCCCTGGCCCGTTACAGCGGCGGGGGAGCAGGCCCGCAGGTGGTGGCGGAGATTTACGCCAATAACTCGGTGGCCCTGGCGGCTGCGGTAGATGTGCTTAGTGGCAAGGTTAATGCGGTCGGTAAGTTGCCAGTTAGCGTGCCCGGGGCTAGCGGGGTGGCTTATGCGCGTGGTTTCGGCCTGGGTTATGGTTCTGCCTCTGCTACCGCAACGGCGACGACGCCCGTGGCCACAGCCCTGGCTACGCCGGCTTTGGCTGCTACTTGCGGGGCGATTCCCACCGCAAAGTCCACTACTAAACCCAGTGCCAGCCTTAAAGCGGCGCCTAGTTCCTCCCAAAGTCCCAAACGTGGCTTAGCTCATAGTGGGGTGGAAATGGGGCTGTTTGTAGCCTTTGCGCTAGCCCTGTTGGGTGGTGGTCTGGCGCTGCGTAGCCGCACCAGGCAGTGCTAGCAGCCATTTTGGGCTGTAACTAGAAAAATTTGAGGGGTGATCCGATTTTTGGGTCACCCCTCAAATTGTGTTGAATGCCACTAAATAATAATTGAATCTTGAAGGAATGTTAAAACTGATAACAATGGTGATTATGTGAATTGTGATGAAACTGTTTCCTTTGAGGCGCCAGGGCATTAATCTAGGGCTAAATAAACCGGGGCTGTACCCCGCAGCCATCAGTCAATATCCCTAGTCATTGGAGTCCTCGTGAGTCAGAACAAACGATCACGCGCCTTCCGCAGCACGGTTGCTGTGGTACTGGCGTCGATGGTGTTGTCCGCAAACCCCGTGGCCTTCGCAGATGGCCCCAGCCAAGACGACATCAACAAGTCAAAGCAGAAGGAAGCTAGCACTTCTGCTTCTATCGCTTCCCTGGAGGCACGTTTGGCCACCCTTAAGGCCAACACTGAAAACGCCACCATGAAGGCACAGATCGCCACTGAGGACTATCTGCAATCCCTTGATGCACTAAACAAAGCCAAGGCAGCCACCGCTGCTGCGCGAGCTAAGGCCACGGCCGCCACCAAGCAGACGCACCAAGCTCGCAAAAGCCTCTCCGACGTCGTCGTACAGACCTACCAGGACGGCGGCAACCCCTTCGACATAGTCTCCCCCTACCTGACCGGGCGCTCACTGGGAGACATTGCCAGCCAGAAGGCCGCGCTGGACCGTGCGGGTGAAAACACTGACGCAAAACTGCAAAAAGTGCAGGCTCTGCAATCGGTAGCCACCACCATGGAAGGCATTGCCGCGCAGAAAGAATCAGCTCAGCGCACCGCCACGCAAAAAACTGAAGCAACCAAGAACGCTGCCCAAGCTGCCGCTAACGCCGCCCAGGCCGCCCAAAGCCAGGCCACCAGCCAGCGTGCCAACCTGATCAGCCAACTGGCAGCTCAGCGTAACACCACAGTGGCCCTGGAAACCCAGCGTCAAGAACAGCTTGAGCAGGCTGAGCAAAACCGTAAGAACGAGGAAGCTCGCAAGCAGGCTCAGCAGGCTGCCGCCCAGGCCAAGGCTAAGGAAGAGCAGGAAAAGCAGAACGAAGCTAAGGCCAAGGAAACCGCTTCGCCTACCCCCAGCCAGCCTGACCCTCAGCCCAGCCAAACTGCTGCTCCTAACCCGCAACCTAGCCAGAGTGCTGCGCCTGATCCGCAGCCGAGCCAAACTACTACGCCTGAGCCGGCTCCCAGCCCCAGCGAAACCAGCCAGCCAGCACCTGCCCCGGCGCCTGAGCCCGAACCGGCCCCCGCGCCCACTCCCGAGCCGGATCCGGAACCTGAACCCGACCCGACTCCCGCCCCTTCTGGTGGCGCGGATGTGGCAATCGCCAAGGCCTACACTTTCATCGGTGTGGACTATGTGTGGGGCGGCGAATCCTACTCTGGTGTGGACTGCTCTGGTCTGGCCATGCTCTCCTGGGCCGCTGCTGGGGTGAGCCTGACCCACTCCTCACGCGCCCAGTACTGGGAAGGTACCCACGTTTCACTGGACTCCGTCCAGCCCGGTGACCTGATCTTCTGGTCCTCCGACGGCTCTGCCGGGTCTATCTATCACGTGGCCATCTACCTGGGTAACGACCAGATGATTGAGGCACCCACCTTTGGTGTGCCGGTGCGCGTAACCGGCGTGCGCTACTCGGGCATCATGCCTTACGCTGTGCGCCTATAACTAAACTTGTAGGCGTGAACTGCCTCCCGTTTCTTGGACATCGAAATTGAAGTCCAGAGAATGGGAGGCTTTTCATGTCTGCGGGTTTGCGGTTGAGGCATGATCGTTTGCTT
>ERZ773250.622-NODE-622-length-19814-cov-23.323397_pt1 | contig 19814 bp, 19 predicted proteins | sample MGYA00511258_ERZ773250 | MGnify/ENA primary metagenome ERZ773250 (study PRJEB29015, sample SAMEA2738164) | human oral metagenome | biome: human oral; feature: human-associated habitat; material: saliva | place: China | collected 2187 ... | reverse complement strand
CAAACAAATTGCAACAACACAACATTCAAAAAACAAAAACCATACTTTTGCAATGCAAAAACCTACTTCTTGCAATGCAAAAACCCCCTTTTTGCACGCCAAAAACCATACTTTTGCTAACGATATGTAAACTTATTCACTATCAGAGAGTTACTCGTTACTACCCATTCGGGTAAATGGGCAACATAAAAAGAACAACTTTCTCGCCCTCTTCTACCCTTTTCTACAATACCGTTCACGCTCTAACCGCTTTCGGTTTATATATTTCTTGTATTCGTTGCCATTTGTTTCCAACGTTTCCACTATGAATTTTGCCAACTTATACATACCTGTTGCAAAAATAACAGGTATGCCTTTCTCATCTTCCTCATAGTATTTTACACTGTTTTCAATACCTTCGTGCAAATGTTCAAAGGCATAATTAAAATTGAAACCACCTTTTATTATCTCGTTTCCAAGACTCTTCAGTCGTTTGCTACGCTCACTTTCGGGCAACGCTTCTATGCAAGCTAAATCTGTTTTCGGTTCGTTCTTATAACAAAAGTATAGCCATATCTCTATACAAGGGTTGCTAATCACCCAATATCCACCATCTTCTGCAGCCTTAACAGATAGAATTTTCGACAGCTGTTCGTAGAATTCATCAACATCAGACAATAAGAAGACTTTGTCAATATCGTATAAATTATATATCTGACCGTCTATTTCTAACTGCTTTTTCTGACGAATATACTGCCATTTTTCTTGCATCTGATAAGGCTGAAGACCCTGTTTTTGCTCTGAAAGAAATAAAACTCGCAAAGAATGTAGTTCTTTTTGTTGAATAAGAACCTTTAGAATGTTGCGTTCTCGTATCTCTCCTCCCGACAAAACAAACACAAGTATAGGCGATAGGGTGCCTTCTGGTTTCTGATAATTGGGCGAAACGCTTACATCTGTAGTTGATTTTGCTTCTTCCCCACCCTCTTCGCTCTCGTGTAATGGCAGGTTTTCGCCCGGAACAGCATCTTCTGCATCTTGCTTAGGCTCGCCTTTTGCGTATGTAAACTTTGAGAAATCCATAAGCAATACTACATGTTCAGCTCGCCAATAAAGGGAATTGCACCGTAGCGACCCTCCATATACCCATTCTCTAAGTTAATAGTTTTGTGTATTTTATAATCGTTTAGCGAGTACATACGGCTACTGCCGTCTCTCTTTTCAACCAACCATACCTCGTCGGTTCGTATAAAATCTTTGTTCAACAAACAAGTTTGATGGGTTGTGAATATCAGTTGTCCATTGGTTTTCTGCCGAGAGAAGAAACGAACTAACCCTCTTACAAGGTGCGGATGAATGCTGTGATCGAGTTCATCTATAAGCACTGTCCTCCCTTCTTTCATAGCATAGTAGAACGCCGGGACGAGAGACAACAGACGAACCGTACCATCTGACTGAGCTACAATGTCCATATCGCATGAGAAATTGTCCTTACCAAACTGTTCAAACAGCATCTGACTAATTTTGCGGACACCATTCTCCACATTTATTTCCTTAGTATTACGGAAGTTTATCAGCTCACATACACCGCCAGAACTTAAATTTTCCAGCTTCTCCATAGGCAATTCAGTAGAGCTATGAGAGCGAATCCAATCGTCAAAGTTCTCTGTTTGTACCTTAACTTCGCTGATTCCTAAATCAATAGCTGCAAAAAGAGACGATGCAAACATCTTTATTGGCTCGTTATTTCGGAAGATATTTATTAGCGTAGGACTGAAAGAATGAAGCCCTATCACTATTAACTCTTCATCAAACCACCGCTGCGCAGCATTGACATTGCTATCTTGCAAAACAGGAAACTCATTATTTATAGTTAAAAGGCTATCAAACGGATTACGTTCTAACCAGTTTTTTATCATCTGTTCTATTTCGTCAGATGGCTTTTGAGCTAAAACCAAACCATCATTCTGCCGAACAAACACATCAACATTGGGCTCGAAGCCTAACCCCGACAGCTTTAACGTTTCGCTTTCGATACCATTTTTAGAAATAGAAACCGAATAAATGAAAGGCTGCCCATCCTTTGTTACAAACTCTAAAGCCAATTCTATAGGGCAAGAACCAGCATCTTTGCGCAAAGCATAAAAGAATCTGGAAACGTTAGACTGTGTTATTACACCTCGTTTAGTTGTTAACAACTTTACAAACTCTATCCCTTTCATTAGGTTCGACTTGCCTGCTCCATTGGCTCCATATAGCGCTGCCATCTTTAAAACAGGCAATTTGCCGGCTGACAGTGAGATATGGTCGGTTAAAGACGTCTTTTTCGTGTTGGGAAACATATCAAACTGTACCTCATCATCGAACGAAAGAAAGTTCTTCAATATAACTCTAAGTAACATTGCACACAAGTTTTAGAATGTTGAAAGATGTATAATAATAGATAATTCGCCTATCTATATAAGCTAATTACGTTTGCAAATATACATAAAATATATTTAATGCGTGAGAAATTCACGCCAAATTGTTTAATAATTCCTTATTTTAACATCTCCACTCGCCCACACAACGCCATACACATAATGTTTTTGGGGAAATACATTAGGTAGGAATAAGAAAATGTTACAAAACATTTGACAATATGAAATAAAAGATTTAAATTTGCAAAATATCACATAGTAGTATATAATAACGAGAGAATAACAGAATAAAAACTAAACACCCGCGCCTCTGAAACGGTGTTGCTCCGAAAGAGTTTTAGCAGAGAGGCTATGAAAACTATGAGAATTAACCTAACCAAAAACATGTGCTTTGCCACTGTTGCCCTGATTGTTGCACTCTTTGTAGGTCCTAAAACCATACAAGCACAAACTGCTTATGGATTCCAAATAGGAGATACAAAGGTTACTTCCGACAATTTTAACAACCTAACAAGCATTACCGGAGTAAGCGGAAACGTGAAGTACGACCCCGAAAGCAAAACTCTTACGCTGGAAAATGCTACTATCGAAACCAACGAAGAGATACCTCTCGTAACCAATTTGCCGGGTATGGCTATTCAGCTCATTGGAAACAACACCCTAAAATCAAAGCAACGTATGGGTATGATGAACCAATTAGATGGCGATATTACATTTATTGGCGATGGAAAACTTACTATTAAAGGTGGAACAGATACGGACGACTTAGAAAGTTTGATGGGTATTGGCAACTGGGGACATATCACCATAAGCCAATGCACCATGGAAGTGGAAGCCGAAGTGGCAGGTTTGTATGGCGGTTTTTGGAAGTTCGACCGATGCAATCTTAAGGCAAAGGGTAATGGATTAGAGGGAGACGACTACTACGGAAGTATTTGTTGGCTATGGGACGAGTATCCTGAGTTTCAAGGATGCAAGATTACAGAACCCCAAAACAACACTTGGAAGAAACATAAAGAGAAAGGATACTCGTACTTCTCGCTATATGGAGACAACCAAAAGCCGGTAACCGACTGGGTTACAATTACTCCAGAGAATACTCAAGGCATAGAAACTACGCTCGAAACTAACACAAAAACTGCACAACAAGGGGTATTCTCGTTAGACGGACGACGACTATCTAACAACATAAACCTTCTGCCAAAGGGCATATATATTGTTAATGGCAAGAAAATAGTGAAGAAATAAACAGACGTTAAAGGCATTTTAAAGCTTTTTTCTTTCATTTTTTTATCCTCTAAGGTGCTGTGAGAAGAGGGCATTTCTCATAGTTCCCTTAGAGGTTTTGGCTTTGCATACCACCCCAATATACCATATTCGTACCGTGAATGCGTGGCGAACAATCCGTGAAATACCCACATACACCCACGAAATGCGTGGCGAACAATCCGTTAGGCGTAGGGGCTGATTCATCGTGCCCGTATCCTGACATAAACAAAAACGTGTATTTGCGTAACCAAATATGTGTTTCCACATTATTAAATATGTGTATTCAAATCACCGAATATGTGTTTTTACATTATTAAATATGTATATTCATTTCAACGCACGCACATTTTCTTCCTCCATTTCGTGGGTGTTTTCGTATATGCGGGCACGATAAATCGACCCCTACGGCTGCTGACGGATTGCCAAAACATGGCGAACAGATTGCCATTTCGCTGCGAACGGATTGTGATAACATTCTAAACAAATTGCAACAACACAACATTCAAAAAACAAAAACCATACTTTTGCAATGCAAAAACCCACTTCTTGCACGCCAAAAACCATACTTTTGCAACGCAAAAACCATACTTTTGCATGGCGAATATGTAACACACAGATAACGAACACGTTGCGAACACTCCGTGAATGTATTCTGAACGCATTGCAACAACATTGCTGACGGGTTGCAATAATGCAACGTCCACCAACGAAATACACACAAAACACCCACGAAATGGGTTGCGAACATTCCGCCAGGCGTAGGGGCCGATTCATCGCGCCCGTATCCTAACATAATCAAATATGTGTATACACATAATCGCACACACATTTCCACATAATCGCACGCACATATCCGTTCGTCATTTCGTGGGTGTTTTCATATATGCAGGCACGATAAATCGGACCCCTACGGCTGCTGACGGATTGCCAAAACATTGCGAACGGATTGCCATTTCGTTGCTGACAGATTGTGATAACATTCTAAACAAATTGCAACAACACAACATTCAAAAACAAAAACCATACTTTTGCAATGTAAAAACCCCCTTTTTGCACGCCAAAAACCATACTTTTGCAACGCAAAAACCATACTTTTACACGGCGAATATGTAACACACAGATAACGAACACGTTGCGAACATTACGTGAATGCATTCTGAACGGATTGCGAATGCGTGGCGAACATTACACAAAATGCCAACAAACAATCCGTGAAATATCCACATACACCCACGAAATGCGTGGCGAACAATCCGTTAGGCGTAGGGGCCGATTCATCGCGCCCGTATCCTGACATAAACAAAAAACGTGTATCCGTTTCATTAAATACACATATCCACATTATTAAATACACACATTCATTTCACCACACACGCATTTTCTTCCCCCATTTTGTGGGTGTTTTCATATACGCGGGCGCGATAAATCGGCCCCTACAGCTGCTTGTGGTTTGCCAAAATGCTGCTAACACCCACGAAATGGATTGCGAAACACCCCGCCAGGCGTAGGGGCCGATTCATCGCGCCCGTATCCTAACATTACCAAGTATACATATTCGTTTCATAAAATTCATACATTCACATTATTGAATATGTATCTTTGCATTATCAAATACGCATATTCGTTTCATAAAATTCGTGTTTTCATTTCACCGCACACGCATTTTCGTCTCCCATTTTGTGGGTGTATACGTATATGCGGGCGCGATAAATCGGGCCCCTACGGCTGCTAACGGTCTGCCAAAACGTGGCGAACGGATCGCGATAATGCAACGAACGCCCACGAAACACCCGGCAAACACACCACAAAAAACATACTTTGGTTTTCTTAAACACCACTCTTACAAAACATAAACTATTGTTGCACAAAATGAGAACGGTATCTTTTCTTACTATTTAAAGCCCAATAACAATTCGTAAATATGTAAAATTAAAGTTTAGAACAATAAAAAAGAATTATAAAACAATGTGTAATGATACCTATAAATGAGCATGTAAACATCTACAAACCCCTTGTTTTGTAAACCAAAGATGGCATTTTACACAACAATAGAATACCCCTCATACCTACAAATGAGTATCAATACCCCTAAAAAGGCTAATTTCTGCACATCTAACAAAACATGTGCAATGCAAAATACCAATAAGTAAGTATTGTCATAAATATGGAAAGAAAGTACCTTTGCACCCGAAATAAATAGAGAATTGATAATGGGCTTCACGTCATACAATGCGTTTAGCCTTATAATTTACTAAATTACAATACTATTATGAGAGAAGAATGGAGAGGCTTTTCAGGCACAAAGTGGCTTGACGAGGTAAATATGCGCGAGTTTATCCAGGCAAATTACACTGGCTACGACGGCAACGAGGACTTCCTTGTTGGGCCTACAGAAGCAACAAATAAGCTTTGGGGCAAACTAAAAGAGCTTCAAAAAGAAGAGCGTGCTAAGGGAGGCGTACTCGATATGGAGACCGAAGTAGTGTCAAGTGCTACTGCTTACGGACCAGGATATATAGACGAGAGCCTTAAAAGCCTCGAAAAGGTAGTGGGTTTGCAAACCGATAAACCACTGAAACGTGCCTTTATGCCATACGGTGGTATAAAAATGGCAGAACAAGCATGCACAACCTACGGCTATCAACCATCAGAAAAACTACACGAAATATTCACAAAATATTGCAAAACCCACAACGACGGTGTGTTCGATGCATATACCGACGAAATGAAAATAGTGCGCCACAACCACATTCTTACTGGTTTGCCAGACACATACGGGCGTGGTCGTATTGTGGGCGACTATCGCCGCGTTGCTCTTTACGGTGTAGATTTCCTTATAAACGAGAAGAAAAAAGACCTAAAGAACTGTGGTGATGGCGTAATGACAGAGGAAATTATTCGTCTGCGCGAGGAAATTTCAATGCAAATAAAGGCTTTGAACGAACTCAAAGCAATGGCACAAATATACGGATACGATATTTCTAACCCTGCAAAGAACGCTCGCGAAGCTGTACAATGGCTATACTTCGGCTATCTTTCTGCCATTAAAACACAAAACGGAGCCGCTATGTCGGTGGGAAGAATATCTACTTTCCTCGATATTTACATCAATCGCGACTTGCAAGAAGGTACATTAACCGAAGACGAAGCACAAGAATTAATAGACCATATCGTAATGAAATTCCGTATGGTTAAGTTCGCTCGCATTCCATCATATAACCAATTGTTCTCTGGAGACCCCGTTTGGGCAACACTAGAAGTAGCTGGTTTGGGTATGGACGGACGTTCTATGGTTACAAAAACCGACTTCCGTTTCCTCCATACACTCGAAAACATGGGACCATCGCCCGAACCTAACCTAACCGTACTATACTCTCCAGCTCTTCCAGAAGGCTTTAAGAAGTACGCAGCAAAGATTTCTGTAAAGACAAGCTCTATACAATACGAGAACGACGAGGTGATGCGTCCAGTCTGGGGAGACGATTATTCAATCTGCTGCTGTGTTTCTGCTACACAAACAGGTAAGGAAATGCAATTCTTCGGAGCACGTGCCAACCTCGCAAAATGCCTTACTTACGCTATAAGCGGTGGTATAGACTATAAGACTCGTGAGCAATGTGGACCAGCATATCGCCCTATTGAAGGCGACATTGTTACGTACGAAGAGTTCATGCCTAAGTTTATTGACATGATGGAATGGCTTGCTGACATATACGTTAATACGCTTAATCTTATCCATTATATGCACGATAAGTACTTCTATGAGGCAGCAGAGCTTGCTCTTATAGACACTGATGTGCGCCGAACATTTGCTACTGGTATTGCAGGATTCAGCCATGTGGTAGACTCTATTAGTGCTATTAAGTATGCAAAGGTTAAGATTGTACGCGACGAAACTGGTTTCCCAATCGACTTCGAAACGGAAGGCGAGTTCCCACGCTATGGTAACGACGACGAAAGAGCCGACGAAATAGCTGTTTGGTTGCTAAAAACTTTCATGACAATGATTAAGAAACACCACACATATCGCCACTCTGAACCAACCACAAGTATACTTACCATTACATCGAATGTGGTATATGGCAAGTACACACCTGCTATGCCAGACGGTCGTCCTGCCGGTGCTCCATTGTCGCCAGGTGCTAATCCATCGTACGGAGCAGAGCAAAATGGCTTGTTAGCATCGCTTAACTCTGTGGCAAAACTACCTTACGAGTATGCTCTCGATGGTATTTCTAACACACAAACCATAGCTCCAAGCACATTAGGAAAGACCGAAGAGGAACGCACAAACACACTTGTGGGTGTTATGGACGGCTATTTCAGTCGTGGTGCACACCACTTAAATGTGAACGTTTTTGGTGTTGAGAAGCTCATTGATGCTATGGAACACCCCGAAAAAGAGGAGTATGCTAACTTTACAATACGTGTTAGTGGCTACGCTGTTAAGTTTATTGACCTCACAAGAGAGCAGCAAGAAGACGTAATAGCACGCCAGGCACACGGCAAAATGTAAGCTGCAGCTCTATATATTGAATATATTAAGCCATTATATAGTTTGTATTTTATGAAAAATAATTGGGCTGACACGTTTAGTCCAATTATTTTTTATACACAAAAAGGCGCACTGTTAGGGTGCTGAACTACGAATATTGTAAACCAAACAAATAACTACAAGGACATTATGGCTGAACAAACACCTACTATAGAGTATAATACAAAGAATATGGAATTGGCTAATGGCGAACCGTTAGCAAGGGTTCACTCCATTGAATCGTTTGGTTCGGTAGACGGACCGGGTATTCGTTTCATTGTGTTTCTTAAGGGTTGCACTATGCGTTGCCGTTATTGTCATAACCCAGATACATGGGACAGTAAGTCGAAAAAGCTAATGACGGCTGACGAATTGTTAGCTAAGGCTGTGCGATTTAAAAGTTATTGGGGTACAAAAGGGGGCATTACGGTGAGCGGAGGAGAGGCTTTGCTACAAATAGACTTCCTTATTGAGTTTTTTAAAAAGGCTAAAGCGCAGGGCATAAACACTTGTCTCGATACATCGGCACAGCCTTTCCGTCGTACGGGAGCGTTCTTTGAGAAGTTCGAAGAACTGATGAAGTACACCGATTTACTGCTTTTCGATATTAAACACATAGATTCTGACGAGCACAAAAAGCTTACAGGCTGGACTAACGACAATATTTTAGACTGTGCGCGATACTTATCTGAAATTGGTAAACCCATTTGGATAAGACACGTTCTTGTGCCTACCATTACCGATAGCGACGAATATTTGCACCGACTACGTACGTTTATTGCATCGCTTAACAATGTTGAGAAGATTGAAGTGCTACCCTATCACACTCTTGGAATATACAAATGGGAAAACTTACACATACCGTACACGCTAAAAGATATACCCGAACCTACTCCAGAACAGGTGCAACACGCACAGCAAATATTAGAAGGTAAGGCATAAAGGGTGCTTTGGGGTGGTAGTTTTGCTAGGTGTTCTAGGAATACTAGGGGTACTAGGAATACTAGCCCCCCTACCTTTTTTAGCTTTTGGTTGTGGCTTATACAAAGTAATACAAGAAGGTTGCAATGCCTTCCAAAGCTGGTTTGCGCTGACCTTCTATCTCTATTTGAAACTTAATGCCCGCCTTGCAGATGCCTCTTAAGTTCTCTATGCTTTCCAAAGAAGATACCAAACGAATGCGCGAACCCACGAGAACAGGTTGTCCAAAGCGCATTTTGTCCATACCATAGTTCACCATCATCTTCAAATTATTCACCTCAATAATCTGGTTCCACATATATGGCAACAACGAAAGTGTTAGATATCCGTGTGCAATAGTGGTTTTAAAAGCACTTTCTTTGGCTGCTCTTTCTGTATCAACGTGTATCCATTGATGGTCTAAAGTGGCATCGGCAAACAAATTTATGCGTTCCTGATTTACTTCTAACCACTCACTTTCACCGAGTTTCTTGCCTAAAAAGCTTGCAAATTCATCGTAACTGTTTACTATTAGTTTCTCCATTGTTTTCGCTTTGTCTTTGTTTTATGCCTACAAAGATACTATTTTTCTTCCTAATTTCGATAATTTTTAGGTGTTATAGCACATTTTTTAGATGTTAAGAAGATAAATTTTAGATATTTATAATATGTCTCCGCCTTGCTGTTTTTGCCTTTATTGCAAAATGGGCGACACGTTTTCTATAGTGTTTCGCCGGTTTGTTCCTCCCACTCTTCCATAGCTTTACGCCAGTCGGTAGCCTCGCCTGTGGCAATAGCAGCCGCTTCGTGTTGTGCAGCATCGTGTGCCTTGTTGCGTGCTCGCTTCGCTTTCATGTCGGCAATGGTACGTTCGTCTAAAATGCTAATGGCGCCTCGCCGTATGGCTTCGTACAGTTCTTCTTCGCCAAAAGCCTTTCCGGGCTGATTAAAATCGGAGATATTAAACTCATAATCCACCCTTAAATCGTGGCGCACAAGCTTTTGTTGGTGTCGGTTTCCTGCATTCTTTAGTCGTAAAAGCTTCGCTATCGCCTTTATTTCGGTGTCCGAAAACTTGTTTCTTCCCATTATATTGTTGTGTAAAAATACAGTTTTTTTGTTGCAGCACAGCCCACACCGTGTGGCTACTCTCCCCTTTTAGGTGCGCCTTGCTTGTGTTTTAAGCTGTGCAAACTGTTTTTGTTTGTTTGTTTTTTCCACTGCAAATATAGCACATTTCCCCATAAATGGCAAGCATCTGCCACACTTTCCTACCCCTACAAATGGTGTTTTCCAAATTTTGTATATACCTTTGTGGCTACAAAACATTTACTACGATTAAACAAAATTGTATTTTTAAACTATGCAGATAATCACTCCCGAACAATACGAAACTACCCAATGGAAGGGTGGAACCACCCGACAGGTTTTCATTAGTCCTTCCAATGGCAACCTGTCTACCCGTTGTTTCAACCTGCGCATATCGTCTGCCATTATAGAACAAACGGAAAGCGGCTTCTCAAACTTCTCTGGTTTCACACGATACATACTTCCTTTGGAGGGCGAAATAACGTTGCTGAAAAACAACAAACGCATTTTGCTTTCGCCAAACAGTCTTTATTGCTTCGAAGGCGACGAGGTTGTGGCATCAGAAAACACTCCCCACGCCATAGATTTCAACATTATTGTGCGGCACGGCATAGACGTTGATGTTGCCATAATGCACGATGCGCATTTCTACAATAGCAAAAATACGGTGGTATTTGCACTCAGCAATATCCAAATAAACGGCAAACCAGTAGACAAACACTGCACAGCCATCTTAAACGAACCCTTTTTGCTAAAGGGCAAAGCTGCCATAGCACGCTTTTAATATCAACCAAACACACACAAAATGAGTGGCGAATATATATATGCGGGTGCGATAAATCGGACCCTACGGCTGCTGACGGATTGCCAAAATGCTGCTGACAAATTGCAACAACACAACATTCAAAAAACAAAAACCATACTTTTGCAATGTAAAAACCCCCTTTTTGCACGCCAAAAACCATACTTTTGCAACGCAAAAACTATACTTTTACATGGCGAATATGTAACACACAGATAACGAACACGTTGCGAACATTCCGTGAATGCATTCTGAACGGATTGTGAATGCGTGGCGTACAAATTGCAACAACATTGCAAACGGATTGCCATAACATTCTAAACAAATTGCAAAAACACAAAAAACACAAAAAACAACCTAAACATAACGCTCGTGCACGCCTACTACAACACCATATTTATATAAATTACATAATTTATCTACATATATTTGCATATCTAAAATAAATATAATAACTTTGCAACGAATTAGCGTCTAATGCGCTTTTAACAGATTCTTTCCAAGCAATTGGAGAGAAATAGCCCAACAGAAAGTGTGTTTTGCCACAACACAAACTTTCTTCTACAACTCAATTCAGCTATAGATAGTAGGACTATTTAGCACCCCCTATTTAGCGAATAGGACAAAAAAAAGATGTGAAACCAAAAAGATTGTAAATTAAAACAGCGATGAAGAAGTATTTAAAACCACGTATCGAGGTTACAACAGTTAGCACAGAATGCCAATTGTTAGCAGGTTCTGGTGTAACAATAAGTAACCAAAATTTCGAAATACAACCGGGACAAACACTCGGTAGCCCGGCAAAAGAGTTTGCACCACGCGACTTTAAAGATGCAGAAATAATGGAATTGTAAAACAAAACTTATTCTTACAAACTTTATGAACATAAAAATTGTATTCAGCGCATTACTATGTGCTGCAGCGGGAGCATTGGCGTCGTGCTCCACTGAGACTGATACCAACACGCAAGACGCTACTAACCCTGATGTAACAGCAAAGCGTACGCTATCGGTAGATATTCCTTCTACTCGCTCTACGGTGAGTTTGATGGACGGAAACAAATGGGAAGACGGCGACAAATTTATTGCCTACAACCTAACTACCCCACAAGGGTACGACTATATTACGGCTGAAACTAAGGCAAACCAACAAAAATTGGAAGGAAATGTAGACTGTAAACAGGGCGACAACATTGCCGTGTTCTACCCATTGCGATACAATTATGCCGGTAGAAATCCCGAAACGGTTGAGCTTAGTATGGATTACAACGAACTATCGAAGAATGGAAACACTGTAAAAGCACATCAAGATGGTACGTTTGCTACCCTTAGCAACTTCGATTATAGCTGGGGAACCATAGAAAATGTGAAGATTTTAAACAGCAAAGCTACGGGAAACGTGCAAATGAAAAAGCTATATGCTGTGCTACATCTCGACTTTAAGAATGGCGATACACCCATAACAAACATAAAATCGCTTACCATTGACGGCATAACTCGCACGGCAACCTTCAATTTAAAAACAGGTTCTATAAGCGAACGCGATAACTCTGGCTTCACCATTACACCAAAAACAGCTCGCAACGAGTTTGATGTTGCTGTGTTAGCAGATAACAACTTCAGTCCTATTTTCACCATCGTAACCACCGACAACAACACTTACACCTACATAGTGTCTAAGCCTTTAAAGATAGAAGCCGCTGGATACTACCCGTTTACGGTGAATGTTACAAAACCATACATAGAAATTAACAACGTGAAATGGGGAAAATACAACTTGCAATATACGCCCGGTGCAACATCGGCAGGGTGGAAAGACGGCTACCATTTGGCAAAAACGCCATGGACTTACTTCTATATGCAACCATCTAGCTACCCTCTTTCAGAAGTAGTTTTGGTGGGAGAGCAACTGCCAAACAACACTAACGGTGTAGAATTCGACCACTATCGTTGGGGCGATATAGCACATGCACACGATTATAATAGTGCTCTGTCGGACAAATATTGGACCGCAATGGGCAACCAAAAGGGTAAAATGTCTGCCGATAAACAGTTTGGCGACTTGGCAGCGTATGCTTCTGATGGCAAATGGGCTATGCCTTCAATGGACGATTTCAACAAATTGACAACAGCAACAGCACAATTCATAGCCTATTACATAGACGATAGTGGCAACGTAATATATGGTTCGTTCTTCGACCCTACCGTTTCTGCCGATAAAAAAGGTTGGATATTAGATGCAAATGGTGCAAAGAAACGAAAAATAAACCAGTCTGCTGCACCTATGAATATGGACGGTTTGTTGCGAAAACTAACGAAAGCCGATTTCGAAAAGGGCATTTTCTTCCCTATGGCAGGTATGTGTCAGAATGCTATGCACTTAGATAAACCAGGCAGTTGGGGGGCATATTGGCTATCAGATGCCAGTACAAGCAATGAAAATCAGGCTGCAGCGTTTACATTCCAGGTAACTACCATCAACGAAGTAATGCCCGGTTACACCAAGAGCGCCATAAATGCAAAACGTACAATGTACAGCATTCGCCCTGTTTACATGGGCAATTAGTTTGCAGTTTGGTGGAATTTAACATAAGCACCTAACTTTCTTGGGGCACGCCACACGCCAAATTGTGGCACAGTTTCCCAAGTATCTTCTTATAAAATGCGTTGTGGAGAAGTGTAGAAATACGAAAGTGTTCTGCGCTTCTCCTATTTTTATGTCCCACAAACACCGCATTATAACACACATATATTGTACAATCGCCAATCCATTAGCACATTTTGGCAGACCGTTAGCAGCTGTAGGGGCCCGATTTATCGCGCCCGCATATATGAAAACACCCACGAAATGGGGGACGGAAATGCGTGTGTGGTGATGTGGAAATGTGTATTTAATAATGTGAATGCACGTAATTGATAATGTGGATATGCGTGTGCGGTGAAACGGAAACACGTATTTGATGACGTGAATATACGTATTTGATAATGTTAGGATACGGGCACGATGAATCGGCCCCTACGCCTGGCGGAATGTTCGCAACCAATTTCGTGGGTGTTCGCAACGTTATCGCAAACCGTTAGCAGCGAAATGGCAAACCGTTCGCAGCTGTAGGGGCCGATTTATCGCGCCCGCATATATGAAAACACCCACGAAATGGCAAACGGATATGTGCGTGTAATAAAATGAATGCACATATTTAATAATGTGAATACACGTAATTGATGACGTGAATATACGTTTTTAATAATGTTAGGATACGGGCACGATGAATCGGCCCCTACGCCTGGCGGAATGTTCGCAACCAATTTCGTGAATGTTCGCAACCAATTCACGGAATATTCGTAACACATTAACAACGTGTTTGTTATACTAACGAAAAACAAAAAGGGGGTTTTTGGCGTGTAAAAACCCACTTCTTGCAACGCAAAAACCCCCTTTTTGCACGCTAAAAACCATACTTTTGCAACGTAACAACTATACTTTTGCAACGCAATAGCCAATAGATGGCAATATAAGTTAAAGGAAGTTATAAAGCGAAATAATTTCCATTGGAAATTTGTAAGGTACAAATAAAATGCCTAACTTTGCATTAGTTTCCAATGGAAACATATAGAATGTATAATAAAACAGCGTCCACTACAACAGAAACGGCGCAAAAAGCCACAACAAAATAGCAGACGTTAGTGTATAGTGAAAAGGATAATAAAAGAGAGCAAAACGACAAATGTGGAACGAAATCGGTAAAAAAACAATGAAAAAAAATATTTTCGTGCTCGCAGCAGCCGCAGTCTTCACGCTTGGAAGCTGCAATACAACAGCAAAAAACAAAGTAGACAACAACAAAACAAACACACTTAAAACAAAGAAAGGAACAAATATGAAGGTAATAGAAATGAACGAAGCAATGTTCAGAGAGAAGATAATGGACTACAAAAACGCAGGCGACACATGGAAATTTAAAGGCGACAAACCTGCAATAGTAGACTTTTATGCCACTTGGTGCGGTCCGTGCAAAGCCACAGCACCCATTCTTGAAGAGATAGCACAGGAGTATGACGGCAAAATAGACGTATATAAGATAGACGTAGACAAGAGCGAAGAACTCTCAGCACTATTCAACATACGCTCAATACCATCGCTTTTGTTTATTCCAAAAACCGGAAAACCAACCATGTCGGTAGGTGCTCACCCCAAAAACGAACTGGAACAGATGATTAAAGAAACGCTTTTAAAATAAGCCAAACATAGCAAAAGCGTATGGATAACAACTGCATTCACAAAGTGCACAGCATCTTTCGGGCAGTAATAGAATTTGAACGAGCATTAGAAAACACATTCAACATAAACATAAACGAACTTATGTTGCTGTGTATGCTCGCTAATAAAGAGACCCTTCTCGCTGGCGAAATAGCCAGTGAGATGGGTCTTACACGTTCCAACGCATCGAAAGTGATAGCCGCTCTCGAACGAAAAGGATACCTGGAACGCCACACTTGCAAACACGATAGCCGGTGCCAACGATGCCGAATTACCGAAAGCGGACTACAACAAATGGAACACATAAACTGCAAAACGTTTCCTGCGCCACCCAATCTTGCCGCCTTCCTAACACAAAAATAGCAAAACTGCAATGGCAAAACACTGTGGAGAAAACAGAACAATATACCCCCAAAAACACAAAACAAACGTTTATAAAATACAAAATATATAGTATTGAATATGGAAAAACTACACAATTTTTCCAAAAAAGTAGTAATTTGTTCGCTTTTATATCCTTATTAGTAAGTAAAACAGAAAATTTTAACTGTTTTTTGTTTGGTATTTCCACAACAATTATATACCTTTGCAATGAGAATTTAAATGCAATAGTAAATTATGTACATAGATCCAGCCTATAAAAAGCTGCTCGATTGTGGTATACGCCCATCGCTTCAGCGCATAGAGATTATGCGTTATTTGATGGAACATCATACCCACCCAACAATCGACGATATATTTGTAGAACTCAAAAAACGCATCCCAACAGTGAGTCGCACCACCATCTACAATACATTAAGAATGTTTTCGGAGAAGGGCGGAGCACTTATGATAACCATAGACGAACACCATGTGTGCTACGATGGTACCACAACGCCGCACGCTCACTTCTCTTGTAAAGAGTGCGGACGTGTGTTTGATATGCCCGATACACAACCGCCAATGCCCCAAAGTAGTGCAATTGAAGGCTTTACAATAGACGATGCCCAGCTGTACTATAAGGGAATATGTGCCGACTGCCTACGAAAAAAGGCGAAAAAAATGTCGTAAAACAAGGCGGAAGTGCCTAAAATAAGAAATAATGATGTTTAAATTAAAGAATAGTAATGTTTAAATAGTAAGGCAACTAAGCCCTCGTGAGATGGTAAAGCTGCCACAAAAAGAAAATTTGGGATACCTTGATAGAAAGGTATAATGGTTTAGTGAAAAAGGCGAAAATAGCTTGCGAAAGAATAAAAACGCCTTGACGTTTTAGATTTATACTACCTTAAGCGTAAGGTTTCATTGGTTTAGCAAATGGCTAAAATACCTTGCGAGAGGTGCATACGCCAGTTAGATGAAAATGAGAATAACAAAGATGAAGGATAGGAGTGCCTAAATGAGAATGGGACGAAACGTGTTCCATAACATTAAAGCGAGAGAACACAATAATAAAAGGCAGGCATTGGAGATCTCAAAAAGACGCTTCTATTATTAAACCAACCTTCAAACGACTAACTTCTACAAACATTTCGCCCCATTGCTTGCCTTTATATAAATATATAAACTGCGACAAAAAAGTGAAAAGTTATGTTAAACGAGCGTCGAAACTAAGTGTTTCTGCTCACAACATAGAGTTTTTTACTTTCTTGTCGCAGTTTGCTTGTCATGCCTTTCCATACTTTTCTTCGGCTTGTTGCCACACCGTTGCAATGCGTTTCTGTACATATTCCCTATTTGTTGCCACACCGTTGCAATGCGTTTCTATACATATTCCCTATTTGTTGCCACACTGTTGCAATGCGTTTCTATACATATTCCCTATTTGTTGCCACACCGTTGCAATGCGTTTCTATACATATTCCCTATTTGTTGCCACACTGTTGCAATGCGTTTCTATACATATTCCCTATTTGTTGCCACACCGTTGCAATGCGTTTCTATACATATTCCCTATTTGTTGCCACACCGTTGCAATGCGTTTCTATACATATTCCCCATTTGTTGCTACTACTTTGCAACACGTTGGCTGCCAAATGGTTATGCAAAAAGGCTAAAAGTGCAATGCGATGCCCACAGTTTGGTTTTACCAAAATATAGCAACCAATAAACAGAACACATACTACACGAAAAGCGTTGCTACACTATGCAAATGCCATAAATATACGCCCAAAACACAAAAAAGAAGCAAGCAACTCCCGTTTTGGTAGTTGCCTGCCTCCCAATGTGTCGTTTTTTTCGTGTGTACATTCCCTTTCTGTCGCACAAAACCTACAAACTTGTCGAAGCGTTCTTCCTTTCTTGTCGGCTCTAACCTACTATTTTGTCGGTTATTATGTGCCAAAAGACCTTGTATTTCAGTTGTTTACACATTGCTATATAATCATTATAACTGATTAGAAAACGATATTCTAAGTTGTTTGATGAGTGTTTTTGCAATGTGTTTTCTATTGATTTTTGCGCAACACAGATAGCATTCGTCCGCTCTATGCGTATTTTTTGCTTATCTGCACGACCCCATTCCCAGCGTGGTTGCTATGGCTGTGAGCACTGAAAGAACTAACTGTACAATGAATTTCCATTTGTCTTTGTTCATAATTTTACGGTTTTAAACGGTTAATAAAAAGATTTTTGTGTGTTTTTGGAACTACCAAAGAAACCACGCAGCACTGTTTCCGCATTGTTTGCAACTGTTTTTAGCAAGCAGTGCACATTGGTTTCTCTGGTTTTTAGTGCCATTATTGGCAGACCCTAAGCCCCTTAAGGTTAGCAAAGTTTGGCAACATTGGCTACTTATGGGTGCGATTGTCCGCCACTGGGATTAGTTCCTCCTCCGGTGGTTTCGCCTTCTTTCTTTTTCGTTCGGCTACCTTTGTAGGCGGTAAGTTCCTCTACTTGCACACCAGTAACGAAGCTTTTAAAGCGCGAATTGTCCACTCCCACGCGTGTATACGGTTGAAACAGCACGCGAGTTTTCCTTATATTCTTTGCAGGAATAAAGTCTTTGCGTTCCTTTTCGCCCTTTGAACTGATGGAAAGCTTAAAAGTTCCGAAGTTGTCGAGCTTTATTCGCATTCCGTTTTGCAGGTTATGCGTCATCTCTACTACCAAAGCGCTGAGCACAGCAAGTATGTCCGACTCTGTAACGGTGCATCGTTCGCTAATGCGAGCTGCCAATTGGCGAGTGTCTAAGGTGCCCATATAGGCTACACGGGCATACCAATAATTGTTGTACTTGTGCTTTGCAGTGTGTAATTGGTACATTTTGTACTTTAATGCCATAATTTTTTAAGAATTAAAAGGTTAATAAAAATTTAAAACTAAAACTGATATTCATAGGCAGACTACCCACCTACGTTTTGCGTTATATATAATAAGGTGTATCGGCATAACATATTTAGCAAGCAAATTTGTTCCTAATTTGTCGCCGAAAGTCCTATTTTTGTCGTTTATATCCCACGTGAATCCATCGTTTTTGCTTAGCTCCGAGCGGTTCTAACAATAGTTGTTGCACCGCCGAATGCTGTTCCAGAATGTTGCCATAGCGCATTGCTGTTTCGGTGTTAGGCACAAAAATGTCGGCAGCTTCGCCCTTTAGGTGTTGCGAGTTCCACACTCCGCCCACTGCTTTGTTTAGTTTTTTGCACCTGTATCCACTTGTTATAATCACCCGCCCCACCCTTTGCCGTAGTGGTTCGAGCACTTCTGTGCACAGTGCTCTTAGGTTTTCAATCACCTCTTCGGTGCTAATGCCTTCGTCGGGATAGGCATCGGGTGTGTTGTTTATGCCCAACCTAATGGCAGTTCCCGATCTAAAGAACTCGCCAACTGTGAAGTGGGGCGATAAATAGTCGTCTAATGTTAATTTCATATTTTTGTCTCGTTATATGTTTTTATAGTTTTGTTTTTATGCTTTTACGTTTTTGGCTAACTATATATATAAATATGTTGTAGCGTTTTTGTAGCATTTGGTTGTTAGAAAACCGTTTGTTGTTTTACATTTGCAAAGGTACAACATAGCGAAAGGCATATCAAGTTTCTTATGGGTAGTATTGTGGGTAGTATTTAGGCAGTTTCCAGATAGCCAATAAACAGGGCATTGCAGGCACACAAAATAGTTTTAGCAAAGCAGAAATAGCGTGTTTGTTGTGCCAAAATGTGTGCATTGCATTTGGCAAGTATGGTAGGTGCGCCACCATAAGAATATTGTTGCGTTTTAAAAGTATGGTTTTTGTAGTGCAAAAAGGGGGTTTTTAGCGTGCAAAAAGGGGGTTTTTATGTTGCAAAAACCCCCTTTTTGTTTTCTGAATACGTAACAGCCACAGAACAAACAAGTTACACCCAGTTTTCTATGACGCATTGCATATTCACAAAATGGGTGGCGAACAGGTGACGATGACGTTGCGAATGGTTTTTCATTTCGCATTACACATATTATAATAATGTGTCGCACGAATTGCAATAATGCAGCGAACACACTGCAAAACGCCTTATTTTGACCACGTATATACAAAAAAAACTCCTA
>ERZ773250.619-NODE-619-length-19906-cov-8.755176_pt1 | contig 19906 bp, 16 predicted proteins | sample MGYA00511258_ERZ773250 | MGnify/ENA primary metagenome ERZ773250 (study PRJEB29015, sample SAMEA2738164) | human oral metagenome | biome: human oral; feature: human-associated habitat; material: saliva | place: China | collected 2187 ... | reverse complement strand
ACCTGTCCGTGGATCGAGTCGAGGATGTGCGGCCCACGTTTGAAGGCCTCGGCCTTGGCCCCGATGACGTAGACCTTCTGGTCGTCTCCGACGCTGAACAGATCCTCGGCATCGGCGACTGGGGTGTGAACGGCACCGACATCTCCGTTGGAAAGCTCGCCGTCTATACTGCCGCAGCCGGTATTGACCCCTCGCGCGTCATTGCGGTCAACCTCGACGTCGGTACCGACAACGAGGAACTGCTCAACGACCCCGATTACCTCGGCAACCGCCATGGTCGCGTGCGTGGAGAACGTTACGACGCCCTCGTCAATGAATACCTGAGCGTCGCATCCGAGCTCTACCCGCACGCGCTCCTGCACTTCGAAGACTTCGGCGCCTCGAACGCACGCCGCATCCTGGTTAACAACCGGGATAAGTACCGCATCTTCAACGACGACATGCAGGGCACCGGAGCAATCGTCATCTCCGCTGTCATTGCGGGCATGAAGACCAACGGCACGACCTTCGCGGACCAGCGCCTCCTTGTCTACGGCGCGGGCACTGCGGGAACCGGCATGGCTGACCAGATCCACGCGGGCATGGTGCGCGCGGGACTGACCCCCGAGCAGGCGAAGGACCGCATCTGGCTGATCGACCGCGCCGGACTAGTGACCGACGACATGGAGGGGCTGCCCGATTACCAGGCGGCTTACGCCCGCAGCGCCTCCGAGGTCGCCGACTGGGAGCGCAAGGATGGTGCTATCGGCCTGCTGGAGACCGTTCGCCGCGTCCATCCGACGATCCTGATCGGAACGTCGACGGACCACGGTGCCTTTACGCAGGACGTCATCGAAGCTCTGAGCCACGGGTGTGAGCGGCCCATCGTCCTGCCCCTGTCGAATCCGACGGAGAAGATCGAAGCTATGCCGCAGGACATCATCGCCTGGTCTAAGGGGCGCGCGTTGGTGGCCACGGGCATTCCGATCCTTCCCTTCGACTACGAGGGGACGACTTTCCACATTGGGCAGGGCAACAACTCGTTGCTCTACCCGGGCCTGGGGCTTGGAACGATCGTGTCCGGCGCCCCTCACGTGACCGATGCGATGATTTTGGCCGCCGCCGAGGCCGTGGCCAGTCAGGTGACGTCGCACGAACTGGGTGCGTCCCTCCTGCCGCCGGTGGATCACTTGCGTGCGTCGTCGGCGACTGTCGCGGTTGCCGTCGTCCGTCAGGCTATCGCAGATGGCCAGTGCGACATGGATCCGGGTGACGTCGTCGAGGCCGTTCGCCGCGCCATGTGGCAGCCGGTCTACCAGGACCTAGAGAGCTGAATTGTGAGAGCAAGGCCGCGCCGGTTGCCGAGGGGTAGTAGGCGCGGCCTGCTGCTAGCTGAAACGTATTCACGGTTAGACTTGTTACTCACTGGTGTGACTCCGCTAAGCGGAGTATTACAACGGCTCTGAGCTGCGCCGTGATGCCGACAGCTTGGCTGAGCAAATTGCGGCTACTCACGACGACGCCGTCGCCTATGCCCAAGCCGAACTGCCTGTTGATGAGGCCCTAGTTGATGAGGCAATCATCGAGGCGGCAGCTGCTGAGCCTGAGGCTGGGAAAGCTGAAGCTTAGACGAAGGTTGTAGCAGTAGAAACCAAGGCGGCGTCGTCCTAGGAAGTCACAGCAAGAAGAGCCCCTGCGGGGCCGACGTCGGTGTAGGAAGTAGCAGGAATAAAGGCCTTGCGGGGGTATCCAAAGGAAATGCCTCACAAATACTGAGATTTCATCCCTTCCCTATAAAACCCCATGGAAAAATTATAGGGAAGGGATGATTTTGCCTGTATTTGTCGGTCTAACTCCATGTGATAATTACCCAATGACACCCTCTGTAATCCCCACTGACGGCGACAAACAAGCGCTGGTGGCCAGGCTTCGTCAGGAGCGTGCGGCGGGTGTGCGCGGCGGAATCTACCACCGCCTGCAGGTGGAGATGACCTACAACTCCAACCATATCGAGGGGTCCCAGCTCACCCAGGAACAGACGCGCCTCATTTTTGAAACCTCAACAGTTGGCGGGGACGGCCTGCGCGTAGATGACATCGTTGAGGCACGCAACCACTTTCGCGCCATCGATCGCGTTATCGACGCCGTCGGTTCACCTATTAATGAAGCCTACGTAAAGGATCTGCACCGCATTCTCAAGCAGGGCACAACCCACTCTGACCTGGACTGGTTCGCCGTCGGGGACTATAAGCGGGTGCCCAACGAAGTGGCCATGCATGAGACCAGTGCCCCCGGCGACGTCGCCAAACACATGGCCCCCTTGTTCGACGCCGCCAACCGCCTTGCCACGCTGGAACAGATTCTGGACTGGCATGTGCGCTTTGAGCGCATCCACCCATTTCAAGACGGCAACGGATGCGTGGGGCGGCTGCTTATGCTGCATCAGTGCCTGGCGGCCGGGATCGTGCCGTTCATAATTACTGACGACCTTAAAGGTTTCTACTATCGCGGCCTGGAACGCTGGGGTGACGAAAATGGTTTCCTCACTGACACTTGCCTGAGTGCGCAGGATCGTTTTGTGGCCTACCTGGAGTACTTCCAGATTCCTGCCGGAATTTCTGGCGCTGCCGGGAGCGCTGGTAGTGCTGGTGCTTCTGGGGGTGCTGGCACTGCCGGGAGCGCTGGCTGAAAGGGCCGACGTCGGTGTAGGAAGTAGCAGGAATAAGGGCCTGGCGGGGGTCGCCAAAGGAAATGCCTCACAAATACTGAGATTTCATCCCTTCCCTATAAAACCCCATGGAAAAATTATAGGGAAGGGATGATTTTGCCTGTGACGTCGTCCGCCCCTGCCAACTGCGGGGACCTACTAGAGCCGAAACCGAAGTGACAAATGGACTTTTATACCCTTGATTACATCATCTCGCAGCAGTCGACTGACTGGACCATGCGAGTGATTTCGATCCTGGCGCTACTACTAGTGTGCCTGGTTTTCAGCGTGCTTTACATGCGCGACAGGATGCGCACCCGCTGGCGGGATCTGGGTGTAGGTACCCTGATTCTTTCGCTGGTGCTGGTGGGGATTCAGACCGAGCAATATCTAGACCTGAGTGACCAAGCGGCCCAGTCAAAGCAGTTAGTGCTTTTCGTTAAGGGCGTTGCCCAGGATCAAAAAATCTCCACAGACGAAGTACTGGTAAATTCAACCAGTCTAAAAGACGGCATTATTGTGCGTTTTAAAGACGAGAATTACCGCGTTCACCTGAACGAAGACAACAACTCCTACACGCTTGAGCGTACGCACATTATTGACCACAACGTTTATGTGGATGGGAAGCACTGACATGGATTTCTATACGCTAACCGCAATTAAGTTTGTGCTTGGTATCCTCGTAATGATTATTCAGATTAACATTATGGGGAAATATGAGTTTTCGGTAAATACTCCGCTTAACCAGGGTCAGAACTTTGTGCTGGGTGGAATTATCGGCGGCGTCATTTACAACTCTTCAGTCTCCGTGCTGCAATTCCTGATCCTTGCGCTTATCTGGTCGCTTGTGGTGATCTCGGCAAAGCTACTGATAAGCAGTAACAAGACCTTTAGGCGGGCTATCTCAAGCCAGCCGGAAGTCATCATTTACGACGGCGAACTGAAAGTCGCCAATTGCGCCAGGGTTGGTTTGCGTGCCGAGCAGGTAAGCCGTTGCCTGCGTGAGGAGAACATCTCCAGCATTCGCGATGTGAAGGTTGGCATTATGGAGGCAAACGGTAATCTGATCATCCGTCAGCGTGGTGCACAAAGCAAGATTCCGCTGCTGCCGATCATTAGCGATGGCCAGATCATCAGCCTTGGTCTAGCGCTTGCCAACAAAGACAAGGCATGGGTGAAGCAGCAGCTCAAGGAGCAGGGCTACAGCTCGGCAAAGCACATTTACCTTGGGGAACTTGTAGACGGCAAGCTTGAGGTTGTGCCCTACAAGTAATTAATTGTGCTTACAAGTAAATGCAGGCACAGCAGACACAGCAGACAAATACAGGCAAAATCATCCCTTCCCTATAAAAATTCCATGGGGTTTTATAGGGAAGGGATGAAATGTCAGTATCTGCAGACGCAGTGCACAACATGTAGGCTCCGTGCCGGCGTCGTGCAGATACCATGCAGGCACCGCGCAGATACTGTGCCTGCAAGGCGATGGGTATCTGTGGGCGTCACTGCACTTATCTGTGCTGCTGTGTGTCTATGCTGCAGAGCACCGTCGGCGGATAACGCAGAGAGCAGAGCGCCGTCGAGCAGAGAGTGCAGAGACTGCAGATAGCACGAGAGCACAGAAAGCTAAGCGACCAGGTGGCTTTTGGTGCCCAGGCTACCCGGGTTACCCCGGTTACTTAATGTAGCTGGGCAGCCATAACGGTCAGGCGATCTATCTAAGTCAGCTAAGCCAGGCCACTTATTGCGGTCGAACTACTCATCCTTTTTGAATGGGTCAGGCATTGGTGCAATATCAGCCCAAGGTCCGCGAATACTTTTATCAATTGGCTTGATTAGAACTTCATAAGGATCTAAAGTCGGTGCAGGTTTACCTTGGTAATAGCTATCAATATACTTCGCACCATATTCTATGCCTGTTTTAGTAGTATCTTTTATAAAGTTCGCAGCCTTATCTTCAGCCGAAGGGAAAAATTCTTTCATGGTCTCGGTGCGCACATAATCCATGGCGCTCTTGGCCGGAGAGGTAGCAGCTTGCTTAAGTTCTCCGCTTGCTGCCTGAGTGGCGACATTAGAAGCTTTAGATAGGCCGGATATTGATCCGCGCGCACCTGCAATGGAAATGCCGTCAAGAACAGTGCTAACCCCAAACTCGGCCCAACCAATTTTACCGTTGTATAGGTCAATGCCGTTCGCGGCAATATCGGTTGACGCCGAAGCAATTGTTAACACTTGCCCAGCCGTGAACAGGCCAGCAGCCAGTGGTGCGCCAACACCAGTCAGAGCTAGCACTCCGGCGGCAACAGTGCAGACTGTAGCCGCAGTTTCGGTGACTTTGCTGATGTCGTGCAGCTTGTCTTCGATCGGCTTGTTCCACCAGTCAACAACGCTGTCCCCGACCTTCTCCCACCAATGCTTGGCCTTTTCAGCTGCGGGATCGTTGTTCGCCGGCTGCGGGTTGGAAAGCCCGCTTTGAAGCGCCGAGCTGGCTCCCGCGATCGAGGATGCCTGCTCCTGCTCATCCGCGTTACGGTTTAGCGTGGCGGCGGCGTCGGAAAGCTGGGTCGCTGCGTTGTTGAGCTGACCCATGAGGTGACCGTGCCAGTCGGCCTTGAAGCTGTCAGCGTCTTCACCCACCCAGCCGCTGGAATTTAGCCGCGAATTGATCGTAGGAATTACGTCGCCGGTCAGTTTCGACGAGTTATCCGTAAACATTTGCGCCAGTTGACGTAGGGCTTCTACGTCTGCGCCCACTGTGGTCATGGGGCTTACCCTCCCTGTGGCAGGGCCCGGCGTCGTCGCAATGCGGCCCGGGCCAAGTGACATTAACTGCCTACAGGGTATTTATGCTGCCGGCGGCGCGGGTATGGGGATTAAGCCCCGCGTGGGTGGTGAGTGTGGCGGTTAAGTGGTAAATGTGCAGGTTTTGGGGCCGACGACGGCGCTCGGCTGGGTGGGGGCGGCATTTGTGTTGCTGGGTGCCTGGATCCACAAAAACTGAACCGGCACTTGGATCCACAAAAACTGAAATATCGTCCGTTCCCTATAAAAATACACGTATTTTTTATAGGGAACGGACGATTTTGCCTGTGTTTGTCTATGCCTGTATTTGTCTGTGTTGTGCCTGCACCTGCCTGTGTATTGGCAGTGCTTGTCTGTCAGGTGTGGGACTTGTTGTGGTTGGCGAAGAATGCCGACACGATCAAGACCAGGCCAATCGTGCCCAGGGTGCTAGCCCCTACTGCCGTCCAGGAGAAGTGCACTCCCATAGCCAGCGCCCCCAAAATTGCGGCTGCGGCCAACATGATCAGGGAAGCTACCAGGGTGGACACGCGCGGACGTTTTAGCTCGGCAGGCTCTTTGCTGCTCTGGCCACGCCAAACAGCATCGTCCTTAGTGGAGTTGGAGGAGCCGGTGGGTTCGGAGGAGCCGGTGGAGTAAGCCTCGGTGGAGTAAGCGCCAGTGGAGTTGTAAGCGGTTGAGCTGGCCGAAGTGGCGCTCGCGCTGGCTGCCGTGGTGCCGGCCCCCGTCTCGCTGGCCGCCCCGTAAGCCCCGTATGTCCCCGTCTCACTAGCTCCCGTCGCGCTGGCGGCGCTGGTGGTGGACAGCGGGCTGGCAGGCTCATCGTAGGAACTGTAGCCTCCGCTGAAGCTGTAGGAGTCAGCGGAACCATTGGAACTGTTAGACCCGTAGGGATCGCCGGAGCTATCGGGGTTTAGGTAACTGCTGTTGATGCTCATTTGCTTGTTTCCTTAGTTGCTGGTGGGAGCCGACTCGATGGTGCGCACCTGGCCTACAGCCTGTCCCACCTTGACCGTGATGGTGCCCTTTGAGCTGCCTGCATTTGCGCCCTGCACGCTAGCTGGCGAAGAGAAGATCAGCTTGCTGGCAGAGCCTGAAGGCCAACCGTTAACCGTGCTCTTTTCGTAGTAGTACATGGCAAATGGCTGTGAGCTGCTCGACGCCGTGGCGCCGGGGCTGGCTACTGCGCTGCCAGGGGTTGCGCTTGCGGTGCCAGAGGGGCTGGCCACTGCGCTGCCAGGGGTTGCGCTTGCGGTGCCAGAGGGGGTAGCCACTGCTGTACTGGGGCTGGCCACGGCCGTACCAGAGGGGCTGGGGGAGGCGGTCACCCAGTTGCGCGGGGTGGGGGTGCTGGCGTCGTCGTCGAAGTCGTCGGAGTTGTCACCGTCGATAGAGTTGTAGGTGTTGGTGGGCTGCAGGGTGTGCACGACGCCGTTCTCACTGACCTGCCAGGGGGAGTAGGCACTCAGCGTGGCCGCCTCTACACCCTTAGAATGGTCCATCTCAATCCGCACGCTCTGGCCGTAGGCGGTTTTAATAGTCAGCTGGCCAACAAAAGAGTTCACCGTGATGGTGCGGTTTTCGCCGGCCGGAGCCTGGGTCAGGTCAAGGGTTGTTTCGCCCACGAAGTTCGGGATCGAAGGAACCATGTAGTTGTAGTTGGACTTATCTACCCGAACATTTTGCCAATCAATATCCAGCGCGCTTTGCGGCGCCGCCGAAGTGATTGCAGCGATCGGCATGAAACCGAAAATCAGGGAAAACACTGCCATTACGCTGATCCAGCCGCCGTGACGTCCGCGTACTGCGCACACTGCCAGGGCCAGGCCCATCACGCCTGCCGCTAAGGCCGCCGAGATCACCAGGGAGCGCAGGCTCTGCTCAAGCACCATAGGAATTGCGCACATCACCAGCAAACCCAGGGTGATCAGGCTTAACATGCTGCCCGGTCCGGGTGCCCAGTTTTTACGCTGGTAGGGCTGGTAGTTAGGGCGCGGGCCGCCCGCGTTGTAGTTGCCCTGCCAACGCGGAATGGGCTTACCGTTGCTGCCTACGGGCGGGGCGGAAAAAACCTGCTGGCCCTCGCCTCCGTTGTAAGCGCTGTTGGGGCCATAGCTGCCGTTGTAAGTGCCGTTGGGGCCGTGGCCGACGCCGCCGTCGTAGCCTCGGGTTGAGGCGTAAGCCCCGTTTGGGTCGTAGTTTTCTGAGCCGACGCCGCTGTTTCCGTAGCCGCCGTCAGTGCCGCCCCCGTTGCCGCCGTCGGGACCATAGCCAGCGCCGCCGTCGTAACCGCCAGAGCCGTAAGGGTAGCCAGAGTAGTTTTGCGAGTTGCGCCGTGAGTTAGCGATGAGCAGCACCGCTACCACAGCGGCGATACCAATAAAGGTGCTACTGCCAAAAAAACTGGGTAATAAATCTACCGAAATGCTCGCCGGGGCACCGCTAAAGAGCGCTAACACAATCGCGCCAGCCAGGCCGCCGGTGAAGTCGCCGTGTAGGGCCTGCTCCAGGTGGATGCGTCCATCTTCAACCTCGGGCAGGAAAGCCCAGGCCAGGGCGTAGAGGAAACCGCCAAAACCAAGCAGGGCGGCAACTATAAACAGGATGCGCACCAGGGTCATGTCGATGCCGTAGCGCTGGGAAATCCCCGAGCATACGCCACCAAGCACTCGCGGCTGGGCGCGGTAGAGGTTCATGGCGCGGATCGAATTAAAGAAACGGTCCATGCCGCTTTGGCCGTAGGTGCCGGGAGCGCCCTGGTAGCCGTGGGGCTGGTGCCCGGGAGCGCCCTGGAATGCGGGACCGTTCTGGTAACCGGGGGCCTGGTAGCCGCTGCCCTGGAAGGTCTGGCCCGGGCGGCCCTGCGCGGTGCCGGCCTGGCCGTAAGCGCTCTGGCCGTTTTGCCCGTAAGCGTTCTGGCTGCTCTGCGCTGAGCCCTGGACCCCAGAGCTGGTCTGCGCGGAGCCCTGCGCGGAAGTAGAGTCCGCAGCACCCTCGCGCTCGGCGTCGTTGTTAAAGTCTTTGCTGTTCATGCTTCAAGTTTGCAGCTAACCGATGCTTTGGCGATATTGGGGACTACCCTGATATAACCCTGATTAATCCCTACCCACCCCTAATGGCACCCCTTTGCGTGCAACTATATAAACGTGAGTGCCACCCCTAATCAGTCCTCTGACTTGCCGCAGCCTTCCCCAGGGCCGACGTCGTCACTGTCAGGTTCGACGCCACAGTCTGCGGGTTCGACGCCGCTGGCGGGCTCAGTGTCACCTATCCCAGATCCGACGTCGCCACTTATGGGTTCGACGACGTCGCCGCTCGCCCCATCTTCGGCCGCATCTGCCCCTGCTGGAGAACAGGGCGCCGAATCGGCCCCCGCTGCCTTACAGTCGGACCCTGCTGGCGCCCAGTCAGCCCTCGCAGCGGGCCAGTCTGAGTTAACTGCGGGCCAACCCTGGCGTCCCGACTTCACTCCGCCGCCTAGTTGGCGTAACCCCCGAGGTAGTGGACGAGGGAGCTCCGGTTCGCAAGTAGGCGGCGCGCGCAGTCACTATGGTCAGCAAAATTGGCCGTGGGACAGTGTCTACGGGCAGGAAAGCCGCGCGTGGGGGAGCGCTACTCAGGCCGGCCCACAGGCGGGCGGTAGGCAGCCGGGAGCCAGTCGTGTGACAGGTGACCAGGGCGCCGGCAGCCGAGCCGGAACTCAAGGCGGTACCCAGGCGTCGTCGTCGCGCCCCCAACTGGTGCGCCTGAACCACAACCCCACCCCACTAGCTGACGGACAAATGCCCCCAGCAGCCCTAATGGGCGGGGTATGCGCGGGCATAGCCACGCACCTGGGCGTAAACGTGTGGCTAGTGCGCGCTATTTTTGTGGGTCTGCTCTTCCTAAACGGGGTCGGCGCGCTGGCATATGCCCTGGCCATAGCCCTAATCCCAGCCGGCAACCCAGCCAGTTCACAGCTAGCCGCCCCCACCCGCCTGGCCGCGCAGCTAAACCAGCTACAGAGCAAAGACGGCAGAGATCAGGCCACCACCATATTTAGCGGCGTAGTGCTGCTAGCCCTAGCCGCAATCCTGGTGGCCTGGAGTCGAGGCTGGCTGGAAAGCAACGCCTACCTGCCGCTGCTAATAATCGGCTGCGGCGCTGCCCTGGCCTGGAGCCAAGCCGAAGAAGTAATGCATACCCCGCGTTCAATGGCGGCAATCGCGCGCTTAGCGGCCGGCCTGGCCCTAGCAGTTTTAGGGGTGTTGATTTGGCTCAGCGACCACACCGACATGTCAGGCATGCTGATCGGGGCGTTCGCGGCCCTAGTGATGCTAAGCGTGGTGGCCCTAGTGCTCGCCCCGCTGTGGCTGGGAGTAATCAGGCAACTATCCCAGACCCAAGCCGCCCAGGCACGCGCCTCCGAACGCGCCGACATTGCCGCCCACCTACACGACTCAGTGCTGCAAACCCTCACCCTGCTGCGCGCCCAAGCTGACGATCCCCAGCGCGTGGCCGCCCTGGCGCTAAGCCAAGAACGTGAACTGCGCGCCTGGCTTTATGGGGACAACCACCCCACCAACGAAAACCTTCGCAGCGAGGTAGAAAGCGTTTCACGTGAAATTGAGCAGCTTTACGGCGTGCCCGTAGATAGCGTGATTGTGGGAGACACCCCGGCCACAGCCAAAACCCGCGTGCTCACCTCGGCCCTGCGTGAAGCCCTGGCCAATGCGGTGCGTCACGGCAAACCCCCAATCAGCCTATATGTGGAGGTCAGCGGCCAAGAAGTGGAAGCCTACGTGCGCGATCACGGTGCTGGCTTTGAGCTAGAAGCCATAAACTCAGACCGCCACGGGGTGCGCGACTCCATCATCGGCCGGATGCAACGCCACGGCGGCAGCGCCACCATCCGCGCGCGCGAACCTGGCACAGAGGTGTGTCTGCGCCTGGCCTTGCAGTAGGTGGCTGGCCTTGCAGTAGCTCTGTAGGAGCTGGCTGGCAGGAGCTGGCTGCACAAAAACTGACATTTCGTCCGTTGCCTATAAAACCCCATGTATTTTTTATAGGGAAGGGATGATTTTGGGTGTAACAAATACAATTAACTACATGGCTGAACCTCTAAGCGTCCTGCTCGTTGACGACCACGCCCTTATCCGCGCCGGGGTGCGCGCCCAACTAGAGCGCGTACCGCAGCGAATCACCGTAGTGGGCGAGGCCGAGGATGTGCCCGGGGCAATCGCCGCCGTCCACGCTCTAAAACCCGATGTGGTGCTGCTAGACGTGCACCTGCCCGGCGGCAGTGGTTCCGGTGGCGCCCAGGTGGTTCGAGACTGCGCGGACGTCACTGCCACCCGCTTTTTGGCACTGAGCGTCTCTGACGCCGCCGACGACGTCGTAAGCGTTATCCGGGCCGGCGCCCGCGGGTATGTCACCAAAGCCATTGCCCCGTCTGACCTGGTGGCAGCCATTGAGCGGGTAGCTAGTGGTGACGCTGCTTTCTCCCCGCGCCTAGCCGGTTTTGTGCTGGATGCGTTTGGTTCCACCCCAGCGCAGGTAGAAGACAGTGAACTGGACTTACTTTCCAACCGTGAACGCGAAGTTATGCGTCTAATTGCGCGCGGCTACACCTATAAAGAGGTAGCCGGTGAACTGTTCATCTCCATTAAAACTGTGGAAACCCACGTCTCTAAAGTGCTGCGCAAGCTGCAACTATCTAACCGCTATGAGCTAACCCGCTGGGCTAACGCCCGTAACCTGGTCTAACCCCAGCCTGCCATCTGCCTGACAAAGCGCCCGCTTAAAAGCCACTTTCGCCCACTTAAAGTAACCTGGTATGAAACATGGAAAGACAAATTCTTTACCCTAGCGACCAAGCCGACTTTACTGCCCGAGTGCCAGCGCTGGTACATCTGGGTTCAGGCCACCTTGTGCTAGTTCATGATCTACGCCCGCGCCCCAAAGGTGAACAGTGGCGCTCCAGCGGCGGCGCGCTGCCTGACGACCTGCCCAACCCCAACTCGGTAGTGGTGCGCCACAGCTACAACCACGGCTCCACCTGGGATGACGCCCAGATCCTGGCGGAGGGGGTCGCGCGCGGTTACAGCCTGGACGGTATCGGCTGCGGCTACTCTGACCCCTCCCTGATCTGGGATGGCAGCAAGCTACACCTATTTATTACAGCCTCACGACTAACTGGCCTATTTGGGGCCAAGCCGGCCCTGCAAGCTCCCGCCCCGGGCTGGCATGAAACTCCTGCCGCCGCCCTAGCCAAACAGGGTGACGAGGAGCTAGCCCTGCTCTACGGGGTTAGCGAAGATAGCGGCTACACCTGGCGCTGGCGCCAAATCGATATGGCTGCCGCCGCGACAAACGGCAAACGTAGTTGGCGCACCAATTTCAAGGTGGCTCCCTGCGGCTTTAGCGTCTCGGGTCATGGCGTCTGCCTAAATGGCGGCCGCCTGGTACAGCCCCTAGTGCTGCGGATAGAGGGCAGCAGTGAGGGGGCGCAGCAGTTGCAGGCATGCTGTCTACTTAGCGACGACGGCGGCCAAAGCTGGTTCCTGGGCCAACCTTGTCAGCGAACACAGGAAGGACAAACCGGCAGCCTGGCCGGCGGCACCGCCACCAGCGGCGTCGATGAATTTTGCATAGCCCAAGTAAACGCGGACGTCCTGCTGCTTTCCGCTCGTGACGCCGGCTATAGCGGCCAGCGCCTGTCTGCAGTCAGCGTAAACGGGGGAGTTAGCTGGACTAAGGCTTCGCCCGATCCTGTCAGAGATCCGGGCTGTAACGCGGGCATGGTTAGCGTGCGCGCCAGTGAATTTGGGTTAGTGATTGTTTCTGACCAACCGCATGTATTTTTAATGCAATCTGAGCTTTACAACACTGTTTACGGCGGTAGACATGCCGATGACCGGTTCGCACTGCTCACTAACGCCTTTGATGCGCGCCAACGCCGTAATGGCTGGCTGGAAGCCGTGCTGCTACCCCCGGGCGCAGACTATGGTTACACAGAGGGAGAAGAGTATGGGCCGGTGCGCTATCAGTTCCTAGTTGAGCTTGAGCCAGGTAGTTTTGGCTACAGCGATTTGGCCTGGACTGATCGCACCGTGGTGGTTGTTTATGAAAGTGAGGGCGGCCTCAAACAGGTAAGTTTAAGTGCGGGAGAGGTACGTCAACGAGTGGTTTAAGTCCCAACGGGGTGGAATAGGTGGCCTGACGGGTGGCAGTATGGGAGAGTGACTATCCCCGTGCAAGCCGCAGTCAGCCATCTTCAGGCTGCCAAAGTGGCGATTATCCCTACCGACACCGTCTATGGAATCGGCGCGTTAGCAAGTGACGCTCACGCCGTGGCGCAGGTGTTGGCAGCCAAAGGTCGGGGACGGCAAATGCCCCCGCCGGTACTAGTCAGCGACATCTGTCAGCTGGACGGCGTCGTCGCCAATATCCCCACCCCTGCCCGCGCCCTCATGGAAGCCTACTGGCCCGGGGCGCTCACCCTGATTCTTCCCGCCCACCCAGATTTAAGCTGGGACCTGGGCGAAACCGGCGGCACCGTAGCCGTACGCCAACCCAACTATCCGCTCACTTTGCAGCTGCTGAGCCAAACCGGCCCGCTGGCAGTTACCAGCGCCAACCTCACCGGCCAGCCGCCCGCCACCGACGCCACCCAGGCGCGCACTTACTTTGGTCCTCAGATCGACTCGGGCGAGATTTACTTGCTCGACGACGGCGCCACCCCTGGCCCGGTACCCTCCACTATCGTTTCTTTCGCAGCCCCCCAGCCTAAGGTGCTGCGTGTAGGGGTGCTCAGCGTGGCACAGATCGAAGCTGTTATCGGCAAGGTAAACGGATAGGGGTCGCCTGTGAAGGTTTACCTACTGATTTTGTTGGTGGCTGCGGCCATTACCTATGTGAGTGTGCCGGTGGTGCGCCATATCGCTTTGGTGACTCACACGCTCACCCCGGTGCGTTCGCGTGACGTGCACAAGGTGCCCGTGCCGCGTCTGGGCGGGGTGGCCATGTATGTGGGTATGGTGGCTGCCATTGCGGTGGCCTCCCATATTCCCTACCTGGAGGGCGTGTTTGAAGGCGGTAGTGCCTGGGGGGTGGTGACCTCCGGCGGCCTGCTGTGTGCGCTGGGCGTGGTGGATGACCTCTTTGACCTGGAATGGTGGGCAAAGCTTGCCGGCCAAGCCCTGGCAGCCTCGATTTTGGCCTGGCAGGGTGTGCAACTGGTGTCTTTCCCAATTGCGGGGCTGACTATCGGTTCTTCCGGTTTTTCCATGGTCATGACGATTTTCGTGGTACTTACCGCCATTAACGCCGTTAACTTTGTTGATGGTTTGGATGGTTTGGCGGCTGGGACTGTAGCTATTGGCGCCATGGCGTTTTTTGGCTACACCTATGTGCTTACCCGTAACACGTCGCCTGACTCTTACGCCTCACTGGCGGCCACATTAGGTGCCGCCCTGATCGGTATCTGCCTGGGCTTTTTGCCGCATAACTTCAACCCGGCCACAATCTTCATGGGCGACTGTGGCTCTATGCTGCTGGGCTTAATGAGCGCGGCCACGGCAATTGTGGTTACCGGCCAGATTGACCCGATTTCGATTAGCTATGGGCGCGCGCTACCGGCCTTCTTGCCGGTGCTGTTGCCCCTGGCCATGATGCTGTTGCCGCTAACGGACATGATGCTGGCTGTGGTGCGTCGCGTTAGCGCAGGTAAAAGCCCCTTCCATCCGGATCGTATGCACATCCACCACCGTCTGCTTTCGGCTGGTTTGACGCACCGGCGCGTGGTGCTGGTTATGTATATGTGGACGGCGGCGGTGGTTTTCCCGCTGGCGGCTTGGGCCTTCATTGAGACTCGTCAGGCTATTTTGGCCCTGGGACTATCCCTGATCGCGGCCTTCGTGTTCACCGGCTTTATGCGCAAAACTAAAGAGCCCGCGAAGAAGTCCGCAAAGAAAACTGCAAAGAAGCCTAAGAAGAAGCCTGCGCCTAAGCAGGATCTGCCTGATTCGGTGCATCCGACCAAGCTTCCCGACAAGACTGATGCCACTCCGGTGGTGCGTGTGCGTAGCGCCTCTACGCCCGTGGTTGATAGCTCCTCTCTCAGTGCAGCTAGCTCGGCCACCGCTAGTGTGCCTGTTGTGGCTAGTTCTGCTGAGGTTGGCTCTGTTGCGCCCGCTGGTTCTGCTGCTTCTAGTGCGACGACGGCGCCTAGGACCCGCCGCTCTAGGCTTAAGCCGCGCTCGACTACGCCGCCTTGGCTACAGTCAGATGAGTCGGCGCCGGCTAGTGCGGCCTCTGCTGCTTCTAGCGTTAGCGTGGCCTCAACGTCGCCCTCAAGTGCTGCTGTGAATGCGCCTTCAAGCCTTAGCGCACCCTCAACACAATCTGCACCTTCATCTTATTTTGCGACCAATTCACCTGATGAGCTTGCCGCATCTAAGCTGAGCGAGCCTATGCAAAGCCAGCAACTAGCTGCGGCCCAGCTGGCCCCGGCTCAGGCACCGCTGAGCGCGCCCACGCAACCTGGGGCGCCTGCCCAGCCGGTGGCTCAGGTGAGCCAAGACGCTGCGGCGCAGGCTGCTTTGTCTGTGCCGGTTGCTCCAGCAACTCAAGCTGGGCAAATGCCGGGTGCAGAGCCTGCTGTGCAGACGCGACGACGTCGAGCTGGCCGCCACGCTGCTACTATGCCAGAGCAGCCTACCCAGGCCACTCAGGCCGTCCCGGCGCTAACGCAGCCAGCAGTCACTCCGGCTGTACCAGCAGCTGCGTCCCAGCAGGTAGCCCAGGCCGGTGCGCCGCAGCCGCAGCCGAGCCCACAAGGCCCTTACGGAGCCGGCGCTAACAACAACCCGGCGTGGCAGGCCCGGCGCAACCCCAACGTGCGCTACGACGTCGTCCCCAACCAATCCCTATGGGAAGACGAGGAAGACGACGACACCAACCCCACCGGAGTGCCGGCAATTTAGAAGCGCCGGTAGCTAACCAATAAGCGAGCCAAATGAGCCACCTAAGCGCCACCCAGAACTTCCGCCGCACCGCCCGCCGCTGCCTAGCAGTTGGGCTGATCCTTGCCTGCCTAAGCCTGGGGATTTCCTTCGCGCTAGAGGGAGCCAAGGCGGCTGGACTGGCCTGGGCTGGGGGAGCGGGCCTATTGCTGAGCCTAGTGACCGCCGCGATCTTGTACATTCCCTGGGACCGCTACCCACAGCTGGCCGGCTCAGGGGTCATGATCGACTTTACGCTCAAAGTGCTGGTGATGATCGGCTGCCTGATAGCGCTAAAAAATTTGGGTGATAAAGCAGTTAACCCGCGCTACTTTGTGCTGTCTTTAGCTGTAATTTTGGTGGGTTTAACCTTAACTGAAGTAGTGAGCTTAGCCACAGGCAATAAGGTATATGTAGAGACAAATGGGTCTGGCGCGAGGCCTAAGTCCTAAGTAATTCTGCTAAAAGAGTTACTAATGTGACTCAAGCTACTGTAGGTAGGTACTAAGGCGTGCTTTTTGTGGCGCATTAGGAGCACAATAGGTACTTGGGAATTGCTGTAAGGTGAATGTCTTAGACGCAGTAGTTCTATGAAACCTAAACCATCAACCTAAAGGGGGGCTTCGGTGCTGGATGTAACCGCACCCGCTCAGCTGGTCACGGCTGTAGCCGCGAAAGGTGGATTTGTACCGCCGAGCATCGATGACTTCTTTCCTCCGGCATTCGCATTCTTGAACACCCCGTTCGAGCTCAACCGCATCATGTTGGTACGTATCATCATGACGCTGGTGCTAGTGCTGGCATTCGGGATCGGGGCCGCGCGCGCCAAGCTAGTGCCCGGACGTTTCCAAAACATGCTGGAAATGCTGTTGGAATTCGTGCGCAAGAACATAGCTGAAGACGTACTAGGTGAGCGTCGCGCTGTGCGCTACACGCCGGTGCTGACCGTAGTTTTCCTAGGTATCTTGTTTATGAACCTAGCTGGAATTATCCCGGGCCTGCAGGTGGCAGGTACCTCGGTAATTGGTATGCCGCTAGTGTTCGCCATCTTCGCCTACGTCATTTTCGTGGCAGCAGGTATTAAGGCCTCACACGGCAACCCGTTCAAGTTCTTCAAAGATCAAACCATGCCTAAGGGTGTGCCCGGGGTGCTCTACGTACTAGTAACCCCCATCGAAATCTTCTCCACCTTCATCATGCGGCCAGTCACTTTGACGCTACGTCTTCTGGCCAACATGGTTTCTGGACACATTCTGCTAGCCCTGTGCTTCCTGGCCACAAACGCCCTGTTCTTTGAGGCCAGCGGCTGGATTAAGGGCCTGGGTGTAGTCACTTTGGGGCTGGGCCTGGTGTTCATCCTGTTTGAAGCTTTCGTGGCTGTCTTGCAGGCATACATCTTCGCCCTGCTGACGGCGGTCTACATCGACACTTCGATTTCCGCCCACTGATCGCCTAGATACTTAACTTAGGCAAACAAAGCTATCCTTAACTAACAAAGACCATCGGCTTAAACCTAAGCCGGTTTCAACCACAAGGAGAACAATTCCATGACTGGCTCCATCGCTACCATCGGTTACGGTCTGGCTACCCTAGGCCCCGGTCTCGGCATCGGTATCGTCGTTGGTAAGACCCAGGAAGGTACTGCTCGTCAGCCCGAGGTTGCTGGTGCGCTGCGTACCAACATGTTCATCGGTGCGGCCCTGATTGAGGCTCTGGGTCTGCTCGGCTTCGCTGCTGGCTTCGCCTTCTGATCATCATGGCATCAGCCAGCGTATACACCGCTGTGCTCGCTGCCGCGCACTCTAGCGAACACAGCGAGCACTCCATCCTGCTGCCAGAGCCAGCTGACCTGATCTGGGGTTCACTGTGCTTCGTTGTGATCGCCGTCGTGCTACTTAAGTATGCGCTACCTAAGTTCACCGCGATCCTAGATGAGCGTACTGCCAAGATTCAGGCTGGTCTGGACTTCGCTGAACAGGCCAAATCCGACCGCACCCGTACTCAGAAAGAAGCTGCGGAACTGGTTGAAGGCGCTCGTCGTGACGCCGCCGCGCTACGCGACAAGGCCCACGGTGAAGCTGAACGTATTCTCAGCCAGGCTCGCACTGACGCTGAGGGAGAAGCTGACAAAGCCCTGGCGGCCTCCAAACGCCAGCTTGAAGCTGAAACCGGTGCAGCCCGTGAAGCTCTACGCAGCGAAGTAGGCCTATTGGCAACCGAAATTGCCGAAAAGCTACTGCGCGCCGAGCTGTCGGACCCCAAGGCGGCAGCACGTCTAATCGACGAATCTATCGCCCAGCTTGAAACCGAAGCGAGTGTGCGTTGATGAGCGCCGAGCTCACAGCCAAAGTCTGGGCTAGCCAGCTAGCCACCGGTGGAAAGCGCTCCGTGGTGCTAGGTCACCAGATGCTGGGCGGGGCTCACATCATTGCTGAAAACCGTCCGCTACTTAACTCACTTACCGACCCTGCCCGCTCCAATGCGGATAAGCAGAAACTGGCACGTGAGGTCTTTACCGGCACAGCGGATGCAGCAGTAGTGGAGCAGCTTTGCGAACTGGTGACCGGCCACTGGCTAGACCCCATCAAGCTACTGACACGCATGCACGATCTAGGTATCGAATCGGTTATTGCCGGCTCGGTCAGTGCCTCCGTGCCAGTTGAAGATGAGCTCTTCGCGGTAATCAACGTGTTAAAGCGTGACCGGCAGCTACGTCAAGCTCTGGACCCCTCACGCCTTAGCACCCCAGACCAGCGCGCGCAGCTAGCTGCCAGGTTGTTTGAAAGTCAGCTTTCAGAAGCTGCGCTGACCCTCCTAATGTGGTGCGCCCGCCACGAGGTGCGCGCCGGCATCACCTACAACCTGCGCCGTGTATGCGAGCTTGCCGCACGTCGTCGGGGCCTAATGATTGCCGACGTGACCAGCGCCGTCGAGCTGACCCAAGCCCAGCAGCAGCGCCTGATCAAGGCCCTAGCCAAGCGCACCGGGCACGACGTCGAACTGCACCTAGAGGTAGACCCTGAGGTAATCGGGGGCCTGCGCATCCTGGTCGACGAGCGTCTATACGACAACACCACCCGCAGCGCCCTCAAGGCACTGCGCACCCAAATCGCTTAAACATTCGTGCCGGTAACGGCAGTAAATGAGGTAAGGAACCGCAATATGGCTGAGCTGAGTATCTCTCCTGCAGAGATTCGCAGTGCTCTAAATGAGTTTGTTAGCTCCTACCGAGCCACCGACGTGGCCGGTGAAGAAGTCGGTCAGGTCGTGTTTGCTGCCGACGGTATCGCCCACGTGGAGGGGCTGGCCGGCACCATGGCCAACGAGCTGCTGTCTTTCGAAGACGGCACCCTAGGCATGGCCATGAACCTGGAAGAGCGCCAGATCGGCGTCGTCGTTCTAGGTGACTACACCGGCATTGAAGAAGGACAGGCTGTACGCCGTACCGGCGAGGTACTGTCCGTGCCGGTCGGTGACGGCTACCTGGGCCGTGTAGTAGACCCGCTGGGTAACCCCATCGACGGTCTAGGCGACATCACCGATCTAGAAGGACGCCGCGCTCTGGAGCTACAGGCTCCCGGCGTTATGCAGCGTAAGAGCGTGCACGAGCCGCTGCAGACCGGTCTTAAGGCCATCGACTCCATGATCCCGATCGGGCGCGGCCAGCGCCAGCTGATCATTGGTGACCGTCAGACCGGTAAGACCGCTATCGCTCTGGACACCATCTTGAATCAGCGTGACAACTGGCTCAGCGGTGACCCCAACAAGCAGGTGCGCTGCATCTATGTAGCCATCGGCCAGAAGGGCTCTACCATCGCCTCGGTGCGTCGCACCCTGGAAGAGGCCGGCGCGCTGGAATACACCACCATCGTGGCCTCGCCCGCTTCAGACCCGGCCGGCTTCAAGTACCTAGCTCCCTACACCGGTAGCGCCATCGGTCAGCACTGGATGTACAACTCCAAGCACGTGCTGATTGTTTTCGATGACCTATCCAAGCAGGCTGAAGCCTACCGTGCAGTGTCGCTGCTGCTGCGTCGTCCCCCGGGCCGTGAAGCCTACCCCGGCGACGTCTTCTACCTGCACTCTCGCCTGCTAGAGCGTTGCTCCAAGCTATCCGATGACCTCGGTGGCGGCTCCATGACTGGTCTGCCCATCATCGAGACCAAAGCTAACGACGTTTCGGCCTACATCCCCACCAACGTCATTTCTATTACCGACGGCCAGATCTTCCTACAGTCAGACCTGTTCAACTCTGACCAGCGCCCGGCTGTTGACGTAGGTGTCTCGGTATCCCGTGTGGGTGGTGCCGCACAGATCAAGGCCATGAAGAAGGTCTCCGGTACCCTCAAGATCACCCTGGCCCAGTACCGCTCCATGCAGGCTTTCGCCATGTTCGCCTCCGACTTGGACGCCGCCACGCGTGCCCAGCTCACCCGTG
>ERZ773250.613-NODE-613-length-19982-cov-2.696843_pt1 | contig 19982 bp, 20 predicted proteins | sample MGYA00511258_ERZ773250 | MGnify/ENA primary metagenome ERZ773250 (study PRJEB29015, sample SAMEA2738164) | human oral metagenome | biome: human oral; feature: human-associated habitat; material: saliva | place: China | collected 2187 ... | reverse complement strand
AATGACCTGTCTATGCTTAAGGCGGTGGGGAGACCGATTCTGATGGGAAACGCTCCGGAGGAGCTGAAGAAGCAGTTTACAAGATTAACATCGGATAATAACCATGACGGACTGGCCGAGGCGTTGGAGAAAATTCTATGAAAAAACTACTTTTGACGGCATTTACCCCCTTTGACGGAGAAAAAATCAATCCTGCCTTAGAGGCAGTGAAGCTTGTAAAGGATAAGATAGGGAATCTGGAGATTGTAAAGCTTGAAGTACCGACTGTTTTCCGAAAATCCATAGAAGTTGTAAGAATAGCGATAGAGCGGGAAAAGCCGGACTTTGTTCTTTCTATCGGACAGGCGGGCGGAAGAGCCGAGATTACACCGGAAAGAGTTGCAATCAATCTTGATGATGCAAGGATTCCGGATAATGAAGGGAATCAGCCGATTGACGAGCCGATTTTCTCCGATGGGGAAAATGCGTACTTTTCCACACTTCCTGTGAAAGCCATGGTGGAGGCAATCAGGAAGGAGGGACTTCCCTCTTCCTTATCAAACTCGGCCGGTACTTATGTTTGCAATCACCTGATGTACGGAGTTTTATATTATCTCGATAAAAACTACAGTTTGAAAAAGAAAAGCTTTACTGAGCGGGATACTTCAAGTCTTTTATTTTCAGAAGAAGAAAGTAGTTCTGTCGTTAAAGCCGGTTTTATTCATGTCCCCTATATTCCGGAGCAAGTGAAAGATAAAAAAGAGATGCCGGCTCTTCCACTTTCGGATATCGTAAGAGGGCTGGAAGCGGCTATTCAGACTGTGGAAGAAAATGAGCTGGATTTGAAAAAAGCCTTTGGAAGCGAGTGTTAAATGGAAAGAGATGTCGAATAAGGACGATTTTCCATCGGAATAAATACAAGCAAATCTTCTACACTAATGATAAGATACTACGGTATGATTGAAGGATTGAACAACGAAATAGCGAGAATGATTTGATTAAGACGGAGAAAGAAAATGCAGAATCCTGATCTAAGAGATCAAAAAGAAATGCAAAATATCGATGAGCTCGAGACAGTGCTTTATGCCGGAAATCTCTTGCTGAGCAGTGGAGCGGAGATTTATAGAGCCGAGGAGACGATGTCTCGTATTGCGGAATCCATGAACATCAAAGATTTGGATGCCTATGTGACAAACCGCGGAATCTTTGCCAGTGGAAATGTGCCCGGGAAGGGAATTGAAACCCGGATTATGAGCGTTCCGGATAAAGAACTGAACATTGATAAAATTGAAGCCGTAAATGAACTGTCTCGGGAAGTCTGCAGAAATTGTATGGACCTTGGTTATCTTCGAAATGCCTTGCAAAAACTTGCAGATATGGGAGAACAAAGAGTCTCAGAGAGGATTTTATCCTATTTCCTCGGGGCGGGATGCTTTAGTTATGCTATCGGAACTTCCTTCCGGGATTCACTTTGCGCCGCCATTATCGGAAGTTTGGTCGGTTTCTATATGATTTGGTCAAAATACAGGATTAAATCCAGAGTACTGATTACCATCATTGCCAGTGTATTAACGGCACTTCTCAGTAATTTATTCGTAGCAATAGGGCTTGGCTCACAGCTTTCTTTTATTATTATCGGAGCCATGATGGATTTGGTCCCGGGAGTAGCCTTTGTCAATTCTGTGCGGGAATTCAGTCAAAACAATTTTGCAACAGGGGAGACCTTGCTTACCAGTGCATTATTAAGCTGTGTTTCCATGGCTTCGGGTGTTGCTTTAGTGGAACTAATGGTGTCAGGAACGATTATGACGCCGAGTGTGATTTATGATATTCCGGAGATATCTTATACTGTTCTTCTTATTCGAAGTTTTGCAGCAGGCCTCGGCACCATTGCCTTTGCCCTGATGTTTCGTGTAAGAAGGCGGCATTTTGCGGACTGCGGGATACTTGGAACCATAACTTGGCTGATGTATATGCTTTGTATCAGAGCCTGGAACAATGAAGCAGTTGCGGTTTTTGTTAGTGGTTTTTCCGCAGTTTTGGCTTCCAGAGTGCTTGCGGTACTCAGAAGATGTCCGGCTACGGTATTTTTGATGACCAGCTTGATCCCTCTTCTTCCCGGAATCAGCTTATACAGATCCATCTATTACCTCTTAATGGGAAGTGCACAGATTTCCATGCATTTTGGAAAACTCTGCTTCTTAACGGCCTTTACCATAGCGGTATCCATTGCCATTGTGCAGCAGATTCCGAGAAGCTGGAAGATTTTGAAATAGGAAAGGAAAAATCCTATTCCTTCACGGCTTGTTTCAGCTTCTTCACGATTTCCGCTTCTGTACGGAGTTGCATCACTTCTTCCGTGAGCGTGTCCGCTTCTTTCTTACTCCATTTGGAGAGCACACTTCTCGTGTTCAGGAGGAGTACGGGATTCACACTGAATTCCTGTAAGCCGAAAGAGAGGAGGAGAGGAATAAGCAGGGGATCGGATGCCGCTTCTCCACACATCCCGACGGGGATTCCCGCCGAGACGCCTGCGCAGATGATATCCCGGATAAGGCGCAGTACGGAAGGTTGGAAAGGGGAATAGAGGTAAGCTACGTCACTGTTTCCCCGATCTACACACATTGTGTACTGCGTTAAATCATTCGTTCCGATGGAGAAAAAGTCGGATTCTTCTGCAAGAATATCGGCAATTCTTGCTGCGGAAGGGGTTTCTATCATACAACCTACAGCGATATTCTTGTCATAAGGGATTTCTTCTTGGCTAAGCTCTTCTTTTATCTCCTCAATCATTACTTTTACGCTGCGAAGTTCCTCCACGGCGGTAATCATCGGAATCATGATTTTTATCGTTCCGAATGCACTGGCGCGGAGTATCGCGCGAAGCTGTGTCTTGTACAGCGCAGGATTTCCTAAACAGTAGCGAATGGCACGGTAGCCGAGGAAAGGATTTTCTTCCTTTTTCATGGCAAGATAAGGGATAGCTTTGTCTCCTCCGATATCGAGGCTTCTGATGATTACAGGCTTTTTCTCCATCGTTTCCACGGCTTCTTTATAAGCCTGAAACTGCTCCTCTTCACCGGGGGCGTGATTTGTGTCCATAAAGAGAAATTCGGTCCGGAAAAGTCCGATTCCCTCTCCGTCACATTCTTTTGCTTTTTTGGCGTCTTTCGGAGTACCGATGTTGCAGAAGAGTTCCAAGCGGATGCCGTCTTTCGTTTTGCTCTCTTTTTCGATGAAGTTTTCCAGAGCGCTTTGTTTCCGGATAAAGTCTTCTCGCTGTAAGAGGTAACGGGAGAGGATATCTCCTTCGGGATTGATGTAAACACAGCCTTCAATGCCGTCCACGATAGCGGTATCTTTGTTCTTTACCATCTCCGTAATATGCGAAACGGAAAGTACCGCGGGGATCTCCAGAGCTCTTGCGAGGATTGCGGAGTGAGAGGTCTTCCCTCCGAGTTCGGTAATGATGCCGGCCACATTTTCTTTTCGAATTTGAGAAGTCATGGAAGGAGTGAGATCCTTTGCAACAAGAACGGTTCCGGGAGGGAGGTCTCTGAGAGGAACTTCTTCTATGTTCATGAGTATTTTCAGTAGACTGATTTTGATATCGAGGACATCCGCTGCGCGTTGCTGCATGAGTTCATCCTCCATTTTGGAGAACATTCCGATGAACATATCGGAAACGGCTTCCACGGCGGATTCCGCACATTGCCCTGCGGCAATCATTTTCAACATTTCGCCGGACATGGTAGGATCTTCTATCATGACCAAATGGTCTTCCAGGATTTCCGCTTCCTCTTCTCCAATCCGTTTTCGGATATCCTCTGCCATCTCTCTCGTGTTTTTTGTAAATTTCTCTAAAGACGCTGTAAAACGTCTTTGTTCGGCTTCGGTATCCTGTACTATAACAGGACTGTATTGTAAATCGTGCTCTTCGATGACATAAATACTGCCGATTCCGATTCCGTGGGAAGCGGGGATTCCTTTTCTCATGCGGTTCTCCTTCGTGTTCCTCTATATAGAGGGAATAAGCGATTTCCGTTCACTCTGTTTTCCTGATTGTAAGAATTTATTTCTTCATCGCTTAGCCTGTTGTAGTATTTTCCAGTAATTCCTGCGCTTTTTTTAAGGCGGCTTCTTCGTCGTCCCCTTCGCACTGCACTTCAATTTCCGCTCCTTTTTTGATACACGCGCTCATCAGCATCATGACACTTTTGGCATTGTATTTTTTCCCGTTAAATAGAACGTTTATATCAGAAGAAAAGGAACTCATAGCCTTACTGAATACACTCGCCGGACGCATGTGTAAACCTTCTTCATTTTTTACGGTAAAATGTTCTTTCTGCATATCTTGCTCTTCCTTTCCGAGTGTTAAACAACGATGATTTCCATTCCGTTAGAACGCAGTTTTGCAATAATATCTACGTCAGCCTGACTATCCGTGATAAGGGTCACTTTTCGGTCATAGATACAACTGCCATAACGATTTCCTGGGTTTTCCTGTCTTTGCAGTTTGCTGTGGTCTGCGAGGATATAAAGGTCTTCTTTCGTACGACTGATCATCGCTTCGTTGATCGCAATTTCACTGGCAATATTGTAGAGAAAGGCGCCGTCGTCATAGACCGCCCAGCAACCGATGAATGTTTTATTTGCCGTAACGTCCAGGATGTTTCGCATGGCGAAATCACCGACCAGGATATGGTTCTTCAGTTCTCCTCCTGTAATATGGATGGAGATATTATCCGGAAAGTGTCTTCCGAAAGCGAGCCCGTTGTTCGTGTAGACGGTAAGGTTTTTTTCCTGAACAAAGTCCAGCATCTTTAGTGCGGTCTTGCTGCCGTTAACAAAGATGCGGTCGTTATCTTTGATTAGAGAAGCTGCATAACGGGAGATCAGATCACGACAAATCTGGACGTTCTTACCGGGCGCCTTACATCCTTTTACATAGTCAAGAGTACTTGCTCCGCCGTGCGTTCGTTTTAGAAGATGTCGCTCTTCCAGCTCCGATAAGTCCCTGCGAACCGTCATAAGGGAGATTCCGAATGCATTCGCTAAGCTGAGGCTGTCTACTTCTCCGGCTTTACGCACGTACTTCAGGATATTTTGTTGTCTTGCTTCGACATTGACTTTACTATTTTTCATTTTTTCTACCTAAATAAGTAGGGAGGCGAGGGAATTGCCCGCCTCCTACAGTACAGTTCTATACTAAGAATCCGTTTTCCCGGAGTGCCGCTTCGATTTCTTTATCGGACATCACATTTTTTAAAGGAATGACTACGGTTTCCTCTCCGACATTTTCAAAATTTTTGAAGAAAATCTTGGAACAGAAGACGATGTCGTAGTTCTTTGCCGCGCTTGTTCCTTCGGAGATGGGGCAGTGTCGAAGTTCCCCTAATTTTATGTTGTACTTGCTCAGTACTTTTTGGATTGCTTTCTCCGTCATGAGAGAGGAACCCGCACCGTTTGCACAGCACGCCAGTACTCGCTTCCCGTCTAATTTAGCCATATTAAGCTCCCTTCTTTGCTTTTTTATGTTCCAGATAAGCATCGTAGTCTTCTGTAATCAGGAAATATCCCTTCGGATCCATGCGGTATTCAATCTGCGGAATCAACAGGAGAACAAGGACAACGATTCCCACACCGATATAGCCCAGATAGCGCATGACAACCGTAAACATAGGCCATACGGTATCCCAGTCAAACATACCGAGATATCCGCCGTAGTTTGCGAGGCCTACCCAACCGTAGATGAGTGCCGCACCGAAGACCTGAATCAGTCCTGAGAAGAATGGTATAACGAGACAGGCTTTCAGTCCACCCTTTTCATTCGCAACAAGACCGATTGTGGCATTATCAAAGAATACCGGTACAAAACCGCAGATGATGATGGTTGGAGAACCGATAGCAATTAAAGTGACAATGGCGATAATCTGCCCTGTAAGACCGGCAAGGAAGCCGAAAGTGACGGCATTTGCATCGCCGAATCCGTAGCAAACCGCACAGTCCACGCCCGGAACGGAAGCTGGAAGAAGTTTGTCCGCAATTCCCTGGAAAGAAGCGGTGAGTTCAGTAACGAAAGTACGAACGCCAAGCTGTAAAATGGCCAGATATACGGCAAATTGAAGAGAGGTATTGAATACATAAAAAGCAAAGTTGTCTGTCTCTTTTGTTGCACCGGACTCTACGAAGAAGGGCTTTCCGATAACAGCCATGATTGCGCCGAAGAAAACCGTCATGAGGATTGCGGTACATACCATGTTTTGACTAAAGATAGAGAAGAAACCGGGCATCTCGAGGTCGCCGACCTTCTTTACCGTTTTCTTGCCCCCTTTGTCGCCGAAAAGTTTTTCGGAGAGCCAGGATGCGAGACGGATGCCGAACATCTGCTGGTGAGCGATGGCAAAGCCTGCTCCTTCTGTAAGTTCCTGCATCGGCTTTACCGTAAGATTGGAGCCGACTGCCCAGTATGCACCGAGGATAATGGACATGACAACCATTAGCATAAAGTGATTCTCACGAAGTGCGGGAAGTGCGAAGAGAATCAGCCAGTAAGCCGTTGCCGCCTGCTGCACCTGTACGTGACCGGTTGTAAAGAGCGTACGGCATTTTGTGATTTTGTTAAAACGGACGAGGAGAATGTTAACGATAAAAGCGATGAGAAGCAAAGTCATAACGTGGGAGAAGCCTTTTCCGAATACTTCCTCTACGCCCGCTGTAACTGCATTTTGTCCATAATACGGGTCGATCACGGCTGCTGTGAGATTGAAGCGATCCTTTAATCCGGCAAGAATTGGACGGAAGTTTGTGACAAGACCGCCCGATCCGGCACTGAGGATTAACATTCCGATGATGGCTTTCAGTGTTCCTGCTAAGGTGTCATACCATTTTTTTCCCATTAAACAGTAGCCCAGTAAAGTTAAAAAACCTACCATATAGGGTGGTTTTTGCAAAATGTAAGTGGCAAAGAATGTCCATATTGCATTTAAAATTCCCATTTTTTCCTCCTGTTTTCAACTTAAGATTGACAGTTTTCGTTCTTTTTTATGACATTTACAAGTTCCTCTTCCCTGCGACAGGTCGCCAGTGCATCGATAAGTGCATCATTCATAAAGACATCCATTAAGCTTGCGATATTTTCCATGTGCTCATCCATATTTACGGCAGAGAGAGTAAAGAGGAGATTGGCTTCTTTCTTTTCGCCATCCTCATCCGTTCCGAAATCAATTTTATGGTCACAAATCAAAAGACCTACCGCGGTTTTGTAAGCGCCTTCCGCATTCTCCGTGGTGTGGGGCATCGCAATGTTATGTTCCAATACGACATAAGGACCGTGTTTTTCGATGCATTCCACAATCTGTTTATAGTAGTCACTGCTTACACTTCCGTCTTCTACCAAAGGAAGGGTACTCAGACGAACCGCTTCCTGCCAGGACAGATCTTGGTCGTGCAGAAAGGCAAAGTGTTTTTTTTCGATGATTTTTTCCAATATTTTTGACATGACAATCCTCTCTTTATAAACAGGAACGGAAGGGGATGTTCTGCGGATGCTCGAAGCAGTCTTCAAAGCCTCTACGGTGGTGGAAGTACGTTTTTTCCTTGTCTCTGGGGTAAACGTATTTTCCGCCTACTTGCCAGAAGAAGGGATGGAAGCCATATTCATTCCGGTCTTTTTTAAAGTCGTAGAGCAGTTTGATTTCCTCGCAGTCAGCCTGAAAGTTGGTCCATACGTCCCAGTGGATGGGAACAACGACTTTGCAGCGAAGATTTTCCGCCATACGGAGCACATCTACGGAAGTCATTTTATCCTGCATCCCAATCGGATTTTCACCGAAGGAGGCAAAAGCGACATCAATATCAAAATCTTTGCCGTGTTTTGCAAAGTAAATGGAGAAGTGAGAGTCTCCTGAATGATAAATATTTCCTCCCGGCGTTTTTACAAGGTAGTTTACTGCCTTATCGTCCATGTCGCTTGGGCAAATTCCGCTTAGCTCTTCGCGGTCTTCTCCCGTGGAGTCGGTCGTAACGATGCAGGTTCTGTCGAAGCTGTCTAGGCAGACGATTTCGATGTCCTTCAGTCTGACGGTATCTCCGGGTCTTACAACTCTTAAACGATCTTCGGGAACACCCCATTTTCTCCATATTTCGACAGACTTCAGAGGACCGATAAAGGGGACCGGAATTTGTTTTCCGTTTTCGTCTTCTGTAGTCATGCCGCTATTCACGACGTGTGCAGCCCACTCGATGGACATATGATCTTGATGATAATGGGTGGCGAGGACGGCATCCACTTTCTTAAAGGCGAAGGGGTCGATCACGAAGGGAACATTCCGAAGGTTTGGTTGCATCAGCCTTCCTCCGCACATATTTGCCATCTGATGCCCCGGCTTCATTTTATTGTCTCCATGGGTTCTTTTTCCGTTACCGCACCAGAGATCAATGGTTATATTCGTGTCTTTCGGCGTTTTGAACCAGATACCGGTACAACCGAGCCACCACATGGCGACCTGTCCGTCCGGGACAATTTCCCTTTCGATGTCTTCCACCAACCAGGTACCCCATTCCGGAAAGGTATTTTTAATCCAACTATCGCGTGTCGTTTCAGCGATGTTTGCCATAAAGCCTCCTAACTGTTTCAAAAAAATTAAATATAGATTTTGTCTTGTTTTCGTACGCGCACAGATAATTTTCTGTGTTCATCATAAGATAAGGGGAAGATAAAAACAATTATATAAATTCTATTATATGTTCGAAAGTAAATTTATATGTTCGAAAATGGATTTTATAGGACAAAATGCGAATATTGAAAAATGCCATAAAATAAGGATTAATCTTGCATAAAAATAGCGATTATGTGAATAAATGAAATAGTAATTGTGCAGGTTGACGAAAATGTTTTTTGACTACAAAAACAGAAAAATCTTTAAAATGGCTTGAAAATATAGAGTTCAATGATATAGAATCAGAAAAATGAAATAGATAATTTGTTGTCAAATTATTCAATTTATCTAAATAAAGAAATGTAAAAGAAAATCTATATATGGTTGTTATATGTTCGATTAATATATTCCATTTCTTTGATTACAATGATGCGACGGAAAGGGGAAGTATGAAAAACTATGCAATAGGCTTGTATGAGAAGGCGATTCCGAAGGAGATGAGCTGGAAAGAAAAGTTGGAGTGTGCAAGAGAATGCGGTTATGATTATCTGGAAATCAGTATTGATGAGACGGAGGAGAGACTTGCCCGTCTGGACTGGACCGACAGAGAAAGAAGAGAGATGCTTTGTTGTATGCAAGACAGCGGTTTACCGATAAGGAGTATGTGCTTGTCCGGACACAGAAAGTATCCCTTTGGGTCCGGTGACATGCGGACGAGGGAAAGAAGTATGGAGATGATGGAGAAAGCGGTCCGTCTTGCGGATGATCTGGGGATACGCATCATTCAACTCGCGGGATATGATGTTTACTATGAGAAGAGCAGTGAAGAAACAATCAGGCGGTTTCGCGAGAACCTGAGGAGAGCCTCTGCTATGGCATCGGAAAGAGGGATTCTTCTCGGTTTTGAAACCATGGAAACGGAGTTTATGAATACAACGGAGAAAGCGATGCGTTATGTTCACGAGATAGACAGTCCTTTTTTGGGGGTTTATCCTGATGTAGGGAATCTAACCAATGCGGCATTGTCTTACGGAAACACGGTTGAAGAGGATTTGGAGAAGGGAAGAGGGCATATTATTGCACTCCATTTAAAAGAAACCCTGCCCGGGCTTTTTCGGGAAATTCCTTTTACAAAAGGGCATGTGGACTTTCCCGCAGTGATCCGAAAGGCCTGGGATTTGGGAATCAGAAGATATGTAACGGAGATGTGGGATGTCGGAAAAATAAGCTGGAAAGAAGATATTCTTTTTGCAAATCGGATGATGCGGGGCATTTTAGATGGACAGGCGGAAAGATAGAAAAGTAAGCGGGAGAGAAAAGATGAAGGTGGAAAAAAAGCGTATTGGAGAGTTAAATAAGTGTTATTCTTTGGCAGAGCTTTCTTATCGGGGAGAACATTGCTTTTTGGTGGCAGCGGAAAAGCAGGATCCCTGCTATTTATTTCGGGAGTCCGGAGAATTAATGGAACAGGTTTGGGATGGCCCCGGCGGGGTTATGACCATGGCGGAGGTTCCGGGAACGGATGGGATCTTTTTGGCCACCAGAAGATTTTATTCTCCGAATGACGGATTGGACGCGGAAATTGTTCTTGTAGAACCGAAGAAAGAAGGCGGATGGGAATCCTTTACCTTGTGCAAGGCGCCTTTCGTCCATCGTTTCGGGATTTTGGAAAGGGGAGGAGAACGGTATCTTCTGGTATGCTGCTTGAAGACCGGACATTCTTTTAAGGATGACTGGAGTAGAAAAGGCGCCTGTTTCGGTGCGCATCTTCCGAAAGATTTGGCACAATTTCATGGAGATAAGAATCTGGAACTGAATTTGCTTAAGGATGAAATGCTGAAAAACCATGGTTTCTCCAAGTGGAAGGATGGGGGATTTGAAACGGGAGTGGTAGCGTGTGAAGAGGGAACGTATCTCTTTGTTCCTCCGGCGGTACTGGGCGCGGAATGGCAAGTGAAACGGATTCATTCTCTTCCTTCCAGTGATTCGATTCTTTTGGACTTTGACGGGGACGGAAAAATGGAGCTCGGCTGTATTGCTCCCTTTCATGGAAACTCTCTCACGATTTACCATGAGGACGCGGACGGAAATTATGTACCGCAGTGGAAGTATCCTGCAAAAGAGGCGGATACAGAGATGCTTCATGCTACTTTTCCCTGTGAAATTCAGGGGAAGCCGGCTTGGATTGTCGGTTGGAGAAAGGGAACCAGAGATACGATTCTGATTCGTTGGGATGAAAAAGAAGGAAATTACAGAACGGATTTTCTCGATCGAAACAGCGGTTGTGCGAATGCAATGCACTTTAAAAATGTTGCAGGAGAAGATATTGTTATCGCGGCGAACCGGGAGATAAACGAAATCGCAATGTATACGATAAGCTGATCCTGTGCTATAAATAAGAAATTCCTGCCGATAGAAATACTGTGATTTTAAAATGCTATAGGAATAGAGGAGGCTATGGATGCTCGAAGAGTTAAAGAAAGAAGTATACGAAGCCAATATTTTGCTTCCAAAGTACGGCTTGGTTACTTTTACCTGGGGAAATGTCAGTGCAATCGATAGAAAAAGCGGCTATTTTATCATAAAACCCAGTGGAGTCAGCTATGACGCTATGACCAAGGAAGATATGGTCGTGATGGATTTGGAGGGCAATAAGATAGAGGGAAAGTGGAATCCCTCCTCCGATACGAAAACCCATATCGAAATCTATAAAAAATTTAAAGATGTAGGAGGAATCGTGCATACGCATTCTCCCTATGCTACAAGTTGGGCGCAAGCCGGAAGGAGCATTCCCTGTTACGGCACTACGCATGCCGACTATTTTTACGGAGAGATTCCCTGCCTGCGTTGTCTTACAGAAGAGGAAATCAAAGAAGCTTATGAAACTAATACGGGACGTTTGATTGTTTCGGAGTTTGAAAGAATGCAGAAAGATCCGCTGGCGGTTCCGTCAGCGCTTTGTCAGTATCATGGCGTATTTTCCTGGGGAAAGGACGCGGAAGAAGCCGTGCACAATGCCGTGGTTACGGAAGAAGTGGCGAAGATGGCTTATCGGACGGAAGCCATCAATCCGCATGTGGAGGCTGCTCCGAAGGCGTTGCAGGACAAGCATTATTTTAGAAAGCATGGAGCAAACGCCTATTACGGGCAGACGAAGTAATGGCTTACTGTCAAGGCTTTTCGGGTTCCGAAGCTTAAAGGCTTAGGCCACCACACTTGCCAAAATTCCGTAGCTTAAGACGGACATAATCAAACTGGCCAGTAGAATGCCGAGGAATATGGCAAGGATAGATTTTTTTCGATTCATTTTGAGAAGGCTGGCAACCATTGCGCCGGTCCATGCGCCGGTTCCGGGGATGGGTATTCCGACAAAGAGTGCAAGTCCCCAAAAGTCATATTTTTCTATATTTTTTTTATTTTTATCCACCTTCTCTCGAAACCATCCTGCCAGCGGTTTTGTATAGGAGAACTTTTCCAGCAAAGTAACTATTTTGGAAAAAAACAGGAGGACAAAGGGAATCGGGAGAACGTTCCCAATCAAGGAAATCAAGAGTCCCTTTAAGAAGGGAACCTTCAGGAGAGAGGCGGCGATTAAGCCGCCTCTTAATTCGAGTACGGGGAAAACGGAAATCAGGAAGATAACCCCTTCTTTTGATAGATGTTTCCCTAAAAATTGCGTAAAAAACGTAATAAAACTTTCCATATTTCCCATTCTCCCTTGCTTGAATGCCTATATAACTTATGCTAGAATTCATGGATGTGCAGCAACCGTAAATAATTTATGGAGTTTATCGGATAGCGTAGAGCTAGTCAATAGAGTTTCACAGTTTGTTCATATATAAATAGGGTAGGGTATATTCATTAAAAGGAGCGGTATGATAGACTTTGAAGAAGAAATTCAAAGATTCAAGCCAAGTTTGGATGTGGATCAGTTAGAAGACGCCATTCTGAAGGTGGATCTTACAGATATGAATGACTTGATGACACAGTTGTTGGAAGATGCCTTGAAGAAGGGAAATGCCCAATGAAATATGACGTCACACTCGAACGAATAGCCAATTGCTATTACAATTTAGGACTCGAGAGGGCGAAACTTCGGGATCTAAGCGGTGCGGCGGAACTTCTTAAAAAAGCGTTGCATTACGATAAGTATCAAAGAGAAGCAAGAAATCTTCTGGGACTTATTTTCTTTGAAATGGGTGAGGTAGCGGATGCACTGGTGCAGTGGGTCATCAGTATGAATCTGCTTCCGGAGGAGAATCCGGCGGATTATTATCTGGATGAGATTCAAAGAAAGCCTGCCATTCTCCGTATCTGCTCCGATAATGTGAAGCGCTTCAATCAAGCGCTGGATTATGCGCAACATAACAATAAGGATCTTGCCGTCTTCCAATTGAATCAGGTGATTTCGGACAGTCCGAACTATGTGAAAGCACATATTTTACTGGCTCTTCTATATATGGATAGAGGAGACTGGATTAAGGCGGGGAAGAGTCTTTACCTGGTTTTAAAGATTGATAGAAACAATCCGAAGGCCCTTGTGCTCATGGATTTGGTAAAGAAGAATACCGGCAGGGCGGAGATTGAGCAGAGCAAGTTAAAGAATGTTTTTTCTCACCGTAAGATGACGGATGATGATGTTATGATGCCGCAGGAAATCAGGCAGCTTTCTCCGTGGTCCGTCTCTCTTCTTTTATTACTCGGTACCGGTATTGGTCTTTTCGTATTTTATCTTTTGATGCTTCCGGCAGGAATACGCAGTGCAAACGCTAAAAATAATCAGGAGTTGATTGCGTATACGGAGAAGCTGGATGCGGCGAATCAGAAGCTGAGCAATGTCGAGGAAGAGAAGAGCAAGTTACAGAAAAGCTATGATGATGCCAAAGCAAACCTGGATCGCTATGAGAATCAAAACGCTTCCTTTATGGCACAGTACCAGAGTCTTGTAAACATCAATAACGCTTTATCCACCGGAGATATTCTTGCCGCGGCGGAAGCCTATACGAAGCTCGATCAAAGTTCGATTACCGACAGCAGCTTACAGAATATGTTGAATACGGTGAAGTCACAGATGGAAGGGAATGTGTATCTTCGCTTACAGGAAATGGGAACTGCCGCATGGAATGCGGGAAAAACGGATGAAGCACTACAGTATTTTACCTGGAGCGTCAAGATTCGAAGAGAAGCGGAGAATCTGTTCCTGCTTGCCAGATTGCAGCAGAGCATGGGAAATACGACGGAAGCCAACCAGAACTTTGATTCAGTGGTCGGAGAGTTCCCGAGTTCTCCTTATGCTGAACGCGCGAGAAGTGCGAGAGGGTATTGATGTTTAAAAAAGAGAAGATCATTGCCATGACGAAGTTGGCAATATTTGAAAAGCATAAAGGGGAAGAGGCGGTCGCCATTACCAAGTTTTACAGGGAGGATTTTATTTCCAACTGTATTTTGCAAGGTGTCATTCGCTATACGGCGATATTTTTGCTTCTCTTTATGATGTATTTCCTTTTGCAGGGGGAAGATTTACTACAGAAAATGAGTTTTGTTTTTTTGATGCAACTCGGCAGAAAAACGGTTTTACTTTATTTACTTTGTCTGGTTATCTTTCTCGCAATTTTTCTCTTTTCTTCCTATTTTACCTATGAGAGAGCGTTGGAGGAAAGAAAAGTATACGAAGAACAGTTGGAAGAGATTCTTTCTTTATCCAGGACTGCGGAGAAGAAGGCGGAAATGCCGGAGACCAATTTGAATCGTTCTTCGGATAAACGGAAAACTTTGCAGGAGTATACGGTGCAACCCGCCCAAAAAGAATCGCAGCATGGTAAAAAAGAAGTACCGCTTGCTAAAAAAGAAGTGCAGCTTGCTAAAAAAGAAGTACCGCATAGTAAAAAAGAAGTGCAGGATATTGTATTGCAGATGCATAAAGAAGGGGAGAGGCTGGAAGCAAAGGATTGGCTGGATACGGAAGACTGGTTAGACGAGTAAGGGAGAAGAGATGGATACTTTACGGCAGTACCGAAACAGAATAGAGAAAGTCTATGGAGAGAATGATTACTGGATGGTACCGATTTTTCGCTCTTTTTTTGTCATTCTTCTTCTTGCATTTCTGAGCCGGTTCTTTCGTATGGGCGGAAGACTGGAGAATCCGCTTTTCATCCTAAGCATGGGACTCCTTTCTTTTTTTCTTCCCTTTTCTTTTGTTCCCTGTCTCGGTGCACTCTACCTGCTTTACTACTTTTATACGCTGTCCTATCTTTTGCTGGGGCTTGGTACGGTATTTTTCGTTTTTGTCTTTCTTTTGCAAAGTAGTTTTAGAAACCGCTATGCTGTCCTTATTGCGTTGGTGCCGCTCTGCTTTTATTTTCATTTACCGTTCTTTGTGCCGCTGCTGATCGGGATGTCTATGGGGATGACGGCATTCTTGTCTCTCGATATCGGTATTCTGGTATTTTATTTTTTGCAGTTTATTCGGGACAATAAGAAGCAATTTTCTACGAGTGCGGATCTGATGGAACAGCTGGATAGCCTATCCAAGACTTTTACGCCTTTTTTGAAGAATAAGGAAATGTTTCTGATGCTGATGGTTCTTGGCCTGGCGGCGCTTTCTATTTATATAATTCGAAATTTTCAATTCTCTTATGCATTTGAGATTTCGCTCTTGGCAGGTTTGGCGGTGGAAGCCTGTACTTTTATCTTAGGCCCTGTTCTGTCTTTGCGGCTTCCCCTGTTTTCCCTGTTCTTGTCTTATCTGTTGTCTGCCGTTCTCGCGCTGTTTTTACTGTTCTTTTTACATGATGCGGACTACAGAGGGACAGAGTTTGTACAATTTGAAGATGAACGCTATTATTATCATGTGAAGGCTGTTCCGAAGAAAAAAGGATAAAGTGGTTTTAGAAGTAGAAGGGAGAAAGTGGTGAATTTCATTTCAAAATTGAGGGGATGGATTAGTTTACTTCCCTCTGTCAGCTTTTCAGGCATATTGGAGATTGCGATTTTATCGGCTCTGATTTATGTCATTCTTTTATGGATTCAAAATACAAAAGCCTGGCAGCTTCTTAAAGGAATTCTGATTATCATTTTATTCACCGCTTTTGCCGTTTTTTTGCATTTGACAACCATTGTATGGTTAATTGAACGACTCTCTACAGCGGCGATTATCGCCCTTGTCGTTATCTTTCAACCGGAACTTCGTAAAGCCTTGGAACAGCTCGGATCCAAAAACTTAATCATCTCGTTTCGGGGAAAGGATATTTCTTCCGATATTCATATTAACCAGGAGTTAATCGCGGCTTGCAGCGTGATGTCCGAGAATAAGACCGGTGCATTAATTGTCCTTGAGCAGGAGCAGAGTCTGGAGGAAATAGAAAAGACCGGTATTTATGTTGACGGAATCGTTACGGCTGCCCTTTTAATTAATATCTTTGAAAAGAATACTCCCCTGCATGACGGAGCTGTGGTGATTGCAAACGGAAGGGTTTCTTCCGCTACTTGCTACTTGCCTTTGTCCGATGCGGAGATTTCCAAGGCATACGGGACAAGGCACAGAGCGGCTCTCGGCATTTCTGAAAATACGGATTCCATTACGCTTGTGGTTTCCGAAGAGACGGGGAGAATTTCCGTTGCCGTGCACGGAAAATTAAATAAGGTGAAGGATCCGGAAGATCTGGCACTCTATCTTCCGCAAGAAGAGACAAAAGAGCAGAGGAAAAAGATTTTTAGCCCCCTCTTCTTTTTAAAGGAAAGAAAGAAGGATGAGGAATGAAATATATAAAAGACAATCTTGCATTAAAGTTGTTCAGTGTGTGCCTTGCGCTTCTGCTTTGGCTCATTGTTTTCAACGTGTCCAATCCGGAGCAGAAGGGGAGTCGCAACGTAGAATTGCATATTCTGCATCAGGATGTTTTTTCGGCGGAAAATAAAACATGGGAAGTGGATCGGAGCACCATTACCGTTTCCTATACAGTGAGAAGTAATAGAGCATCTTCCGTGCAGGCATCCGATTTCAATGCCTATATCGATTTGAATGACTATTCGATTACCGGTTCGGTTCCTGTTTATGTGGAGCTAAAGAACGCGGAGAACAGTGGACAGATTCAGGATATTGTAGCCAAGCCGTCCGTGGTACGGGTCAATGTGGAAGATTTGCAAATTAAGAAGTTCAGCTTAACAACCCATAGAAGGGGAAAAGAGCAGGACGGATATCTGGTTTCTTCGATTCATACTGAGCCGGAGACGATTTATGTAACAGGTCCGGAGTCTTCCGTCGGGCGTATCTCTTCCGTCGGAATCTTAGTGAATGTAGACGGTTTGCATCAGAATACCAGCGGTACGGAAAAAGCGGTTTTTTATGATGCGAATGGAAAAACCATCGGTTCTCTGGAAAATGTATCGCTTTCTCAGGAAAACATTGATTATACGGTAGTAGTGAACAAGAAAAAAGACTTACGGGTCAGTGCGACGACGACCGGAACACCGCAAAACGGATACAGTGTCGAGAAAGTTGAGGTATCGCCAGCCAGTATTCCGGTTTCCGGAAATGAGAGTCTTCTCGATTCTCTAAACAGCCTTTCTTTACCGGCTATCGATGTCTCCTCTGCACAATCGGATATCAAAAAAGAATATCCGATTGAGGATTTTCTTCCGAAGGGGGTTTCCCTTACGGAGCCGAATAAGAGTATCACGGTTATTGTGAAGTTGAAGAAAAATGAAGAAACACAGAAGTCCGGAGGAGAAAAACAGGAGAGCGTGAAGGACACGGAGGAGTCCAAGACGGAGTCCACAGCAGAGAGTTCTACGGAGGAAAGCAAAGAAGAGAAATCCAGCGAGGAAAGTAAAGCGGGCGGATCTTCCGGGGAGAGCAAGTCCGCAAGCGGAAAGACCAATACAGAAAGTAAGGCGGCGAATAAGTCGGAGAAGAAATCGGTAGAAGAGAGCCATTAGAACTGCTGTGAAGGAATGAAGAGAGAAGAGAGCGGATGAAGACGGTTAAAATACTTATCTTATACAGTGTGATTTATTATGTAGCGTATCGTTGTAAAGTAGTCGGGTTTTCCGTCCTTTCCTCCATCCTTTTTCTTTCCTTGGCTTTCTTCCTCTTTCTTACGGAAAGAAAGAGAGAGCAAACGGCGCTTCCGCTCACCGGACTTTTTGCGCTGGGCATTCTGGGAGGAGAGGGAATCGCAGTCCTGCAACTGAGCACTCTTTCATCCAACTGGACGGGGAAGATGTGGCTGTCTCTGTTTTTTTCCTATTTTTTCTTTTACTTTGTCTATCATTTCTTTCGCTTTTTTCTTGTACGGAAAGATACGGTAGTAAAGGTTCAGAAGAAAGAGGAAAAGGAAACCATTGTCGTATTAAAGCGGTTTATTTCGGCTCTTCTCGTCATTTCTTTGCTCTCCTTTCTGGTGGAAGCGTCTGTGCTACGGTATATTCCCCTTTTTACGACACACACACCTCATGCTTACTCGGCTTTTCACTTAAAAGGGCTGCATTATTTCACCACTGTTTTTGTTCTGGTTCCGTCCCTCATCGCCTATTTAACGAAGATGGAAAAGAAGATACATGTCTTTAGCTTGGTGAGCTTTTCGCTTTCCCTTCTTTTACCGATTCTCCTGCTTTCCCGTTTTCAACTTATTTTCTCTATTGTACTGTTTGTCTTTACCCTTCTTTTAGAGGGATATCGCATAGAAAAGAAGAAGCTCTGTTTCCTCTTCCTTTTTTTAATCATAAGCTACGTTCTTCTTACCATAGAAAGAGCGCACTCTGTTTCTTATCTCTTGGGCATTTTTTCGATGAAAGATAAGAATATGCCTATTTTTTTCGTTCAACCGTATATGTATGTGGCCAATAATTTTGAGAATCTTAATCTTTTAACGAAGAAAATAATCAAACATTCCTATGGTTTTCGGATGGCATATCCTTTCTTTACGTTAAGCGGATTAAAATTCTTCCTGAAAGTACCGCTTAGCTATCCTCTTTATTTGACCAAAAAAGAGCTTAGTACCTTAACCCTTCTTTATGATGCGTATTATGATTTCGGACTGATAGGGGTTTCCGTATTTTCTGCGATTTTAGGCGGAATCGCAGCGCTGTTACAGACGTTTTCAAAGAAGGAGAACCCTTTTATTCTTCTTATCCATGCGCAATTTGCTTTTTATCTTCTCTTTTCTTTCTTTACAACCTGGTTTTCCAATGCCTCCAGCATTTTCTACTTTGGCGTCTGTCTCTTCTTTGCTATACTATGGGACTGGAGAACGAGGAGGAAGAGAGCATGAAAAGAATCGTCTTACTCTTATATAGAATCTGTTTTCCCGTCGCCTTGACAGCGATGGCTTTACTTTTTCTGCCGAAGCTTCTTTTGTTTTTTTTACCGTTTGTGCTAGGGGCGGTACTCGCTGTGATAGCAGTGCCGTTTATCCGGCTTCTTCATCGCGCCTTTCCCTTTCTAAAGAAGGAGTTTCTTTCTCTATTTGTCATCTTTTCCCTTTTTCTTCTTTTAGCAGGACTGGTTTATCTTTTGCTTTTACTGGGAATTCCTTTTGTAACGAAAAAAATGGCAGGATTCCCCGCGTATCTTCTCTCTTTACAGGAAAGCGCTTTTATTACTTTAGAAAAATTAAGAACGTTGCTTCCGGGAGCGATACAAAATCATCTTTCGGATCTTCCGGAAAAACTTGGCAATATGGGAAAGAGTCTTTTAAAGAACTGGTCATCCCCTGCCATTCGTTTTTCTCTTCATTTTGTGAGTGGTCTACCGGAACTGCTTCTTTATTTTGTTCTGACTTTTCTTTCGGCTCTTTCTTTTGTGAAAGATGGAGGGAAATTGTTTCCGTTTTTAAAGACCCTCCTTCCGGAGAGTTTCCGACATTACGGCACATTGTTACGAGAAGATGGAAAGAAGATTTTAAGGGGTTATATTCTGGCACAGTTTGAAATTATGTTCTGCGTGTTCTTATTGCTGGCAATTGGCTTTAGTCTTCTGAAAGTTCCTTATGCTGTGCTCCTGGCTTTTCTCACTGCTTTTTTAGATGCTTTGCCGGTTTTCGGCGTGGGATTTATCATGTGGCCGTGGATGCTTATGGTATTTTTAAAAGGGCAGTTTCTTTTCTTTTTTGCGCTCGCCCTATTATATGTCCTGAGTCAGATTATTCGACAGTTTTTACAACCGAAAATTATTGGGGATGCCATCGGTTTGCCTCCTCTTCTGGCATTGCTCTTTTTATTTTTGGGCTATAAGTTTTACAGCCTTTCCGGGATGGTTCTGGCTTTGCCGGTAGGGATGCTGCTTTTGCGTTTTTTTCATTACGGTGCTTATGACGGCATGCTCTCCGCCCTGAAGGAGTTACG
>ERZ773250.611-NODE-611-length-20025-cov-4.752879_pt1 | contig 20025 bp, 17 predicted proteins | sample MGYA00511258_ERZ773250 | MGnify/ENA primary metagenome ERZ773250 (study PRJEB29015, sample SAMEA2738164) | human oral metagenome | biome: human oral; feature: human-associated habitat; material: saliva | place: China | collected 2187 ... | reverse complement strand
AAAAGCGTACTTTCAAAGTCTTATTTTTAATAACAGTTTAGATTTAGAACAAGATGAAGAAATAGATATAATGTCTCTATTAAAGTTAGGAAATTTGAAAATTCATTTAGAAGAAAATAATTATTTGGAAAAAATGATTAAATATATGAAAGTTCTTAATAATTTGTGCGGTACAAAAGTTATTTTTTTAGTTGGCTTACACGCGGTTTTTGATGATGAGGAAATAAAAAAGTTCTATAAAGAAATTTGTTTAAATAAAATAAACATAATAAATATAGAAACACAACAATTTAATAACTATAGCGACGAAGATTATAAGGAGTTAGTATATATTTTTGATAAAGATAACTGCGAAGTTTAGTGTTGATTTTTAAAGAAAATAATTGTATAATAAAGACAGATTCAAAATTTACATTCGAGTTCAAATAAAGATTTATCTACATTGCCTTATGGCTGGATCGGTGTCGGTCCATTTTTTTGTATATAATTAGTTTTTAAAGTTTAGTAGTCAAAATTTCTTTTCCAAACCTCAATTTGAGGTTTGAGAGATATGTAAATTTTGAATTACACCAAACTGCCTACAGTAATTCTTACGCCACTATCCGTTTGAGAGATATGTAAATTTTGAATTACACCAAACCCTGAAATAATTTCAAGGGCAAATACAAATGTTTGAGAGATATGTAAATTTTGAATTACACCAAACGTATAACTCTCCAATCACATCAGTACATAAGTTTGAGAGATATGTAAATTTTGAATTACACCAAACTACTTTTCCTCCAAATTTATATCCAGTAGGGTTTGAGAGATATGTAAATTTTGAATTACACCAAACCCAGTATTTTTACCATTGCAAAGCAACATGTTTGAGAGATATGTAAATTTTGAATTACACCAAACATAAATAGCCTCTTACCTTCTATTTCTTTTGTTTGAGAGATATGTAAATTTTGAATTACACCAAACTAATAGAAAAAAGAAAAATATAGAAGTGTAGTTTGAGAGATATGTAAATTTTGAATTACACCAAACAAAACAACTAAGTGGACTAGCTTCTCTATTGTTTGAGAGATATGTAAATTTTGAATTACACCAAACTATGACAAGTAGGACAATTAATCATACCTCGTTTGAGAGATATGTAAATTTTGAATTACACCAAACAATACTAGGGAATGTGTAGAGTTTATATTTGTTTGAGAGATATGTAAATTTTAAATTACACCAAACAAAAAGTGGCCGAGGGGACATGGTCGAAAGTTTGAGAGATATGTAAATTTTGAATTACACCAAACTTGTTGTATCTTCTGAAGAATACAATCGAAGTTTGAGAGATATGTAAATTTTGAATTACACCAAACATAATGGGAACAACAATATTGACACAGCTAGTTTGAGAGATATGTAAATTTTGAATTACACCAAACTCTCGTAATGATGCTAAAGTAGCTGAATATGTTTGAGAGATATGTAAATTTTGAATTACACCAAACAATAAAAGCGTGGCTAATTGATAAGAATCTGTTTGAGAGATATGTAAATTTTGAATTACACCAAACCTTGAAATTTGGCAAAAAGCAAAAAGGGATGTTTGAGAGATATGTAAATTTTGAATTACACCAAACTAATTCATCCGATTTATCTAGACGGAATTCGTTTGAGAGATATGTAAATTTTGAATTACACCAACCCCCCAACTACTGAATAAGAAGCGGGAAAAGGGTTTGAGAGATATGTAAATTTTGAATTACACCAAACAGTCCTTTATATTGGTATTTAGGTGCAGCAGTTTGAGAGATATGTAAATTTTGAATTACACCAAACTATAGAAGATAGAACAAGATATGGACTTAGGTTTGAGAGATATGTAAATTTTGAATTACACCAAACTACAACTCTCCGATTACATCAGTGCATAAGTTTGAGAGATATGTAAATTTTGAATTACACCAAACAAATATAAAAGTAAGAAAAGATACATTACCGTTTGAGAGATATGTAAATTTTGAATTACACCAAACACTCTTGGCCAGACAACAGGACCCGTTAACGTTTGAGAGATATGTAAATTTTGAATTACACCAAACTTTAGCACTGTTACACCGTGCAAGGCATAAGTTTGAGAGATATGTAAATTTTGAATTACACCAAACTTCGCACGTGAATTAGATGTCGACGCTGAATGTTTGAGAGATATGTAAATTTTGAATTACACCAAATCCCCCCCGTTTGTTCTTTATGGTCACCCCGCATTACGTTTGAGAGAATTATAAATTTTGAATTATATGAAATGGTAAGTAAGAATTTTAAAATAGTTATATACAGATAAATATTATTATTTTAGGAAATACATGTAAAATCATAAATACGGTATTTTATAGTTTGAGAGAATTGTAAATTTTGAATCTTATAAAATATTTTGTCTTAAATGAAAAGACAAAATAAAAATTTCTAAAATAAGTGTGTTTTCACACTTTAGAAATTATTTTAGAAAATGAATGAAAATAAAAAAGTTGAATATAGCTTATTTCATAGGCTATACTCAACTTTTTATTTTATATTGCTAATAATAGTTTCTAGTTTCATAGAACGGCTTGCTTTAAACAAGATTACTTCATTTTTGCGTTTATTAGCTTTTAGATAATCAGTCACTTCTTCAACAGTTGAAAAGTGAAGGGTGTTTATATCTTTATTATTAATATTGTTTGTAATATTTTTTGCAAGGTCGCCGACACTAATAACAAGATTAATACCACGAGAATTGTTACTTATATAAGTACCAACTCCGCTGTGATACTCGACTTCATTTGGCCCAAGCTCGAACATACTACCAAGAACAAGTGTTTTAAATCCAAAATCATTCAAATCACTAATAACATCAACAGCAGCTTTCATAGAAGTAGGACTGGCGTTATAGGCGTCGTTAATAATTAACGAATCTTCTCCGTATGTGATACTTTCTAAACGCATATTAGTAATTTTAGAAATATTATCTATTGCGTGACGAATTTCTTCATTCGTTAGATCAATTTTTTTAGCTATTACTACTGCAAACATTATATTAAATAGGTTATGCTTACCTTTTAATGTAGTAGAAAAATTATTTTCATCGATATTAAGTTTGAAATCTATCTTATCACGGGTGATAGTGTAATTTTCCAGAATAATATCGTTGTAAGAATTTTCCCCGCATGAAGTAGCATTTATACTAGAATTTTCTACTAATTCTTTTAATAATGGTTCGTCCCCATTGTAGATGAAGAAGCCGTCTTTTTTCATACCATTTGTAATTTCAAATTTTGCTTTGGCTATACCTGCTCGTGAGCCGAAAAATTCGATATGACTTTCTCCGATATTGGTAATTATCGTATAATCTGGTTTTACTAATTTTGATAAGAAGTCAAGTTGACCAAAGTTATCAGCTCCCATTTCAAGCACAAGAATGTCACTATCTTCTGGAGCAGTAAGAATAGTCAGCGGAACTCCTAGCTCATTATTGAAGTTACCTTGAGTTTTGTGAACTTTGAATTTTGTTTCTAAAATACTTGTAACTATATCTTTTGTTGTTGTTTTTCCATTACTTCCTGTTATAGCAACAATTTTTACATTTAAGCATTCTAAATAATGTTTAGCCAGTGTTTGAATAGCCTCATAGCTATCATTCACATAAATTATATTATTGTCACTTTCAAAATCATCTTTTAGAGATAATGAAGCGACAGCACCTTTTTCAAATGCACTTTCGATATAATCATGGCCATCGACATTTTCTCCTAAGAAAGGAATAAACAAATCTCCTTCTTGTACTTTTCGGCTATCAATGGCAATTCCTGTAATTTCTTTATTATCTACCAAATTTATTTTTTTAGCGTTTAATATCTTTTCTAATTCTTTAACAAAATATTTCATAGTAATTTCCTATTCTTCTGTTAGTAAATTTTTACGGTCTTCGTAACGCTCTAATGCTAAATCAAATAGTTCTTCAATTATTTCAGGGTAGGTAACATTCATATTCGCCCAAAGTGATGGGAACATAGAAAATGGAGTGAAACCAGGCATTGTATTTACTTCGTTAATAAAGATTTTTCCTTCTTTAGTATAGAAGAAGTCTGCACGTACTAAACCTGATCCACTAATTGCGCGAAATGCAGTTTCTGCCATTTCTCTAAATTCTGAATATAATGCTGTATCAATAGGAGCAGGAATATCCATGCGAGATTGCCCATCAGTATATTTAGTTTCATAATCATAGAATTTAGTCGTAGAAATATTTACGATTTCTCCAGGATCGGTAGTTCTTACTTCGTTGTACCCAAGAACGGCTACTTCAATCTCTTTTGCCCCAACAGCACCTTGTTCAACAACGATTTTCTTGTCGAATTTAAGAGCTTCTTCAATGCCTTTTATTAATTGTTTTTCATCATTACAACGGCTAATACCTACAGATGAACCTAAGTTAGCGGGTTTAACAAAAACAGGATATTTAAGATTGTCGTTAATTTCTTTGATAATTTTATTTTTGTTCTTTTCCCAATTGTATTCGATAAAGTGAGTATATGGTAACTGTGGTAAATCATATGCTGCAAATAATTGCTTCATAATTACTTTATCCATACCAGCTGCACTAGATAGTACATTATTGCCAACATAAGCAATATCCATAATTTCTAATAAACCTTGAATTGTTCCATCTTCTCCGTTTGGTCCATGTAAAACAGGGAACACAATATCAAATTTATGATTATCTTCAAATAGTAATCCACTTATATCGTTATCAAAATTAGAGAAGATAAGTTCTTTGTGATTTTTTATTTCAGATGTTATTTTTTCTCCACGAGCCCATTCTCCATTTAAAGATATAAAGATAGGGAATACGTTATATTTTTCTTTGTTGATTGCATTAATAATTGATTTTGCTGTTAATAGTGATACAGAATGCTCGGCACTCTTCCCGCCATATATAATTCCGATATTTTGTTTTATCATTTTAACATCTCCTAACTAAAAATGAGGTTGACTAAAGTAATAGTCTATTATTACATTATACCATAAAAAATAAAAATGGAATATTTTTTTAAAACATAAAATTCAATTAATTGCTGAATGAGCAGGTTTATGTTAATGTTAAGAAACAAATAAAATAGAAGAGGTTAGATATGTATTTAGCATTAAAAGAAATATTATACAATAAGTTACGTTATACATTAGTTGTGGCAATCACCTTTCTTATAACGTACATGGTCTTTTTCATGACAAGTCTTGCATTGGGCTTAATGAAAGATAATAGGTCAGCAATAGATAATTGGCAAGCACGTTCTGTAGTACTATCAGAATATGCTAACAAAAATTTAACAGCATCGTTTATTCCAAAAAATCAATATGAAAATAATTTAGATGAAGATTCTATACCTATGGGGTATACTCCAGCCGTTGTGAATTTAGAAAATAATGATAAAAAAATTAATATTTCGGTTTTCGCGCAAGAATGGAATAGTAAGATTATTCCAAAATTAGAAGATGGTAGATATCCCAGTAGCAATACTGAAGTAGTCGCAGATAAATCTATTAATAATTATGGAATACAGTTAGGAAGTAAAATATTTATTAATGGTAGTAAGGTTGAATATACAATTGTTGGAATAACAAAAAATAATAAATTTTTAACATCTACTATGATATATACAAACTTGGAAACATATTGGACTATAAAAGGAACTATAAATGGTAGCAAGGCGATATCAGCGATAGTTAAAGTTAATGATAAAGAAGTTGTTGGAGATGGATTATTACAACTGGATACAGAAGAAGTGATTAAGAGTATACCAGGTTACTCGGCGCAAAAGAGTGTTTTTGCTGGAATGATAGGAGCATTAGTGTTAATAACAAGTTTGGTTATAGGTATTTTTATTTATATTATAACTATACAGAAATTGGGACTTTATGGAATTATGAGAGCTCAAGGTATAAAGGTTAAAGATATCGTGTCGGCATTGTTTTGGCAGATTTTAATTTTATCAAGTATTGGTGTAGGAACAGCTTTACTCGCGGTGCTAGGAACAAGGTATATTATTCCTAAGACATTATTTTTTGAAGTGAATTGGCTAGCGTATACAGTACTTAGTATTTCTATTATTTTAGTATCGCTAATTGGTGGATTAATTTCATTACCAAAAATTTTAAAAGTATCGCCAATTAAAGCAATAGCTGAATAGGAGGGATATAGTGAATCTAATAACGATGACTAATATAACGAAAGTATATAATGATGGAGATATGCAATTTACAGCATTACATCCAACTGAATTTTATCTTAATGAAGGAGAATTTGTTGCCATTATAGGCCCTTCAGGTTCGGGTAAAACAACTTTCTTGACTATTCTTGGGAATTTACAAGAAGCAACAAGTGGAGAGATAACATTTTGTGGAGAAGATATAACTAATCTAAATGAAAAGAGAAAAACAGAGCTCCGTTTTGAAGAATTTGGATTTATATTACAGGCGTCTAATTTAATTCCATTTCTAAAAGTGGGAGAGCAACTTGATTTAATAGATAAATTAGGAACTTCGAAAAAAGAAAAGATGAATCGTAAAGAACTCTTTGATATGTTAGGCTTAGAAAAGTTAAAACATTCTTATCCGAAAGAATTATCAGGAGGAGAACGTCAAAGGGCAGCTATAGCACGAGCACTATATAATAATCCTAGAGTTATTTTGGCTGATGAACCAACAGCAAGTTTAGATACTAATCGTGCTCATCAAGTGGCAGATTTGCTGGCGGAAATTGCTCATAAAAAAAATAAAGGTGTTGTTATGATTACTCATGATACGCGTTTATTGGATAAAGTAGATAGAGTCTATCGCATGGAAGATGGGCATTTAGTTGAGATTAAAAAATAAACAGTGGGAATTGAAATTTTATAAATTTGAATAAAGTTATAATAAATAACAGCTAGATATAATGTTTAAATTAGTATCTAGCTGTTATTTTAAATTTTATATTTTTCTTTTAGCTCTGCGATAGTATCACGAAGAACTGCTGCACGCTCAAAGTCGAATTTTCCAGCAGCAGCGAACATTTCTTGCTCTAGTTCTGCTAAGTGTTCTTCTATATTGTCATCAGTAATAGTTGTATCTTGTTGTACAAGTTCTAATGATTCATCAGGAACAACTTCTTTCTTAGCACTAATACTATCACGAATTCCTTTAATAATCGTTTGTGGTGTAATTCCATGTTCTTCATTGTATGCCATTTGAATTTCGCGACGACGATTAGTTTCATCTATTGCTTTACGCATACTTCGTGTAATATTGTCAGCATACATTATTACACGTCCATTAGCGTTACGAGCAGCACGACCTATTGTTTGTAATAGCGCCTTATCTCCACGTAAGAAACCTTCTTTATCGGCATCTAATATAGCTACTAATGATACTTCTGGAATATCAAGTCCTTCACGCAATAAGTTTATTCCGACAAGGATATCAAATTTTCCAAGACGCAAGTTTCGAATTATTTCGGTACGCTCTAAAGTCTTAATATCAGAATGTAAATATTCTACTTTAAGACCATTTTCTTTAAGATAAGAGGTAAGTGCTTCTGCCATTTTTTTAGTAAGTGTTGTAATAAGAACACGCTCACCTTTGGCGATAATTTTTTCTGCTTCTTTAGTTATATCAAATACTTGATCGCTAACAGGACGAATATCGATAAGTGGGTCAAGAAGTCCTGTAGGTCGAATAATCTGTTCGGTAATTTTAGAACTATGTTCTAACTCGTAATCACCAGGGGTAGCTGAAACAAAAATTGCTTGATTTAGTTTATTTTCAAACTCAGTATAATTCAGTGGACGATTATCCAAAGCAGTAGGTAATCTAAAACCATAGTCGACAAGAACTTGTTTACGAGCGCGGTCACCGTTAAACATACCTCTTACTTGAGGTAGGGTAACATGAGATTCATCGACAACAAGTAGCCAATCTTTAGGAAAATAATCTAACAATGTATAAGGAGTAGAACCAGGTTCACGTAAAGTTAAATGTAGTGAATAGTTCTCTATTCCTGAACAAAATCCCATTTCCTCCATCATTTCTAGGTCATAGTTAGTACGTTGTTCTAAACGTTGTGCTTCTAATAATTTATTTTCCATATTAAAAACTTTAAGCCTATCTTCTAACTCAGCACGAATACGTTTGATTGCTTCTTTAGTTTTTTCTTCACCTGCAACGAAGTGACTTGCAGGATAAATAGCTATGTGATTAAGTTCAGAGAGAACTTCTCCTGTAAGAGAATTAATTTCACGGATACGTTCTATTTCATCACCAAACATTTCGATACGAACAGAATTTTCACTTCGTGATGCAGGGAAAATTTCAATAACATCCCCACGTACCCTAAAAGTACCACGGGTAAAATCTATATCATTACGCATATATTGGATATTAATTAGTTTTTCTAATATTTTATTACGATTGATTTCATCGCCGACTCGTAATGATAATACAAGTGAAGAATATTCCTCAGGAGATCCAAGACCATAGATACAGCTGACACTAGAAACAATAATAACATCATCACGATCAAATAATGAAGATGTTGCACTGTGACGAAGTTTATCTATTTCATCGTTGACAGAAGAATCTTTCTCGATATACGTGTCAGTTGATGGGACATATGCTTCTGGTTGGAAATAATCGTAGTAAGACACGAAGTATTCAACGCGATTATTTGGGAAAAATTCTTTTAATTCATTATATAATTGACCAGCTAATGTTTTGTTGTGAGCAAGGACAAGAGTAGGTTTGCCAACATTTTTGATAATATTAGCTATTGTAAAAGTTTTACCAGTACCTGTAGCACCAAGAAGAGTTTGGTACTTTTCTCCGTTGTTAATACCCTCGGTAAGCTCGCGAATGGCATTTACTTGGTCACCTTTTGGTTCATATTTACTTTGAAGATCAAAGTCGACATGTAATCTATTAGCTTCCAAAAAATTCACTCCTTTCAAAAAATGAGATATTCAAATAATATATTTCTATATAATTATATAATAGAAGTGTAAATAGTAAAAGTTCTTTGATTATAATAAGAAATAATAGTGTAATTCAATATTTCTTGAAAAGTATATTAATATAAATTATAATGTAGGGTAATCGGAAATTTAAATTGGGTATTGGAGATAAGAAAGTTATGAATATAAAAGAAGAGGTTATACTTTTATTTGCTTTAAATGGATATTTTTTAATAGAGTTAGTACTTTTTTTAATATTAATCCGTATGTTGATAAAAAGAAAAAACAAACAGGAGAAAATATGGTTATCAAAAAAATGGAAAATATATAATATAGTAAGTTTATTGTTAGAATATCTTATTGTGATGCCGTGGGCATCTCTTGGCTTTTTTGTTAGTATTTTTACGACAGATGATGGAAGTACATTATTTTATTTCAAATTAAATATAGTTTTATTAGTATTAACTGCTATAATGATAATTATAAGATTTAGTATAAGTGTAATAGGGTGGATCAAAAGAAGGAAGTATTTTAAATATAATAACTAATAATAAAAAGAAAATGCTAAGTATCTAAATGTTACTTAGCATTTTATAATTATATATCTTGGCCTCCATACATTGTAGGGAGATAAATATACTTATTTACTATTATTTTTTTTCGCAAGAAGTGGCATAATTAAACCAAGTGAGATAAGAATTATTGGAGTAATTACGTTCATTGTCGTTTGGAATGGACTTCCTGGTGTGTACATTCCAGTAATACAAGCAAATGTAGTAAGGAAGAAACACCATGCTCCTAAACCAATTCCAATGTATTTGTTTTTTACAAACTTGTACTCTGATTGGAATTTTTCTGCTGATTTTTTCAAGAAAATATAAGCAGCAAATACCCATAAATAACGTAGTGGCATACAAACAGCGTTTAATTTAACTAACCATCTGAATAGCTCATTTACCTCTTTAATTCCAAACATTGGAATTATGATAAGGATAGATACGATAACACCAACTAGTTTTAGACCATTAGTGTAAACATCGTTATCATTCTTAACTAGTAATTTTTTCGGTATATACTGTTCATCAGCACTTCCTAATAGCATACGTAATGGCGCATCGATTGAGATAATAACGATAGAAACTTGTCCAATAAAGTCAACTATAGCATAGATAACTAAGAATAAATTACCAACTCCATAGTAGTTACCTAATGTTTGGAATGCATAATATGTACCATTAGTTAATAAATCTTTTGGAATATTATTAGTATCAAACATTAAAGCAAGTGCGAATGTTCCTAAAATAGCTGTTGTTACAACCATAAGAACTAAAGTCATCATTCCTTTAGGGAAATCAGTTGAAGGCTTTTTCATCTTATTAACATAAGGTGAAATTTTCTCACAACCACCGACGGCAAAGACCAGAATCGCTATTGATGTTACATATTTAATATCGAATGTTGGCATAAATGTATCTAAAGACCAATCGATTTTAAAAGTTTTTGCTCCTGTGATAGAAGGCGCCGTAATAGCCATCAAGATAAATAATAATGACATAATAAACATTGATGAACCCGCTAATGTTGCAAGTTTTTTGATAAAGTTAATACCTCTTGCTGCTAAGAATAATGCTACTAAGAATATTATAAGTGAAGTAATCTGTACAAAAGTAATATCCATTTTACTAATACGATTATCTCGGAATGTAGCCCAACTAAAAGCTGCAATAATACGTGATGGTTTTTGAGAAATATAAGGCATGTGAACTACCCATGTTGTCCATCCTGCATAGTAGGCTAGTAATTTACTATGAGTTCCTTTAAGCCAAGAACTAACACCACCACCAGCATCTTTAAATGTAGAACCCAATTCTCCAACGATAAGAGAGTATGGAATAAAGTAGATTGCGAAGATTAAAACCCATGAAAAAATAGATTTAAGTCCGCCGAACTCTGAATAGCCGTTAACAATATTACCAAATGCCCAAACAGTCGAGAAGGCCATAAAAGCTAATGTATACCAAAATATTTTTTTAGCTTCTTTCTCCATAATATTTTTCCTCCTATATATAATTATATTTCTGCAATATGCATTATGAAGATATTAGCATAATATATATAATTATTCAAGTGATATTATTAGTAGTATATAGTGATATTTTAATAATCAAGACAATATGAGTTGATAGAGATAATAAGAAATAAATATACATAAAAATTATTAGATAAAAAGGTAATAATAGAATAACTATTTTGACAAAAGAAAGTTTCAATAATGTTATATAGGTTTAATTGTACTTTAAATATAACATTAATAAAGTATCTACATTTTAAAGTAATTTAACTATCTAAAGAAAATTATTATCTCTTGAATTCAGTTCAAATATAAATTATAATGACTTTGGTAACGATTTTTACATAAGGAGTTGATAGTACTTTGAAAAAACAAAAAAGTACATTATTCAAACTTATCGTATTTATGATGAGTTTGGTAGTAATATCACTTTTAATAACTACAGTATTTTTAAGAGAGTACATAAAAACACGAGAAGACGAGGTGATTCGTCAAAAGATATCTGCTACAGCTAAGATAATTGCTACAAATAAAGAAATTAAAGAGGCTGTAAATAAAAAAGAAAATAATCTTGATATTCAAAGTTATACATTTAATGCAATGAAAGAAACGGGTACAGATTTTATTGTAGTAACAGATATTGATTTTACTAGATATTCTCATCCTACACCAGAGTTAATAGGAGGAAAATTCTCAAGTATAGAAGATATTAGTAAAACCTTTACCCAAGGAGATCATTACAGTAAACAAACTGGTACGTTAGGTGAAGGTGTTAGATTCTTTACTGCAATAAAAGATGATGCGGGTAATAATATTGGTGTGGTATGTGTAGGGTATACTAAAAAAACAGTAGAAAGCCAGTTAGCAAAAGCACAACGAAATCTGGTTCTCTCATTGTTTATTGGATTAGGAGTAGCAGTATTACTAGCTTCAATATTTTATAAACAGTTGAAGAAAATTTTACTAAACTATGAACCAGAAGAAATTGCACATCATTACATAGAAAAAGAACTTATTTCTGATCATGTATCAGAAGGTATTATAGCGATAGATATAAATAAAAAAGTAATAGTAGTAAATAGTAGTGCTAATAGTATTCTAAGTAAAGCGAAACTACCTATAAAGATTCAAATAGGTGATATAATTGATGAGGAACTTTATAATTTGTTATTTAAAACAGTATTAGAAAATGGTATTAAAAGTTTAGATGAACAAATAATAATAAACCATGTTGATATATTATTAAACAGCAATCCAATATATAATAATGAAAGTCTATATGGGGCGGTTGTATCGTTGCGTGATCAATCAGAAATGAAACAATTAATTACAGAACTAAGTGGTACGGAAAAATATAATGATAGTCTCCGAGAGCAAAGTCATCATTTTATGAATAAACTTCATGTTTTACAAGGTTTGATAGAATTAAAATCATATGATGATGTTGAAAAATATATAGCTTACTTAAAGAATGATTACCATGAAAAAATAGGTCACATAACTGAAAATATAAAAGTACCCTCTATCGCTGGATTCTTACTAGCTAAAGAGAGAGAAGCTAGAGAAAAATCGATAAAATTATCGATTGATTCAGACTCTGCGATTTGTCAGCAAGGAGGCTTAGAAACTTTATATAACGAGTTGGTAATTATATTAGGAGTGCTAATAGATAATTCGTTTGACGCTTTAAAAAATAAAGATAATGGGAAGATAGATGTTTATTTATACTTGAATACAGAAGAAAAGATACTATTATGTTCAGTTGAAGATAATGGAGAAGGAATAAAGGAAAAACATAAGAAAAATATTTTTAAACGAGGATTTTCTACTAAAGGAAATAATAGGGGATATGGTTTAGAAGCGGTAGAAAGTACAGTTATGAAATATAGTGGTTTAATAGAATTGGATAGTCAAGAGAATAAGGGAACAAAGATAAAAATAGAAATACCTATATTGGAGGACTAATAAATGAAAGTATTGATAATAGAAGATGATCCAATGGTAGCGATGATTCATCAAGAATACTTTAAAAGAAAAGCCTTAGACTTTAAAACTATACACGCAATATCATTGGAAGAAGCTCAAAGATATTTAGAAAAAAATAATGTAGATTTAATAATACTGGATAATTATTTGTCAGATGGTCAAGGTATATCATTTTTACCAAAATTAAAAGGTTTTCCAGTAGTTATGATTACTGCAGCAAATGATATTAATACAGTTGAAAGTGCTTTGTCAAATGGAGTTATAGATTACTTAGTTAAACCATTTACATATGAGAGGTTTTCTCAAGCGATAGATAAAGTCCGAGATTTTACATCGTTGATGTCACAAGAAAAAGTAAGTCAAGATATGATAGATGAATATTTTAGTTATTCTAAGGAAAATGAAGTTATGGGAGAGTTGCCTAAAGGACTATCAAAAATAACATTGAAAAAAATAATAGAAAATTTACGTGATAGAGCAAAGGGATTTACAACACAAAATATAGCAGATGCCACGGATATTTCTAGAATAACAATAAGGAAATATTTAAATTATTTGGTAGATGTGGGTATTCTTAGTGAAGATGCAGATTATTATACATTAGGTAGACCTGTATCAATTTTCAAAGTAGTATCTATAAAAGAATTAGAAAAATTATTATAGCTGTATTATAATTTTTGATGCTTTTGTATTATATTCAAAAACTTAAAAGTACTCAAAATTATTTATAAAAATACTTCTATAGTGTATAAAAATAATAAATTTTTAAATAGCTAATTAAAGGATAATAGTCTTTAATTAGCTATTTTTATTATATGTTTACTTTACTTACATAAGTTATAATACTTTTATAAAGTAGGAATATTTTTTTATAAATGATATATTAAAAACACGAAAAGGTGTAATAGTACACAAAAAAAATTAAAGGAGATAATATTTATTATGAATTTTTTAGATGTTTTTTCTAAAACATTAACAAACCAAAAAATAAATACAGCAATTATTTCAAGTATTGCTATTATCCTATTAGGATATTATTGTCGTAAGAAGGGGATATTCAAGGATGAAACTGCGAAAGTATTAACTAATGTAGTTCTTACAGTATCACTTCCAGCATTAGCGTTTAATTCGTTCTTAGTTGATATTGATGAGAAAAAATTAAACCAAGGTATTAACGTTCTTATCTGGGGAATAGCAGTTTATATTGTTTTAATTTTCATCAGTAAACCGTTATTTATGAAATTCAAAGGTGATCAACAAGATACAATGCGTGTTCTTGCAATCTTTGGTTCAACTACATTTTTCGGAATTCCAATTGTAACAGCTATTTATGGACCAACAGGAACATTATATGCTTCTATCTTTAATATTGGATACCGTATCTTCTTATACTCATATGGGTATATTAAGATGAGTGGATTAAAAATGACTATGAAAAATGTTAAGACAATGTTCTTAAACCCAATAGTTATCGCAACATTTTTAGGGTTATTTATCTGGTTATTCCAAGGGTACATGCCAAAAGTTGGAGTATCAGTGGTAGATGCAAAAACTGGTGCTAGCGTAGTTAAACAATATGCATTCTTGCGTTTAGATCAAACTTTACCTCAATTTAAACAAATTTTAACTTATCTTGCAGGTTTATGTTCACCACTTGCTTGGTTAGCAATCGGTGCGACACTTGGTTCAGTATCATTCAAAGATGCATTATCAAACAAACCAACTTGGTACTACACAGCTGTTAAATTATTAGTTATTCCAGCTATTAATGTTGCTATCTTAGCAGTATTAACAGTAACAAAAGTTTTACCAGTTGATCTTACTGCATTAGGAACTATCGTAGTAATGATGGCTACACCACCAGCAACTGTCGCTGCAGCTTATGCTATTAGCTTCGATAAAGACGCAGTACTAGCATCAAATGCTTCATTACTAGGTACACTAGGTGCTGTAGTATTAACACCAGTTTGGATTGTAATTATCCAAATCATAGGTTCACTAGGAATTTTCCATTAATAAATATAGACAGTATTTTGGACAATCTCGTTCCGAAATTAACAACAAACGAGATTGTCCAAAACAGTCTCGTTTTTAATATATAAATTATAAAGAGAAAGAGGAATTTAAAATGTCATTAAAAGTAGTGTGTTATGGTGTTCGTCCTAACGAAGTACCATTTTTTGAAAAATTAAATAAATATAACTTTGAATTAAAATTAGTAGAAGAGTTATTAACTCATGATAATATTGCAACAGCAGAAGGAATGGATGCTGTAATATTACGTGGAAACTGTGTTGCAGACAGACAAAACGTAGAGAAAATGTCAGAATATGGAATTAAATATTTATTTACACGTACAGTAGGATTTAATCATATTGATTTGCAAGCAGCAGCTGATTACAATATGAGTGTAGCACGTGTTCCAGGATATTCACCAAATGCAATTGCAGAATTATCATTGACACTTGCAATGAGTTTATTACGTCACGTATCTCATACAGTAAACAAAACGTCAAAATATGATTTCCGTGTAGATGGTACTATGTTTAGTAAAGAAATCCGAAATTGTAAAGTTGGAATCATTGGAACTGGAAAAATCGGTTTAACAGAAGCGATGTTATTCAAAGGTTTAGGAGCAGAAGTATTAGGTTATGACGTATTCCAAAGTGATGCGGCAAAAGAAGTAGTAAAATTTGTTGAAATGGATGAACTACTTGCCGAATCTGATATCGTAAGCTTACATGTTCCTTACTTCCCAGGTAAAAATGATAAAATGGTTAATGCAGAATTCATATCTAAAATGAAAGACGGAGCAATCTTAATTAATACTGCACGTGGAGAATTACAAGATAATGCAGCTATTTTAGAAGGTATCAAATCAGGTAAATTAGATGGTTTTGGAACAGACGTATTTGCGAATGAAGCAGCATTCTTCTTCAAAAACTTTGAAAATGGAGACGAAATTTCAGATCAAGTAGTAAGAGAACTAGTTGATTTATATCCAAAAGTATTAGTAACTCCACATGTTGGATCAAATACAGACGAAGCATTATCAAATATGATTGAAATCAGTTTTGATAACTTGAACGATGTATTAACAAAAGGTTCAACATGCAATGCTATTGAACTACCAGAAGCAAAATAAGAAACAGAAAGAGACTAAAAATTATTTTTAGTCTCTTTTCTATTAACTTTATTTAGTTACAACAAATGAGTACCACTCATTATCTGAAGTTTCTTCAACAAGTTTGAAGCCTTGTTTTAGCATTTTTTCAAGTAGTTCATCTTTCTTGTCTTTGATGATTCCAGAAGTGATGAAATATCCGCCATCTTCAAGTAGTTTATAAGCATCTTCTAACATAAGTTCAATAATATGAGCTAATATATTAGCAACTATAACATCATATTTTTTTGCTTCTTTAGTAAGAAGGCTAGCTTCCTCTACTTCAATACGATTTTCAAGATTATTAAGGGCGAAATTTTCACGAGAAACGTCAACAGCAAGTTTATCAAGATCAACAGCTTTTAGACTACCGTTAGTTAGGTAACTGGCTGCAATACTTAGAATACCACTTCCACAACCTACATCGATAACATTATCATGAGGTTTAACATATTTTTCTAAGTTTTTAATACAAAGAGAAGTAGTCTCATGTCCGCCAGTACCAAAAGCCATACCAGGATCAATATTAATTACATATTTATCTTCCTCATTCTCATACTCGCGCCAAGTCGGTACAATTACAAATTTTTCTCCGATATTAAGAATATCGAAATAATCTTTCCAAGAATTTTCCCAATCGCTATCTTGAATAGTAGTAGTTTCGATTTTGAAGAATTCTCCAATATTAATATTTTTTCCTAATTGTTCTAATTCATCTTTAAAACGATTAAAAGTTTCATCATCAAAGTTTAGTTCGTTAATATAACCTTTAACTATAACTCCAACTTCTGGATAATCAGTTGGACTAAGTTCAACAATAGTTCCAAAGTCATCGTGTAGATTTTCTTCTAATGTAGTAGGGTCTTCGATAGCAACACCAGTAGAACCATAATCTAACAAAATAGATTCAACTATTTCGCTAGCTTCGTTAGTAGTGTGAATTGTAATTTCAATCCAATTTTCCATTTTATACCTCACAAATATTTTAAATTTTATATTATAGTCTAAAATTAAAAAGAATCAAACTATTAATAGGGTTAATTAGAATATAAAATAATATAATTTTGTTATTAAATTCTATGTAATATATCTACATATATTACACTATTTATACTTTTTAATCAAACAAAAAATTTAAAAATATGTTGATTGACAGGTATTGTAAAAGTTGTTATAATTTTTACAAATAATGGACTCTAAAGGAGAATAAATATGATGGAAGCATTGATTGTTGTTGATATTCAGGAAGGATTAATTAACCTTGGCCCTGCTAATAAAGAGAATTATATTAAGAAAGTGAAGGAAACTATTTCGAGTTTTGAAGAAGCTGGTAGAGATATTATTTATATCCGCCATACAGAATCTGAAGGTTTCCTTTCAGAAGGGGACCAAAGCTGGTTAATATATCACGAATTAAGTCCACGACCTCAGGACAAAATTTTTAATAAAAATTTTAACTCTATATTTAAAAAAACAGATGTAAAAGCTTACCTTGATAGTAAAGGAATTAAGAGTTATACTATGGTGGGGATGCAAGCAGAGTTTTGTATTGATACCTCATTAAAAATTGGTTTTGAGTATGGCTTTGAACAAGTTTTAGTGAGAGATGCTGTCACAACTTTTGATAATAATCATTTAAAAGCACAGCAAATTATTGACTTTTATCAAGATTATATTTGGAATAATCGCTTTGCGAAAGTTCTAGATATTGAAGATGTAAAAAAGCTTCTAAATTAAAGAAATAATGTATAAGGAAGTATATTAAGTACTAAAAAATAAAATTAGTAAAAAATTAATTAACTATGATAAATATTAAGTAATTTATCAACACTCAGACGTACTTATAGAAGATTTTTATATGTAATTAACTTTACGAAAACAGCTTGACAAAATAATTTTGTGTGTTGTTTCTAAAAGAATGAATAACCTTAATGAATAAGGAGAAAATAATATTAATGTTTCAATATGAATAACTAAATAATTTTAGAAAATATATACACTTAGAAACTAATACGTTTTATGTAAAAACTAAGTTTAATAAAAATATAAAAGTAAACTATAAATGATATTTATGTAAGTTCTGTAATTTCCTTGACATTATAGGCGTTATGGTATAATATAGTAAAATAACCATAACAATAATAAGTAAAAAGACTTTTATTTCATGTTTCTATATAGAAGAGAGTTTAATTCGTAGGCTGAAAGATTAAATATAAATGATTGAAATAAGCAACACTTTTTATAAAATAAAATATACTTTATTGAGGTATCAGTATTTTGATATGAATTAGGGTGGCACCACGAAATTAGTAATCGTCCCATGTAGTTTTAATTAACTATGTGGGATTTTTTAATTTATATAAATGGAAAAAATCTTGATAGCATTACCTAATTAATAATAGACTTTATGCTAAAATAAAGTAAATGAAAAACAATACAAAATTGGAGGAACATATGTCAACAATTACAAGAGAACAAGTAAATCATATTGCACATCTTTCAAGATTAGAAATCAAAGAAGAGGAAGTTGCAGGATACATTGAAAAATTAGAAAAAGTTGTAGATTTATTCAACGAAGTAAACAGTGCACCAACTGAAAATGTAAAACCAACATATCACGTTTTAGACTTAGTGAATGTTTTCCGTGAGGATGTTGCAGAACCAGGAATGGATAGAGAAGAAGTTCTTAAAAATGCTCATGAAACAGAAGCAGGTCAATTCAAAGTACCTACTATCATAGATTAATAATAAGGAGATAATTTGATGAGTTTAATACATGAATCAATAGAAAGTTTAGAACTTAAACTGAAAAATAAAGAAATTAAACCAAGTGATTTAGTAAAAGAATCATTAGACAGAATTAAAGCAACTGAAGAAAAAGTTGGATCTTTTATTACAGTTACAGAAGAGATTGCACTTAAACAAGCAGAAGCTATGGACAAACTTCAAGAAAGCGGACAAGCAACTGGAAAATTATTCGGTATTCCTATGGGAATCAAAGATAATATCGTAACAAAAGATATCCAAACAACATGTGCATCAAAAATTTTGGAAGGATTTAATCCAATTTACGATGCGACAGTAATGAATAAACTTAATGCGGAAAATCCAATCCTTATGGGGAAACTAAATATGGACGAGTTCGCGATGGGAGGATCTACAGAAAACTCTTATTACAAACTTACTCGTAACCCGCATGACCTAGATGCAGTACCTGGAGGATCAAGTGGTGGGAGTGCAACAGCTATCGCAGCAGGTCAAGTTAGCTTTACACTAGGAAGTGACACTGGTGGTTCAGTACGTCAACCAGCTTCATATTGTGGAGTAGTTGGACTTAAACCAACATACGGACGTGTATCACGTTTTGGTCTTGTTGCCTTTGCATCATCTCTTGACCAAATCGGGCCAATGACACGTACGGTAAAAGACAATGCACGTGTACTAGAAATTATCTCTGGATTAGATGCTCATGATATGACAAGTGCACCGGTAGAAGTACCAGAATTCAGCAAAATTATTACTGGAGATATTAAAGGTAAAAAAATTGCCCTTCCGAAAGAATACTTTGGTGCAGGAATTGATGAAGATGTTAAAAAAGCAGTTCTTGATGGTGTAAAATACCTAGAAAGTCAAGGAGCAATAGTAGAAGAAGTAAGTCTTCCAAATACAGACTATGCTATCTCAACATACTACATTATCGCATCAGCTGAAGCAAGTTCAAACCTTTCACGTTTTGACGGAATTCGCTACGGATACAGAAGTCCAAATGCAACTAACTTAGAAGAAATTTACAA
>ERZ773250.607-NODE-607-length-20083-cov-12.165269_pt1 | contig 20083 bp, 13 predicted proteins | sample MGYA00511258_ERZ773250 | MGnify/ENA primary metagenome ERZ773250 (study PRJEB29015, sample SAMEA2738164) | human oral metagenome | biome: human oral; feature: human-associated habitat; material: saliva | place: China | collected 2187 ... | reverse complement strand
AAAGTCGGGGCTTTGTGCATAAAAAAAGAGGATGTGGACATTTTGACACACCCTCGTAGTCTACAAGCAAGAAGGGCGTAGTCTTAAACGCTATGCGTAATAGTCTGATTTTATGAAGATTACAAAGTCGGTTATAGGGGATGTAATATCCTTGGTTAGAGGGCCATTGGGTCGAAGAGTTGTAATGAATTTTTTACTATCCAATCATCCCTCATCTCTCCCAAGATTCAGTCCCAAGATTGTAGAAACGCTCCGCGCAATCTGGCTTTGAATCTTCTGTTAATCAGTCTTCTCTTACCCTTCGTCTTACACAGTTATTCTGTCCGCACTTATTCAGTCTCCCCAGTCTTATTCTGTTATTCTGTCTTCTTTCACCCTGTCTCCCTATGTGTACAGGGCGTTAAAACGGGAAACCCCACCACAGTAGGACTGACGTCCGCATGTGGTGGGGCTTATAGTGCCTTGCTTTTATGCGTATAAAAGCATAAACCGAACATTCTTGTTAGGCTTTAGACAAAGCCTTGATGCGTGCTTGCCTTATTTGATGTTGGCAAATGCAGAGTAAACAGGATCCTCTTGACCATCATCACTAACCAATACAGGACGGATGGCAGAAGCAAGTCCTTTATTAAAAGCTGAACTTTCATAAGCCCACTTAGTAGGACCAAACATAAAGTGTTTTGTTACGAGAAGTCCTGAAGACTTAGAAGTCAGATATTGTCCATAAGCACCTGATCCCCATGTCATATCTCTTAGACCCATATGAGCATTAAGTGTCTCTCTTCTACCTGTGATAGGCAGGAACAAGCCGATGTTAGCACGAACAAGTGCTGTAACATTCTTGTATTTATCGTATGCTCTTACACCTGTAGGGAATGCCTTGAGTCTATTAGAAGCACTACCATTATTAGTTGTGTAGTATGCACCATATACGGTAGTACCCTTATCGGTGTAACAGTAAGCTGGTTGCACATTAGCATCATCAAGGAGAGACAAGATTTCAGCCTCTGTAGGATAACGATACTTCCTATGATTGTTCATCGTGTAATACCAAACAAGGTCACCATATTTTGCCTTTGTACGGTTGGAAGTTTGTGCTTGACCAGGTCCATCACCAACATAGAATTTCTGTGAAATCTCTAAATTTCCACTCTTATATCTATTTGATGTAAGATCGAGAGCGTTTTCGATATCTCCAAAGCGGAAGAGGTCTACGTCATCTGTCGTTTGTTCAGGTGAATTTGCAAACTGTGATGAAACAAGGAAACTACCTGAAGAAGTTTCATTACGATGGCTATCTATGTACATAGCACGCTTTGAAATCCACCACTGTGCAGGTGCTATACCCCAGTAGCCGCCAGTAACAGGACCATAGTGGATAAAGTTACCTGTAGCCCATTGTACTCCTTGTACCTCAACAAACGCCTTCTGCTTTGGTTCTTCCATCTTTAAGAGGTCTGAACGATATACGATTCCTTCGTTAAAGGTGATTGAGCTATAAGTTCTCTGATATACCTTATTATTTGCGAATACCATAACAACAACGTCTGTGTATGCGCCAGGAATGAACGCAGCATAGGTATATTTACCATTGGCAGAACTAAGTGTCTGACCTTGTTCTGGCTTGATAACGAGGTTTGTTCGCTCATCATCAAAGTTGTTCTCTACGAAAGTACCTGCATCAAGATTAAATATATCACTACTCTTTACATTTGAGATATAGATAGAGTCGATGTTTGTAAGAGGTTGGTTACTTTCGTTTGTAAAACGCAATCCCCAGATAGTCACGATACGCTTAAGCTTACCAAGGCTTATGTCAACTTTCTTTCCTTCAACCTTCTTTGGCTTCTGCTTAGTCCATTGGAAGTCGAAACGCTCACCAATAGTCTTTGTTGTACCATCCTGCTTAGAGAGGTTTAACTCGACGAGTTTCTGTGTTTTGTCACTTGCCTCATGATAAAGACTACTTCTGTCATTGTTTTCAACAACAGGTGTAATGGTTCTGTTATTGCCTTGTGCAGCCTTACCAGGATAGAGGAAAGCAATCTCGCTATTAGTAGTGAGCGCAGCACTTGAAGCTATTTCACCATCAAAATTACTCTTACCACCTAAATTTCTATTCGTTATATAGCTATAGTTGTCGGCTTGAAGACCATCATCGCCTACTACATAAGCTAAGATATCATCTTGTTTACCCCATTCAGACTTAATCTTATGGTCAGCATCTTCTTTCAGAGCACGTGTAGCTGGTTCCTGCTGCAGTGCGTTTGCACCATCAGCAACGAGGCTATAAGTATGGATAGTTGTATTCTCGGCTGTAGAGCTGTCTACATCGTCATGGCAGCTTGTCAGCAAAGGAGCTGCCATAAGAACGCAGGCTACTGGAAATAAGACATTCTTTTTCATCATCTTCATTTCTAATCGTTATAAATTAAATCTTTAGTTTTCTTCTGGTGTAAACCAACTACTTGGCTGCTCCTTAGAATGAGCAGCACCACTTGTGAATGGGTTTGGTGTATTGCCATTACCATTGCCGTGTGTTGGGTCACCGCCCTCTACAGGGTCTGTTGTTGTCGCACTAATCGTTAAGATGTGTGACTCTGCCTGTACGTTAACACACGTACAAACTGGCTGAAGATATGCCATCTTCGGTGTTGTTACATTACTTTTCATAACTTAATATCGTTTTTTTGTTTCGTCTAAAAATAGTAGTTACTTATCTTAAACCTGCTAATTTCCTAATAATAATCTACCGCTGATTAATTTCGAGGTGCAAAGTTAGTACTTTGTTCTGATATTAACAAATATTTATGCAACAAAGTTGTACAAGACTATTAATATCTATTCAAAATTGATATATATTAAGAGTAGGGGGATAACTTGACTATTACTCGCCGTTTGTCCTTGCTAAATCAGAGGAGAGCAATGGCGCATTAGTGGCAGAAACAATCGTAACGTAAATAGATGAAGATTAAGATTACTGTTGCTACTATCGCCTTTCATTCCTTATAACCGATTTATTCATACTGAGTTACAGCAGCTATTAAATGTGCAATCTCCCTAAAAATAGAATATAAATAGCTACTAAGAGCGAAAGAAAAAGCCCTCACAACCACTTTTCTTCGTTGGCTTCATTGCCCATGACAGCTAAACAGGACTGGCTCGGCAAACCCTTGAAAATCATACAGAAAACACCCACAAACAAGAAAGAATATCGCTTACGCACATTAAAAAGTTGTAATTATTCTATTGTTTTGTTTATCTTTTTTCGTACCTTTGCAGGCGGTTTTGCTATTTTTAGCATGCTTAGAAATCAAGGAGTGACCCTAAAACGGATGGGGCAAAAAGGATAAAAGGTAGTTAAGCAACAGGTGGTTGCGCTTACTATAAATGTACGATTAAATTTTAATACGATATTATTATGTTTCATAAAAAAGAAGACGGTCAGACGTGTGGGATATTAGCAAACCGAAGTAAGAAGTATGTTACACCGTGTATAAGCATCATTGCTGTTGAGACAGCAACTTTATTAGCGGGTTCAGGACCAGAGGCAAGTGTGGAAGATATTAGCTATGGCGGAGATTTGACGGGCGAAATAGACGATCAATAACCCTCATGCAGCACACAAGAACGTACGCTGACAGGTGATTTTAATAACGAGTAAGACTATTATAACAATACTTAGAAAGAGATAAACAATGTCCATAAAAGTTTTTTCAATGGCTATCTTAGCCTCATTGCTATGCCTATCGTGTAGCGAAACAAATGTAGACTACGATTCAAACACAGGTACTACTTCTTCTACGGGAGCTGTAAAGACATACGACGTAGACATAGAAGCAAGCACTGACAACCCCGAAAACCAAGCGCAGACAAGGGCTAATATGCCTTTCAAGGTTAGTGAGGAGAATATTAATGGGAAGACTGTGTTATATCCAAAACTGAATATCACACAGAAGACAATGCCTTCGGTGGTCGTACTTTATAACAAGACGCATAATAAAAAAGAAGTTGTCGAGGCCAACTGGTCGGTAACAAAAGAAGGTTCCGACGTGAAGTTCCATCTTAACCAATTGTCTACTACGAGCAATCTGGCGAATGGCGATTGGTATATCATGGCATTTATGGGCGGTGGAGAGAAGAAAGGTGACGACTTAGAAGTGAACACCGAGACTACTATCAACGTGATAGAAAAGGATAAGGAATTTACTACTTCGTGTCCTTTCGCAACTACTTGGCGTCGCATCGTTAAGCAAGGAAGTAAGTTGAAGCTCTATACTGAGAGCAAGAAGATGGTCTTCAAGCCACAGGGAGTATTCCTCGTTCTGTCGTTAGAGAACCGTGTAGGGCTCGACACAAAGGTTAATCGTGAGTTGACATTAGAGAGTAATGCGTTCTGCTCATCGGGTTCATATAAGTTCAACGTCGGCAGTAACGTTTCTGACGATGCCGACTTGGCTTCTTCTTATTGGCAGGCAAACAGTGCGAATGCTATCAGCCGCAGCTCAAGCATTTACGAGAAGTACAACGCAAAGCATTATACAACGAAGATCAAGCTAAACTATGAGTCGGCTAAAGACGATGGCTCACTTCGTCAAGGACAAAGCGATCTCGACAATTACATCTACTTTAATAGTTATAAGGGTGCTTCGCAAGCCGCTTCAAAGACGAAGACCAACCGTGGTTTCCTCCTTTGCTTGATGCCAGTAGACTATAAGAAGACGAGTGATTATGGTAGTATTGTCAATGAGACCTTGCTTTTCGGTAAGGTAGATGTGACTGACCCAACCCGAACAAACTTCACATACGATAAGTCAGTGTACACTACCAATCCTAATACTTGGAAGCCTTTCATGAACAACCGCTACCTCTTAGCCAGCTTCAGCGACGACCTCAAGAAAGGTTCCAGCTATGATGTGACACTAAGAATAGTACGTCCAACCTTGCCTATTGAGCGTTTGTGGGCTTATAGACAAGCTGATGGACTTGCTATGGAGAAATTAACAAGAGCGAATGCAGAGAAAGTTGCAGAGGGGACAATGAGCAGAGGTAATTATCCTAATCTGAATAGTCACCTATATAGACTGCCAAAGTACTCTGAGTTTACGGCTATCTTTAATAACCCTAAGTTACAGTTAGGCTTCAAGAGAAAATTAGGTTCTGTAGAAGCAGGAGATATCGGAGCTGAATATGGATACGCATTAACGTCAGACAGTCATCACGACTTCGTTGATGTCAATGGACAGCAAAGAAAGTTCTCTAACTGGTACTGCTCTGAGGAGTCAAGTAATGTCATGTATGCCATTATGTACTGTAAACAGTTTAACGGCAAAGACCCTAATGGTACAAACAATTATAAAGTAGCTGTCAGAATGACGTTCCCAAGTGCTAATGCAACATCGGGTAACGTTAAGGTTGAGACCTATTATTTAGGTCCAAACTATAACTTAAATTTAGCGGCAGTAGCAGGTTATTACATGTGTCACGATGAGTTCTGGAAGAGATTAGACCAGCGAGATATTATAGTGCGTACTTTCAAATTAGACTCTTATTGGCTTGCCAATAAGGATATTATCGATAGAGACTATGAGCCAGTATCGCTTTATACAAAGATTAACCTTGATGGTGTTAATCAGGGCCTTAAGATGGATAGCGGTGGTAAATCGTACTTCCTCCCTTGGCTAAAAAGCCCTGCTTGGTAATAGTAAGGCTTTCTAACCATACAAAGAGCGGCTCAATGAGTCGCTTTTTTGTTTATCTCACGTCCTCTTTCTCGCCCTCCCCTATCCCCGTATCTCCCTCCGAAAGTGTTACTAAACACCCTCCCCTCTGTTACTAAAAGCCATGCTTGTGTTACTAAAAGCCATGCTTGTCTCCCTGTTACCCTGTCTTCCTCATACCCTGTCATGCCCTTATCCCCTGTTACTCATAGAACTTGTTCATCTGTTACCCTGCCTTTTATTGCCCCACGTGTGTTCCCCAGTCTCCTCGTCAACCTATCAACTTACCCCATTACCCTGTCTTCTATAACAATTAACCTGTCTACCTGTCTACTCGTTTACTTGTCAACTTACCCCATTACCCTGTCTTCCTCATACCCTGTCATACCCTTATCCCCCTGTTACTCATAGAACTTGTTCATCTGTTACCTTGTCTTTTATAACAATTAACTTGTCCACCTGTCTACTCGTCAACCTATCAACTTACTCCCTTACCCTGTCTTCCTCATACCCTGTCATACCCTTATCCCCTGTTACTCATAGAACTTGTTCATCTGTTACCCTGTCTTTTATTATCCCACGTGTGTTCCCCTGTCTCCTCGTCAACCTGTCCTCCGCCCTACAGTCTACTATATGTTCACATTATGTCATTATGTCATTCTGTCTAAACATGTCATTCCGTCATTATGTCTAAAACGTTCATTCTGTCTAAACATGTCATTCCGTCATTATGTCTAAAACCGTTCATTCTGTCTAAACAGGTCATTATGTCATTCTGTCTAAACACCTCTTCCCGTCTAAATATGTCATTCCGTCATTCTGTCTAAAAACGTTCATTCTGTCTAAACACGTCATCCTGTCTAAGTATCATCATTCTGTATAGTTTTGTTAAATATATACCAAACTTTATTATTTTAACTAAACGTCCCATTCAGTTTAATAAATTTATCGTACCTTTGTGGCCTCACAGCTAAATAATATCGCTATTTAAAGGATAATTAAAGCATATTCCTTATTATTATAACGTATTCAGATGGCAGGCTACAAGAGCTATACACTATTAGGAAATCAATAACAAAACAATACAATTAAATTACTCAGTAAGATGAAAAAGATTTATGTAAGACCATGCAGCGTGTGTATGAGCATGGCTGTAGAGAATGCTATGTTGGCAGGAAGCGGTGTGACAGTTACTGCTGGTGGATTAACCACTCAGCCAGGACAGACATGGTCTAATGCAAGAGAAAATTCATTTCAAAACGAAGACGAAGAATAAACAATAACCATTAAGAAAAAGAAACATGACATTTAAGAAGATTTACGGCATCATTCTTGGTGCTGTAGTAGCAGGCTTGACATCATGTTCAAGTGAGTTAAGCTCAGAAGGCAACGCCACAGTTAACCCCAATCAAACAGCAAGACGTGCGCTGACTATCGCCGTTGGCGATGGCGGGACTCGTTCTGTGGTAAGCCTTGAGACAAACGGAAACAAGTGGGAGAATGGTGACCTCTTTGGTGCCTTCAATATAACCGACCCTGGTAGCCTTGAGTCTTTGATAGCTAAGGGCAGTGGCGCTTCAACAAAGTTAGAGGGCAATATTGACTGTGCTAATGGTGATAAGATTGGTGTTTTCTTCCCTTATAAACCAAGCCCAAATAAGCCATACTATAGACAGTACCCAACTCATAAATTTGTTGAGATCAGTATGATTAATGGTGTCCTTTCATCAAATGGGACTGCTTCTCAATACAAGCAGAACGGTACAATTGAGAACTTAAAGTACTTTGATTATAGCTACGGTACAACGACTGTACAAGTAAATGCCGACGGTTCGGCTAAAGCAACAGGTAGCGTAAACATGAAGAAGCAATATGCTGTTCTCGGCTTAAAGTTTACTGTAACTAAGAATAGTACAACTACTGACATTACAGAGAATGTAAAGAAGGTTACAATGAGTAATGTTACAGACCAAGGTGACTTTGATATAGCTACAGGAGAGCTTAGAAAAGAGGAAGTATTAACCCCTATTGAGATTCAAACCTCTAATCTCAATCGTATTTACGTAGCCGTTTTCCCAGACAATAACTTCAGTCCTAAATTCACCGTTGAGACAAACGACAATAAGACTTACACCGTTTCTGTAAGCGGTAAGAAGGTTGAGGCTGCTGCCTATTACCCTATTACCGTGGAGGTTAAAGAGTATATTCCAAACCCTCCATACGTAGAAGTTAATAATGTGAAGTGGGGTAAATACAACCTACAATACACTCCAAGCTCAAATGCTGAAGGTTGGACTGGTGGTTATCACTTAGCTGCTAATCCATGGGATTACTACTATTCAGATGGTTATCTGCCAGTCTTATCAACGGGGTCCGCTGCAGAAACAGATGGTATCAAGTCTGACCACTTCCGTTGGGGAGATATATCTAAGGCTCATAACTATGGTTATGATGCTAAGCTACATTATGATGAAACAGTAGGTGATATAAAACGTCAGATTACAAATTCAAACGAATTTGGTGACCTGCCATACTATGCTTCTCAGCACAACTGGCGATTGCCTTCACCAGAGGATTTTGAGGACTTGATGAGGAATACCACAGAGTATGTTGGCTATTATAACGATGGTACAAACACTATCTATGGCGCCCTCTTCGTTCCTGATGGCGTCGCTCATGGATGGGTACTCAACAAGAATAATGTTAAGAAAAAGCAGTCAAATCAGACGGGTTCTATTCCTTCAAATGAATTGAGAGAGTTTACAAAGGAATTTATTAATAAGGGAGTATTCTTCCCTGCAGCAGGTTCATATACCGATTACTCTAATGGAGCTCCTACAATGTATACCGCAGGAAGACAAGGATTATACTGGACTTCTAAATCAGAAAGTGCAACGAATGCCTATTCGTTTACCTTCTATTTGACAGGTACTATTTTTAACTTACCTACTGTTGGAAATAGAAATGCTGGAAACAGACCAAAAAAGTTTGAGATGTACAGCATCCGTCCAATCTATATTGGCGACTAAGATTAGCAAACAGACGGCCTCACCCCATCCTCTCCTCGAAACGAGAAGGGAACAAATGCCGACCTAACCTTTCATGGGTAATCACGCATAAGGGGTGTAGGACGAGAAATAGAGATTAAAGAAGAAGAAGTAAAAGACAGTAGTTTTTTGCTTCTTCTTTTTTTGTGTTGTGAAGAAGAAGGCCTTGGGCGAACGAGTAGAGAACGTTGGGGCGGAGGCAATGTAGGGAGGGGTTGGAGAGAGCGCAGGATGAGTTAGTGGGCGAAATACCATGGGGCAGCGGATGATACAGAATGAGCTTGTAGACGATGCGAAGTGAGTTGGTGGACGACACAGATTAAGTTTGGTGGTGATATACCATGATTTCATAGACAAAACAAAGTAGGGTTGTGGACGATACAGATTAGGTTTGGGAATAATATACCATGATTTTGTAGACGAAGAGGAGTGGGGTTGTGGACGAAAGAGAGTGGATTTGGTAGTGATATACTATGATTTAGTAGAGGAGGCGGAGTGGGTTGGTGGTGATACAGGAAGGAGGTGTGGACAGTTCAAAGTGGGGTTGTGGACGAGGCAGGGTTGCTTTGGTGGATTAAGCAGGGTGTGTTTGTAAGCTATTTTCATAGTTCTTAAATATAAGGGAGGCCATTCAAGGTTGTGAAAGACGCCTTTCAATGTTCGAGAACACGCCCTTCTTGATACAAGGGAAGGCCCTTCATGGTGCAAGGAAGGCCTCTCCTCCTTTCGTATTCATAACTCTCTGAATTCATGTGTGTTATATTCTTCCATCTTGCTAATATTTCTATCGTAAATAAAGGGCAACCTCGTCACTCTTTGTAAATGTTTTTCATGCAGCTTAAGAATTACTCATATCATCACAAAAAGGTTCGCTCACCGATTCATAGCGTTTCTTTCTCTCACAGATCGTACGTATGCAAAACTCGTGGGGAGGTTATTCTCTCACGAAGGACATTTCTTTCTCTCACAGAGCTCACAGATTTAACAGAACTTTTCCACCAACGTTTCGATCCCACAGAACGCCTCCGGCATACAGATATCACAGAACGTTATAGCTAATGTTGGCTGTAACGCTCTGTGATATCGGTTGACTTAATGTCTCTGTGAGGCTTTGTGTGTTCTGTTCATCTGTGTACTCTGTGAGAAATAGAACGCACCCACTCTATGAGATAACATAAGAACAACATGCTGGGGAGTTTTTTCTCTCACAGAGCGCACAGAGTTCACGGAGCTTTTTGCGCACTATTTCGAGCCCACAGAACGCCTCCGGCATACAGAGCTCACAGAGCGTTACTGCTAAAGGTGGGTGTTGGGTGATAGTTGTTAGGTGTTGATGATTAGCCATAGGGGTATCTCGGTGATCACGCCCCTTCCCTTCGGGGGAGGGGAAGGGGAAGGGGCCAGCTGGAGACGAAGGAGGGGTAACCTCGGTGATCACGCCCCTCCCTTTGGGGGAGGGGAAGGGGGAGGGGCCAGCTGGGGAGGGGAGAGGGACCAGTTGGGGAAGGGGGTGAGGCCTCTGTTAGGCGCTACTAAGATGTTAAACATCCTAAATTAAAATAACATTCGTAAAGGATATAAACACAGAACGAAATGTTTTTTATATCTTTGCGGCCGAGTTTAATAAACATTATACCATTTGTAAACACAAATGTTAAGTCGAGTTGTCGACCTGAGTAGCGTACTCTTTATCTAATAAGGTAACTAAAAAGAAGAATTAAGATGATAAAATTAAATGATTTAGACTTGCTGTATGCGTCAAGCACAGCAAGGAAAGACTACGTGTGTCCCGCAGCTATGCTCGTACACATAGAACCTGAGGGCTGTCTTGCAGCTGGAACTACACGCATGGGGGGCGGACATGAGAATGCCTACGACGATGATAATGAGTGGGAAGAAGAGGAGGACGATAACTAATAGTCGCTTTCATCGTTTATTAGTAAGTATTAATCAATAGTGAAAAGAAAGTATTTTACAATGAAAAATATCGTTAGTAAGTTATTAGTCACAGGATTAGTGTGCGCATGTTTTGCGTCATGTTCTACCGAGTCTATCGAAGAGATGGGCGGTAAAAAAGCTGTAGATTATGAGAGTATGACCTGCTTCTCTGACGAAGGACCAGCCACGCGCACCGCAGGAAAATATGTTGCTCAATCCTCTACCGAGCCTGCTCACGTGGCATTCCTGTGGACACAAGGCGACAAGATATGGGTTAACACGACTGGGGGGACTACCTTTGAGAAGAATGACAAGGATGATATCAGCGGAAAAGTGGCTACGTCTAACTTCTACTTCAAGAAGAACCTCACCGCAGAGAGCTATAAGGTGAGATATACGGGTACGGTCTCTGACAAAGCTGACGAGGTTGTCTTTGCTGCAAGACAGAAACAGACTGACCCCAACGCTGCCGACCTCATCGGTCAATATGGCGACTGTGGTATCGCTACAGCGACGAAGAATGCTAATCAGCAGTATTCTTTCAATCTCGCTCACAAGGCTGGCTACCTCGTTCTGACACCCTACTCTTCGGTCCACAAGTTCGACTCTTCTGTCGGTGTTCGGGCCGTGTACGTCACTGCCAACGAGGGTCTTACAGGTACATACACGATGGCTGCAGACGGAAAGCTCACGAAGAAGACGGAAGAAGGGAAACAGATTGTGTGGTACTATCAGCAGGATGTTGCAGGACATGACAATATCGATGATGAAGATGGCAAACCTGCCCTCCCTATCCCAGCCACTTCTGATGCGTCAAAGAATGGCATCATCATCGTTCTCCCCCCTGGCGAGTACACTAACCTGTCGATTGAATATCTTTTAGTCGACCCCTTGAGCGGTGGTAAAGGCTATTATAAGAAGACCTATAAAGGTACGGTAAAGGTGGAGGCAGGCAAGCCTCACTACATCGCAGAGAACATCAAGCTCTATGAATACGACAAGAACCAGTACTACACATGGGATGCTGCGACCGGCGAATACTTCTGGAAGGGGCATGAAGACCGTCAGCCTATACTCCCAGGTGACGTTATGGAATATCGTGAAGACGGTTTCCCAGATCCTACTGGCACTACGGACGCACGAAGCTATAACCATTCACAAGGTCACACAACCACCGTCGACGGTAATAAAGCACTGAAGAGTGCCGCTGCCGCAATGAATGTCAACGAGGCTCTATGGCTGGTAGAGAAAGGTTCACCGATGTGGGATAAGACGAAGCTATACGCTATCACCTACCCTGGTAATGTATGCCATCTCTTCAACACTGGTGTGTGGTTCAAGACACTGAAGAAGATTGCGGCGGACGAAGGTAAGACTTTAGAGGACTTGAAAACGGCTGCGCCCAACGGAAAAGACTATCGTACCGATCCTGCTGCACCAGAGGTTAAGGTAGACATAGAGTCATTCAGGCGGCCAGATAAGGCTAACACTAATGCGGATTACATGTTCTTACCTTGCACAGGGTTCTATGGTTTCAAGCATACGGAGGGAGCTTCAGCCCAATTAGAGACACCTTACAAGATTGCAGCCCCACTCATAGGAGCCACCGCAATGTATTGGACTTCATCAGCTGCAGCAGGTTCTTCTGAGGGTGCATACGCTCTTAGTATCTTCTCTACAGCTATGCTCGACGAGTACACCGTCTCTGTAATAAACACAACCAAGTATAGTGGTCACCCTATCCTCTTCGATAACATGGGTGTAAACGGCCCTGGTAAATTCCGTATAAAATAAGAGTTCATACATTAAACCTCCCTCGCCTTCCTGCGTCTAAACAATAAAGAGGCAACCGAAAGGCGAGGGGCAGCCTGCGCTGTGGGCGAGTTGTAGGATAGTCTATGACATGGCGAGACAAGCAAAAAGCGAGTCTCTGTCTACGCTGTGGGCGCATTGTAGGATAGCCTAAGGCGTGACGAGGCAAGCATAAAGCGAGTTTCTGTCTGCTTTGTGGGTGCATTGTTGGATTGTCTATGACATGGCGAGACAAGCAAAAAGCGAGTCTCTGTCTACGCTATGGGCGGATTGTAGGATTGTCTAAGGTGTAACGAGGCAAGCAAAACACGGAGGGTTAGCTGCTTTGTGGCCGCATTGTAGGATTGTCTAAGGTGTGACGAGGCAAGCGAAACACAAAGGGTTAGCTGCTTTGTGGGCGCATTGTAGGATAGTCTAAGGCGTGACGAGGCAAGCGAAACACGAAGGGTTAGCTGCTTAGTGGGCGCATTGTAGGATAGTCTAAGGCGTGACAAGGCAAGCATAGAGCGAGTCTCTGACTACGCTATGGGCTCATTGTAGGATAGCCTAAGGCGTGACGAGGCAAGCATAAAGCGAGTCTCTGTCTGCGTTGTGGGCTCATAATAGAGTAGTCTAAGGCGTAACAAGGCGAGCGAAACATGAAGGGTTAGCTGCTTTGTGGGCGCATTGTAGGATTGTCTAAGGCGTGACGAGGCAAGCGAAAAGGGAGGTTCAACCAATCACATGATTTCATAATAGAATTATATTAACCTTAGTGCATATCACGAAACTCTGAGTTTTTAGTTGGGCACCACCTGCATTGCAAGTGGTGCCTTTCCTTTCATCGTCCCTTTCCAAGCACGAGGAAGAAGCCCTCCTATCCTCTTCACGCCAAGACATCACGCTAAATCTGTAAACTATTTTCGTCCCTCTCCCATCCTGTCCATGCCCTTCAACGCTCAAGAAAACGCCCTTCAACATCCGAGAACATGCCTTTCTTGATGCAAGAACATGCCCTTCTTGATGCAAGAAAGGCATATACTCGTTTTGTGTTCATAACTCTCTGAAATCATGCTGGTTATAGTCTCGTATCTTGCTAATATTTCTATCGTAAATAAAGGGCGGCCTTGTTGTGTTTTGTAAATGTTTTTCGCACAAGTTAAATATGACTCATATCATCACAAAAAGGTTCGCTCACCGATTTTTATCGCATCTTTCTCTCATGCTGGGGAGTTTTTTCTCTCACAGAACTCACAGATTTAACAGAGCCTTTTTGCGCACTATTTCGATCCCACAGAAGGCCTCCGGCATACAGATATCACAGAACGTTATAGCTAAAGGTGGCTGTAAGGTTCTGTGATATCGGTTGACTTAATGTCTCTGTGGAATGCTGTGTGTTCTGTTCATCTGTGTGTTTCTGTGAGAAATAGAAAACACCCTCGCTATGAGATGAGACGCATGTGACTCGCTGGGTAGTTCTTTCTCTCACAGAGCACACGGAGTTCACGGAGGTTTTAAGCTCACGGTTTCGAGCCCACAGAAGGCCTCCGGCATACAGAGTTCACAGAGGCCTCACCCCCAGCCCCTCTCCGAGTGGAGAGGGGAGTAGTATGTGAGGTTACCCCTACTGACCTGCTAATGGTAGGAGATGGACTGTTAAGCCTACGGAGGACATACAGGGGTAACCTCGGTGATTACGCCCCTCCCTTTGGGGGAGGGGAAGGGGGAGGGGCCAACTGGGGCTGGGGGTGAGGCGTCACTTGGCCTCCTTATTCCTCCCAACAAGCGCACGGAGGGTGAAATAGAGCTCTTCTTGAAGACGGAAGAGGAGCCATGAGGAACGGAGGGGAAGCCATGTACGACAGCGAAGGGTGGACCATGAGAAACGAAGAGAGGACCATGAGGAACGGTGGGAGGGCTGAGAAGGACGGAAGGGGATATAGCCAAACTTGCGGCGGAGGGACGGACTGACCTGCTGAAGATGGATGGTTTGCCAGACGTGGCGCATGATTGACAAGGCTGCTTGGCGGTCGGTGGACGAGAGCTCATGCCGATGAAGATAATAGAAGAGGTATAACCCCACTAAATTCTGCCATCTCATCGTCTCATAACAACGGAGGTTGGCCTCGGAGGTGCCCATGGCGACGAGCTGACAACGCATACGCTCGTTGGCTAAGAGATAGTCGAAACGACGCACACTGACCCTGTGTGTGGTAGAAGAAGAGTGCTGCCGATAGTAGTAAACACCCTCGCAGACCGCTACCTTACGGGATTTTAGATAATGAATACGTGTTATGTTATCGTCACTATACGTCCGTAGGGCATCGTCGTAAGGGTAGGCATGGTGGATAGCTGCCCTGATGGCATACACTCCATGTATCTTCCATGTGAGGCTATCGACAAATGCTCTCTCACCCGACAGGGCCTCGAAAGGGGGCATGGGATAGGTTTTCTCGCTCCCATCAGCATAGTGGAGGACAACCTGAAAGAGTACGCTATCAACGTCATCGGTGAAGGTCTTGCAAACAGCCTCAAGTGCATTGAGGCCCAACCAGTCGTCGCTATCCACAAAGCAGATAAACTCGCCCGAAGCATTCGACAGTGCCACATTGCGGGCAAAGGCTATCCCATGGTTCTCATCGAGGGCAAACACCTTCACACGGGTGTCTCTCTCGGCATAGTCTCGTAGGATGGCAAGGGAGTTATCGGTTGATGAGTCGTCGACACAAAGCACCTCTATGTCGTGCAAAGTCTGCCCTAAGAGGGAGTCAAGGCATTGCGGCAAGTAGGCAGCCGAGTTATAAACGGCAACGAGAATACTAATCTTTGGCATGGCGACTAAACTTATTTTTCACCTTATTAATCAAAGCGTTCCACAGTCCCGACTTCGATCTCAACACACGAAGGGAGACTATCGTACTGATGAGGCACAACGTTAGGGCTGTTCCCCAGCGTAGGCTGTCATGTTCAGAACGTACACAAAAGAAGACGAGGAGGCCGATAGTCATCTGAATGAGCGTATAGACCACCACAGAAGACGACAGTCGATAGTCGTAACGTGCGTAGGCATAGCCGTAGACACAGCCGAGATTGAGCACTCCCGCCGCTGCTACGCCTAATCCAGCACCGAAGAGTTGTCCCTTCCAGAAGCCGAGTAGCACGAGAGAAACAAGTAGGATGTCATACAGACCCTCTAAGATTAGATAAGAACGGGAGTCGCCCTTGGCCAAAGGGATATATTCTACGGGTAGGCGAATGGCCCTTACATACATCGCCATGACCAACACCTGTGCCATGCCGAGGGCTGGGAGGAACTTATCAGAATAAAGGAAGAGAATCAACTGGGGCAGGAACAAGAGGAAAAAAGACAGTAGAGGCGAGATGAGCAAGAGCGTCACTTCTATCTGACGGTTGACGATCTGGTTGAAAGTGAACCGTAAGCTATTCACACCAGAGAGCCGAGGAAAGTAGTCGGTCTCCATCGCTGAGAACACCATACCAGCATAAACCATCGTCATCATGAACCCTGCATTATAGAAGCCAACGGTCGACAGGTCGGCTACATTGTTCAGATAACTACGTATGATCAGCTCGGCTCCAGAGCCTAAGATGCCTGCGAGGACGAAAGCTGTGCCCAGACGTATCATGCCCCAACCCTTGTCTAATAGCGACTTACGCAAGGAGACGTGTGGAGGATAGAGCCGATAGGACACGACAATGGTTAGGAGTAGTTGCACCAAGGCCATCAACACCAATGAAGGGACAATGGCTGTGTCGCCAAAGAGATAGTAGAGTGGGACGGTCAGAACCAAGGCTGCGAGGACGTTATAGACCGATATAGCCGCCAAAGCACCCAACTTTCGGACGCCTTTAAGGATGGCCAGTTCACCTCCCGCCAATGCTGTCAGTGCAACACAAGGCGAGAGCAGTACGAAATGAAGCGTGTGGCCGTCCCATGAGAAGGTGTAACGGCTTAGCAGCGGACTGAGGGCTATGCAGATAAAAAGACCTAACAAGGCCGTCAGCAAACTCCATGAGCGCACGACAGCGATGTCGGTCGTCAGCTTCTCCTCGTCTCCCTTGTCGTAATCCTCAGCCAGATTGCGCACAGCACTCATAGGGATACCGAAGTTCGTAGCGTCGCCTATGAGTCTTGTTGACGAGTTAAAGAGAGAGATAAGACCGACTCCCTGCGGTCCAAGTAACATTGCAACGCACTTGTTACGGACGATACCAATGAGCACATTCAGCACCTGTACACCACCAAAGAGGCTGATGTACTTTAAGATATGTAGGTAGCTGTCAGTATTAGAGGCTTTTTTCATCATAATAACTAACGCATTTCAAAGTTTTTTATTATTTTTGCATCAAACTATTATCACATGAGTCTATCTATTATCATACCTATCTATAACGTTGAAGACACGCTTCGTCGCTGCTTGAGGAGTGTGTTGGCTCAGATAGACAACACGATGGAGGTGGTGCTCATTGATGATGGTTCGACGGACGCTTCACGGCTGATTGCACAGGAGATGACGGCCGACAGGGCGAACTGTAGGCTTATCTACCAGACAAATAGGGGTCTTTCGGCGGCAAGAAACGCAGGGATAGACGTGGCAACAGGCGACTATCTTACCTTTGTCGACTCTGATGACTTCGTTGCCGAGGGTTCTTATGCGGCCTTGATGGCTGTGTTAGCTGCTCATCCCGACTACGACATCCTTGAATATCCTGCCTTGCTGCACTATGGATGTGCGTCGAAAGAACGCTTGCTGACCTTCGATGATACGACAGTCGACTCTGTTCGCGACTATTGGCTACGGGGTGGTCACCTCCACACCTACGCTTGTAATAAGATTTTCCGACGTGATCTCTTTTCTGAGATACGCTTCCCTGTGGGCAAGGTGTTCGAAGATGTCTATACTTATCCTTACCTTCTCCAACGGGCAAAGGTAGTGGCAACAACCTCCGTGGGCCTCTACTATTATTGTCAGAACGACAGAGGCATCACCGCTCAGGCTGGGGGAAAGGAACTGACCGACCTCCTCAATGCGCATCTCAAGCACCTCCATCTATGGGGAGAACTGACTCCTGCCTATTACGAGGCGTTGGTAAACATTCAGATGGATGTCTATGAGACCACACAGGCCGCTCCCCTCCTACCCGTCCTACCCTACAAAGGGACCTTGAAACTCTTTATTCTCCACTTAATAGGATTAAAACGCTTATGTCAACTCAACCAGTTTATTCACAAAATAAGGAAGATAAGCCATTAGTAAGCTTCATTGTCACTTACTATAGCGAGTCTATTGATATACTAAGAGACTGTGTCAACAGTATTTTGGCATTGAGTCTCAATGAGACCGAACGCCAGATTATCGTCGTGGATGACGGTGCCGACTATTCGCCTATCAATGAGTTACTGGCCTTATCGGCCGACATCATCTACGTCAGACAGCCTAACCAAGGATTAGGACAGGCCCGAAACACGGGATTGGCCTTGGCTGAAGGCAGCTTTGTTCAGTTCGTTGATGGCGACGATATGTTGCTGACAAGCACCTACGAGCAGTGCCTTGACATCATTAGATACCAAGAGGCCGACATGGTTCTGTTTGAGTCTACGGATAAGACGACGGTCAAACCGCTCGCTGACGCACAGGGTCCGGTTAGTGGAACGGAGTATATGACACACAACAACATACACGGCTCGGTCTGTACCTACCTCTTTCATAAGGACATACTACACGACCTTCGCTTCCCGAAGGGTACGCTCCATGAGGATGAGGAGTTTACCCCACAACTCATGCTACGTGCTGAAAGCATCTACACAACCCATAACAAGGCTTATTACTACCGTAAACGTGAGGGCTCAATCATGCACAGACGTGACAGACGGTGGCGCATCCGACGCCTTGCTGACGCCGAACAGGTTATCTACCGACTGCAAGAAGGGGTAGACCACCTCCCTGTTAAGGAGCGTATCGCTATGGAACGACGCATCGCACAACTGTCAATGGACTTGATCTACAATGTCATCACGCTCACACATGACGAGACCCACCTCAACCATGTACTCCAACGTCTCTCCCAGCACGGCCTCTTCCCGCTGCCTGACAAGGATTATACAAGTAAGTATAAATGGTTTAGAAGAATGACGAACAGTAGTTTCGGACGTAGATTACTACTAATGACTTTACGTCTGAAACGGTAATTTTTATCTACGAGAAGGGGACTGACTGCCTTACACCTGTCCTATCCCAAGACATCTGTGATGGCCTAATAAGAACACATGAACAGGACGATCGAAAAAGCAACTTAGCCCTTCTCCCTCAGCGAAAGAACACCCACAACGAATGAGAATCCTCCTCTTAGGCGAATATAGTAACGTACATAACACACTGGCAAAGGGTCTGCGCCAATTAGGACACACGGTGACTGTGGTCTCAAATGGCGACTTCTGGAAGAACTACCCACGTGACATCGATGTAGCCCGACCCTCTGGTCGACTCGGTGGACTGCGCCTATTGGCTAAAATCTATGCCCTGCTGCCACGCCTGCGAGGCTATGATGTCGTGCAGTTCATCAACCCCATGTTCTTTGAACTTAAAGCCGAACGCCTCAGCTCGATATTTCGTTATCTGAAGAAGCATAATAAGAAGCTGATACTCTGTGGTTTCGGAATGGATTACTATTGGGTAGATACGTGCTCAACGACGATGCCCTTGCGCTATAGCGACTTTAATATCGGTAGCAGACTGCGCCAGAACGAGGAGGCTAAGGCCGAGCGCAAGGACTGGATCGGTACGGAGAAGGAACGGCTCAACATACTGATGGCGAACGAGTGTGACGCTATCGTGACAGGACTCTACGAATACTGGCGATGCTACGAACCGCATTTCCCGAAGAAGACAGTCTTTATCCCCTTCCCTATCGTGGTGGGTGAGCGGCCCAACATACCTGACACACCACCAGACCTCCTGAACCTCTTCATCGGAATTAGTAAGAGTCGGTCGGCTTATAAAGGTACGGATATCATGCTGCGAGCGGCCGAGACGGTGAAAGAACACTATCCCAACAAACTCAACCTTAAGCTTGTAACGGGCTTACCCTTTGATGAATACGTGCGTACGATGCTGGGCTCGGATGCTATCATGGACCAGCTCTACAGCTACACGCCCTCGATGAATCCCTTAGAGGCCATGGCCCACGGTATTATCTGTATCGGTGGCGGCGAACCAGAGAACTATGCTATCCTCAACGAGACTGTCCTCCACCCTATTATCAACGTCCTCCCCACCTACGAGAGTTGTGTGGAAGAACTCACAAAGCTTGTCAACAACCTCTCTCTCATCCCCTCTCTTCGCCGCCAAAGCTATGAGTATGTCCACAAGCACCACGACTTTATCAAGGTGGCCCAAGCCTATAGCGAATTGTATAGGGGGGTGTGAGGGAGGAGGAAGAAATCTGCCTCACCCCCAACCCCTCTCCGAATGGAGAGGGGAGTAGTATGTGGAGTTACCCCTATTGGGCTCGCCTCACCCCCAGCCCCTCTCCGAATGGAGAGGGGAGTAGTATGTGAGGTTACCC
>ERZ773250.603-NODE-603-length-20215-cov-13.413591_pt1 | contig 20215 bp, 9 predicted proteins | sample MGYA00511258_ERZ773250 | MGnify/ENA primary metagenome ERZ773250 (study PRJEB29015, sample SAMEA2738164) | human oral metagenome | biome: human oral; feature: human-associated habitat; material: saliva | place: China | collected 2187 ... | reverse complement strand
GGGAGGGGCCAGCTGGGGGAAGGGGGAGGGGCCACTACTTGCATTGAATGCTGTGTGTTCGGTGATCACTCCCCTCTCCACTCGGAGAGGGGCTGGGGGAGAGGTCTCTATTACCCCTTCAACTACCTAAAAATGATGATTTCGCAAATTCATCAAAAGTAAGTATTGGACGATATATATATTTTCTATACCTTTGCAGACGCTTATCGTAAAAAAAGAAGATACAAGGCTGACTTTATTTGCAGACACCTGTGACTTAGTCTTAAGCCTGGGTAAACTATATGGACTCGGTTCTCTTGCTGCGAAAGTAGGGAGAGATTAGTGTCTACTCATTAAAAACCTATTTGTAATCTGAGTATATATGAACAAATTAAAAGTGAACTATGAAAGGCGTATCAGATACTATCTGTCCGCCACTCTCTTAAGTTCTTTGTTCTTATTCCCACCCACCTACGTCCATGCTACGTCTGTACATGGGCAGGAGACAGTGGAGGATGAGGATAAAGATGTCAAAACATCTGTAACCGTTCGGGTTGTTTCCGAACTGTCACAAGAGCCGCTCATCGGTGCTGTCGTACGTTGCGAAGGTGTTTCAAATCCCTCGGTGACAGACATCGATGGTAAGTGTACGATTAAACTCAAGCGTGCTGCCGACCGCATAAAACTGACGGTAACCTACGTAGGGTATAAGTCTGTGACCCGTGTCGTTAATGTTCCTGACAGTCGCATGATAACCTTACAGTTAAAGGACGACTCCAAGCAGTTGGATAATGTCACTGTTACAGCCCTGAAACGGCACACAACAGTGTTGCAGCAGTCGTCTGCCATCAGTCAAGAAGCCTTAGAGAAAGGTGGTGCAACGTCATTGGCAAAACTCCTTGAGACCATCCCTGGCGTCAGTTCTATCAGTACGGGAAACACGATAGCAAAGCCTGTTATTCAAGGTATGCACAGTAGTCGTATCCTCTTGATGAACAATGGTGTACGTCTGGAAAGCCAAAGCTGGGGTGCCGACCATGCACCAGAGCTTGACTATACAGGTTCGAGTATGGTAGAAGTGGTGAAGGGAGCCGAGTGTATTCGCTATGGCTTCGGTGCGATGGGTGGTGTAGTACTCTTGAACGATGCGCCCCTACCCTACGAAAACAAGAAGATTAAGGTCAACGGAAACGTCAATGTAGGCTACGATACCAATGCTCGTGGCTTCAGTGGATCAGGTACTGTTGAGACTGGTTACAAGCAGTTTGGCCTGCGCCTACACGGTATGTACACCAAAGGAGGCGACTATCATACCGCCGACTACGTGTTGAATAACACGGGATATAACACCATCAGCTTCTCAGCCTTAGCTGGTTGGCAAGGAAGAAAACTGACGGCAACGCTCTTCTCAAGTATCTACTATCAGCGAAGCGGCATCTATTACGCCAGTAAGATATCTGACTTATCACAGTTGATAAAGCGCTTTGAGTATGGACGACCTGACCCAGAGACTGTTAAACCCTTCTCTTACGATATCAAACCACCGTTCCAACAGTCGCAACACGTGACGTTGAAGGGTGAACTCAAGTGGGAGCTTAACCCTAACCATCACCTCAATCTCACGCTGTCGTTCCAAGAGAACCTCCGTCAAGAGTTCGAGAACCGAAAGAAGACACAGTGGAGTTGGATTCCAATGCAGGACTTGATACTGAAAACCTATAAGTTTGACGTACTTTGGCAAGCTAAATGGAAACTATGGAAGATGACTACTGACGCTGGTCTCTCAAATACTTACCAAACGAACTTCAACTATCCTGGTACGAAGCAGCCGGCTTTCGTCCCTAATTTCGCAGCCCTTTCGATGGGCGGATATTTCCTTCATAAGGCCGAGTTCGGCAGGTTGCAGTGTGCTCTCGGTATGCGTTACGACTTCCGTGTACTGTCGGTTAATGGCTACAGCAGCCTCAGCAACTACACCTACTACGATGATTTCAAACTCTATAGTAACTTCACAATGAGTCTGGCTACCCACTATCAGTTCAGTGACAAGTGGGATGCACGTGCGAATATCGGTTGGTCATGGCGCCCACCAGATATCAATGAGCTCTATGCCATTGGTCTTCAAGACGGTTCCTATTGGGTAGTAGGCAATAAGAACCTTGCCAGTGAGCGTGGTTATAAGCTCGTGTTAGGTACGAAATATAGGAATACTTGGTTCTCGGTAGAGCCCAGCTTCTTCTTCCAACGCATCAACAGCTATATCTACGACCATATCGGAGAAGGCAAGGACCGCTTCCATAACCACCCAAGTGGTAAGTATCCGAAGTTTATCTACGACCAAGACGATGTGAAACTCTATGGTGGTGATATCGAGGCAACCGTGAAGCCTGTACGTGGACTTACCTTTGTCGGTAAGGGAGAATGGATGTTTGCACGCAACCTAACCCACAATGACTGGCTACCCTTCATGCCTTCAGACCGTTACGGGCTCTCTGCTACCTACGAGCTGCCGCTGAAGAAGCCCCAGAAGTATCGTTCGTCGCTGTCGCTCTCAGGTATCTATGTGACCAAGCAGACCCGCTTCGACCCTGATAAGGACCTCGTTCCTGACTCGCCACCAGCCTATTTCCTACTGAATGGGACAGCTGAACTGCGTATCGGACTGCCACAGAATAAGGAGTTGAAGTTTATGATTGTCGGTGATAACATACTCAATGCACTCTATAAGGAGTACACCGACCGCTTCAGATACTACGCCCATGAGCGTGGCGCAAACTTCTCTTTACGCACATTGTTTAAGTTCTAATTAGCTGAAAAAGAATATGAAACTATATAAAGACATACGCCTCATACTTGCCACAGCAGCGGTGGGACTCGTCTTCGGGAGTTGCTCTAACGACCAAGTTGACGATTTCTTCAAGAAGATAATACAAGCCCCTCCTTCCTCTATAGAGCGAGATGTGAAGGGACATGAGCAAATCTATGCCGTTCATGCCATCTTGAGAATGGGCTATAAGGGCGGGATGATTGGTGTAGGGCCAGACGGAAACGACTCTATCCAAGCCTATAACACCTACCACCTCGTCAGTAGTTCGACCTCTATACCAGTCATGCAAGAGATTGATATAGCCAAGGATGACGACGGACAGATGACCATCACGACCGAACGCGACTGCTTTGACGTGATTGCATCAGATGATATTTACTATGGATTGGAGCTGAAGTACTATGATCAGAACGGTATGCTCATCAATCATCAGTTCTCTGGTTATCCCTTCATGAAGGATAAGGACGGTTATAACGTGCCTGATGAAGACAACGCAACACTCCTTGTTCACCAACACTTCTTCGGTATTGGCAACGCTTCCTTAGACAAGTTGGTGGCTGATAGCACCTCCTCTGGACACGAAAAAGCGGTTCAAGGACTGCAAATGGCCTATCCTCGCTCATTGGCTTCAATACCTACTTATTATGACCGATACACCTTCAAGGAGCAAGGGGGAGCTATGGATGCAGCTACAAAGTTCTCTACTTCTAACATCTATGTGCCTGACGGCTACACGTTCGGCCTTAACCAGGTACCGTTTAACAGTGAACTGGCTTGGAAAGCGATTGAGGTATCGGGTAAGCCAGAGGCTTTGCAGCCTTTTACCTTTGGTGGGAAGACTTATCATCTCTACAAGACTATTGATCCAATGGAGCTGAATAAGATTACACCTGAGGTCTTTACCTACGAGTATAGAGACACTGATCCAGTGGAGGAGGAACTCGGAAAACTCTTTACAGAGGCTTATAACGATGACTTCACAGACCCAGATACCGAGGCACCACGCCAACGCTATGGTCATACCGTGGGTCTGCTGCATCAGAAACGCAGCTTAGACGTCGGCACAGACTTAGACCGCTTGGGCTTTAAGGGTGTCATGCAGTTCCACAAGTCAGACATAGCTTTCCAACTGCAGGTGCGCATCTGTCATATTCTTAACAAAGGACAGCAGCACGTGGGAGAGTCGGAAAAGCCCGCAAAGTACTGCAATACGAACAATAGCGAGCATAGCTTCCTATGGGATTTCAACCAGTTACAACCGGGTTGGGATAGCTTTGATATCGACTATCCGCTGTCTGTTCGTGTGATAGCCAATACCAAGGACGGTGAAGACAAGTGTTTTGAGGATGTTAAGCGATTCTATCCTGCTGCCGACAAGGCACAGCTCTGGCGTATGCTAACACGTCCACAAGACTTCTTCACACAGTACAGACAGAACGTAGTATTGATGTAATAATGAATTGGGAACATGAATAAGATAGTTAAAAATATCCTTTTATTATCATGCCTTGCCGTTGTCTTCGCCTCATGTGACGACTTTGTCTTTGGCAATGTACATGTTGATTATAACGAGAACCCCTTAGAGAGTAAGGGATTAGCACGTAGTGGCGCTGACAGATATGTAGATAGTCTGTCGAAGATAAAGGTCTCTGAGCAGGTAAACAACCCTGATCCAGACGGAGCCTTCAATGGTTGGGCCACGTGTCTGGCCATGTTTAAGGAGGGACACTCCCATGGTGACGGTATGATGCACGGTAATTTCGTTTACCATAACGCCCCTTGGAAGCAGGAGGAGTTCGTTATCATTCGCAACAACACGGCTAAGTGGCCTACTGTTGAGGTGCAACGCCAGAGCACAGTGACGTATCTTGAACAGAGCGATGGCAAGACTGGCCCCGACTACATCCGCATCATCGGTGGAAAACTGAAGCGTTGGGGACTCTGCCTCTACTTCTTTAATAAGGAGGGTAAGCTGATGAACGATGATATTCTCGACCACTCTGATGAATATCAGATATTCTTCACGGTGAGCGAGGTCGACGATAAGGGTAATCCTTACGAGGTGATGGACTGCCGTGGTACGTGGAAACCGAAGAAGAACAAGTTTGGCGACTGGAAGAAAGGCGGTACGATAGACACGACACCGGTTCCTTCACCATTCTTCGCAAACACGACTACGTGGAAGGAAAGGGCCGAACGCACCCCGAAGATATTTGAATATACCTACCGAGACACGTGGATCCATAACGCAATGGCTGATGGTGCGCGTGAGTTATTCAACCAACGTCTACTGCCTCCGTTGACCCGTGAGGATGCTGATTGGGCTGTTGCTCCCTACGACCAGGACCGTGTAGGACTGAAGGGGCACTTTAATTTCGACATTGAAGCCGATGAGAACGATGCTCTCCATGAGGAGTGGCCATTAGAGATAACACGCCGCTTGGACCCAGCTACGGGTGAGACTGGTCATTACACACGTCCGTCTTATCTCTTACCCAAGTTTTATCTATCGGTTAGGGTGATGAAGTGTCCAAAAGGAAAGAAGGCCCTAATACCGAAGGACGAGTATCTTAGCCGCCACTCCACCTACGTCTTCCGTAGTCCCTACATCTGTTCAGAGGCTTACAATCCCGATGAACCGAAGGAGTATGGCGCTGACTCCGAATGGAAGGAGCTCTTCCGCTTTAATATCCCTATCAAGGTCTTCTGCAGTAGCTTTGATACTGACCCAACAACCATCGACCCCAACGACCCTCTCTACTTCTATTTAGGACATGAGATAGGCCTGTCACCATTAGATGCATTGGAGGCTTCGCAGAATGTACAGACCCACGGCATTGGTGGTGGCTCTGGTTTCGGCAACTGGTTCCTGTAACATAGACAGCGGGAGTGGGTGGTCTCGACGATAAGGAAGTAACACGACGTCTGTAACTCACAATCTTTTCCCTTCGTGACAACCGTCCCTCCCACTGCTCACAATTATATAAACATATAAAGAAGAAAACAAATGAAACAAAAGAAGATAGCTGCGTGCCTACTCTTCGCCCTAACACTTGTAGCGATGAGTAGCTGTACACGTAACGAGATGCCCGTCAAGCAATCCACATCTAAGACTAAGTTAGACCACTTAATAATAAAGGAAGTGTTCTATGTAGGCCACTATTGGTATCGTGACGTACGTGCTTGGGGTATGAAGAATCAGAACCAAATGTACAATGACGACCAATATATCGCCATATACAACCCTACCGACGAAGTGAAATACCTTGACGGTCTGGCCTTGTGTTCCAATGCCATTGACCCAAGCAGAGCCATTCAGTTCGCACCAAAAGACGATTTCGTCAATCGCTATTATGGGGCTTCTGGTATCTCTTACTTCCCTGGCAAGGGCAATGACTATCCTGTCAAACCGGGCCAGACCATCATCGTCGCAAAGTATGCCATCGACCATAAAGCTAAGTTCGAAGCCGAGTTAGAGGGCGAAGACCTAAGTATGTATGGCGGTCTGAATGCCTTTTTGGATTTGAGCAAAGCCGACTTTGAATGGACAAACATCAACTATGACCCCGGACAGAAGAACAATCCGAACGTTCCTGATATGTGTGCTATCCTCACATCTACCGATGCCAGCGGTAATATCGGACCTTCTTACGAGTTCTCTCATGTGTCTGAAAGCAATGGTATAGCCTTGATAAAACTCCCTTGGACGCCAGAGGAATTCAAGAAGAACTATACCGACACAAAGGATAGTAAAGGTTATATGCATTACATCACCGTTACCAGCAGTTCCTTCGGCGATTTCTATGCCATCGAAGTACCCTTCGAGTGTGTCATCGACTGCATCACCATCTGTCCACGTCGTATGTTCCAAATGCGTCCAAGCAAGTTAGACAGGGGCTACAATGCCGTTACCGACAACTCATTCTCTGGCCTTAAACAAAGCGACTACCCTATCTCTTCGGGTTTAGCCTTGGTGAGGAAGTGGGATGGAAAGAAGTTTGTTGACGACAACAACACCACTGCCGACTTTGAAGTCAAGGTTGCCTCGCTATCAAGAAAGGATGAAAAAGGCAACCCAATAAAGTGATAACAACATGAGTAAATAGTCAACAAGGTAAAAGAACAACACACGAAAAGGATAATAAGGCTGCAGCATCTTAGGTCCACCCTATCTTGCTGCAGCCTTTACCATTGTATATATATAATGAAAAGGAGGCTAAGTAGTGCCAAGAAAGCGTATAACCTGCTGGCCCCTCAACAAACAACAGCTGGCCCCTACCCCGTCCTCAGCTGGCCCCTCCCCCGTCCCCTCCCCCGCAGGGAGGGGCGTAATCACCGAGATACCCCCACACAAGTATCCTCGTAACTCACATTCGTTCCATTCGTGTAATTCGTAGTCTTACATTTTCAAGACTATGTTCTTTCCTCCCATCCACCATTCGTGCAATTCGTGTAATTCGTAGTCTTCTATTTCCAAGACTATGTGCTTTCCTCCCATCCACCATTAGTGCCATTCGAGTAATTCGTAGTCTTACATTTTCAAGACTATGTGCTTTCCTCCCATCCACCATTAGTGCCATTCGAGTAATTCGTAGTCTTCCATTTTCAAGACTATGTGCTTTCCTCATACCCACCATTAGTGCCATTCGAGTAATTCGTAGTCTTACATTTTCAAGACTATATTCTTTCCTCATACACAGTATTAGTACCATTCGTGTAATTCGTAGTCTTACATTTTCAAGACTATGTGCTTTCCTCATACCCACCATTAGTGCCATTCGAGTAATTCGTAGTCTCGTACATTAAAAGTTGTATTCTTTCCTCCCATCCAGCATTAGTGCCATTCGTGTAATTCGTAGTTTTTCGACAAATTAGCTGTCTTTAGCGGTTGGGAAATTTCTTTACACCATCCTTATAAAAGTCCTGCTACAAACCACCGCCACACCGACAAGAAGCAAGTCTATAACCCACACAAAATCAAAAGGTTATAAACAGCGTTAATGAAAGGCCTCTTCAAGCATCAAGAAGGGCGTCTTCTTGCCCCTTGAAGGGCATGTTCTCGACCCTTGAAGGGCGTCTTCTTCAACCATGAAGGGCGTTTCCTCGAAAAGAGAAGAGAGTGATTAGCGAAATATCCTTACAATTCCTATTTCTTTGATTACTGTTTCTTCCCTCGCAATAGATATCAACTACCAGTTGGCCCCTCCCCCGTCCCCTCCCCCGAAGGGAAGGGGAGTGATCACCGAGATACCCCTATAAGAAGGATGTAGGCTACTTGTTGTCCCTTATTCGTGCCAACATTAGCAGTAACGCTCTGTGAACTCTGTATGCCGGAGGCCTTCTGTGGGCTCGAAACTGTGCGCAAAAATGCTCAGTGAACTCAGTGAACTCTGTGAGAGAAAAAACTCCCCAGCAAGTTACATGCGTCTCATCTCATAGAGTGGGTGCATTCTATTTCTCACAGAAAAACACAGATGAACAGAACACACAAAGCCCCACAGAGACATTAAGTCAATCGATTTCACAGAACCTTACAGCCACCTTTAGCAGTAACGCTCTGTGAACTCTGCATGCCGGAGGCCTTCTGTGGGCTCGAAACTGTGCGCAAAAATGCTCAGTGAACTCAGTGAACTCTGTGAGAGAAAAAACTCCCCAGCAAGTTACATGCGTCTCATCTCATAGAGTGGGTGCATTCTATTTCTCACAGAAAAACACAGATGAACAGAACACACAGCATTCAAAGCAAGTAGTGGCCCCTCCCCCGTCCCCTCCCCCAAAGGGAGGGGCGTGATCACCGAGATACCCCTATAAGAAGGATGTAGGCCTCATGTTGTCCCTTAATCATATCTACAATGGCTGAAGCGCTCTGTGTTCTCTGTATGCCGGAGGCCTTCTGTGGGCTCGAAACTGTGCGCCAAAAAGCTCCGTGAACTCTGTGTGCTCTGTGAGAGATAAACCTATCCAGCGTGAGAGAAAGACCTCACCACGCCTCATGCAAGCAGCCCAATAGGGGTAACCTCACATATCAACTACCAGTTGGCCCCTCCCCCTTCCCCTCCCCCAAAGGGAGGGGCGTGATCACCGAGATACCCCTATAACAAGGGTGTACGCTTCGTTCTATCCTCGTATTGGCTGACTTGTAGGGGTAACCTCACATACTACTCCCCTCCCTACGGGGGAGGGGAAGGGGGAGGGGCCACCTCCAATAGGGGTGAGGCCACCCTCCCCTTGAACAAATTATAGTCCTAATGACACGAATATAAGAATTAATTTGTATATTTGCGGACATCTTTTGAGTGGCTTAATGTTTTCATACAGCAGCACAGGGGCATGTAAGCTACTCCCAATGACGATATTACCTAAACTATACATTGTCAATCAAATACTTATAAAAATGTAACATTCAAGGTGCTGCATAACTAATAAACCTAATATGAACAACCGATTTCTACACGGTGTGCTAACCGCACTTGCACTAACGGCGACGGCTACGAGCTATGCTCAGAACCCTACCGTTATGACGCTTCAGACGCAAGTTGCTCCGAACCCAGAGAACGAGCCGCGTCCAGTATTCCCTGTTCCTTCTGACAGACAATGGCAGTGGCAGCAGACAGAGTTCTATGCTTTCTTCCATTATGGCATGAATACCTACGTTAATGAGGAGTGGGGAAAGGGCAACGAGAGCCCTAACAGCTTTGCTCCGACCGAGAAACCAGACCCAAGACAATGGTTAGAAGCTGTGCAGGCAGCCGGCATGAAGGGTGGTATTGCAGTCGTTAAACATCATGATGGCTTCTGTTTATGGCCCACAGCGTCTACCGATTATAATATAGCTCATTCGTCGAGTCCTAACGCACAAGGCGTTAACATTGCCGAACTCTTTGCCAAAGCAGCACAAGAACTACACATGAAATATGGCTTCTACGTGTCGCCTTGGGATAGAAACAACGGTCAGTACGGTACTGACAGCTATGTGAAGGACGTCTTCTTAAAGCAGTGTGCTGAGTTGGCAAAGTATGGGTCAGATCAGTTCGAGATGTGGTTTGACGGTGCTAACGGCGGTGATGGCTACTATGGAGGTAAGAATACTACCATCCACATAGACCGTTCCACCTACTATGACGTGCCTAACCTCCGTGACTCAATACACAAGCTTAGCCCAAACATCATCCTTTGGGGTGTCGGTGGTGAGGCCCGTTGGATTGGTAACGAAGACGGATGGGCAGGCGAGACCAACTGGTGTAACGAGAATAGAGGTGTTGCTCCTGAGCGTAATGGTATGTATGGTACGGAGAACGGATGGTTCTGGTTGCCTGGTGAGAGCGATGCTAAGTTTACGAACCCTGGCTGGTTTTGGAGTCAAAACAGCAGGCCGATGACAGCAGAACGCACCTTCCAGATGTACTTAGAGACGGTGGGTCGCAACTCAACACTCATCCTTAACTGTCCTCCCGACAGGAGTGGTAAACTCCCACAAGACCAAGTAAGTCGATTGAAAGAGTTCGGTAAGATGCTAAAGAGCCGTTTCCAGACCAACCTTGCCAAGTCGGCTACTATCGAGGCAAGCAGTACTCGTGCCCATGGGGCAACCCGTTCCTATGCTGCCAACAACCTTATTGACGAAAACCCAGACACTTACTGGGCCGCAGAAGACGACGTGAAGGATGTTACCCTTACCTTGAAATGGAACAATCCACAGACTGTTCGCTACGTGACACTACAAGAGTATGTCAGACTTGGGCAACGTGTCAAGAGCTTCTCAGTTGAGTACACCACCGATGGCAACACATGGAAGCCACTTGCCAATAAGGTGAAGCAGACCACCATAGGCTATAAGCGCATCATACCGCTCAATGGAAGCACCGCAAACAGCTATGGTTCGGGCTATGAAGCACGTGCTATTCGCATACACATCAAGGACGCCAAGGCTTGTCCTGTTATGAGTGAGATTGCCATTTATTAATCCTTTGACATGAGAAACAGTATGAAAAAGAATATATTAGCAGCTTGTGGCCTATTGTTCTGCAGCTCATTACTTCACGCACAGACCACAGATGAGGTTAGAATAGACTTCGAGAACCAAGACTATCAGGCTATTGGTGTCTACGACACATGGCTGAAGTCGCCTTTTCGTAGCCATGACGGACAGCCCGCAACACTGCAAGGTAATGTGCAGGTGGTGAGCAACATCGATAAAAACTATGATGATGTGTTGAAGTCAACACCGAACACTTCAAGCAAGGTATTGGGCTTCCAGCGTTCACGCTACGGTTCAAACACATTCGGTGCACGCATAGATCTTAAGCAGCCCTTCGCTTTGACCAAGGAAACTAAGTATGTTCATGTGATGATACACAAGCCGAAAGCGGGGCGCACCATGCTCATCGGACTCGGAAAACGTACCGACCGACCCGGTCAGAGTGCTGATACAGAGCAGTTCTGGGAGTTCTCTACAAAGGAGATAGAGCCTAACAAGTGGGTAGATGCGGTCTTCCCTGTCAAAGGGGCAGGTGGTATTGACATCCATAGTCTTGTAGTTGTAGTCGACTGTGAGGACTCCAACGGTCTTAAAGATGATTTCCTCGCTTATATCGATAATATCGTCGTGAACAACGAGGCCTTCACAACAACCAACCGTGAGGACTATCCGATGAATTATAACAAAGATCAGAAGTGCACACGAACCGATCGTGGACTCAAGGGTATCAGCCTTGGCAATCAAAGCATAGCTGTCTACGGCGACATCTCGTCGTCTACACCAGCCTACACCTACCTCAGCAAGCGGGCTTTCTGGGCCAAACCGGGCGAGACACTCACCCCGGCTGTTCAGTACAAGGGCGTTTGGATGCACAGTTATGTATATGTTGACCTAAACAACAACGGGCGCTTTGAACCGAAGGTGGAGGCAGGACAGATTGTTCCTGACGCTGGCAACGAATTGATGGCCTACTCTTTCCTATCCGCATCTGACGAGAACAGCGGCTTTAATAGTGCTGGTACGGAGATTTCAGGCAATGGTCGTAACACGCTCTCCATGCCTGCGTTCACCCTTCCCGACACCCTTCAGCATGGTTTCTACCGCATGCGTTACAAGGTGGATTGGAACTCTTCGGATGCAGGAGGTAGTATCGAGACTAATAACCACATTATTAATAATGGCGGAGGAGCCATGGACATTCGCCTTAATGTGCATGGTGACAATGTGACGATTACCCAAGGTGCACTCAACGGAAAGGTCGTTGCAGCTGATGACACCGAACTCAACAACCTCAGCATACCATTCGGACAACCCTTCACCATCAAGATGAAGCCCGAACGTGGGTTCAATTTCAGTGGCTTAAGGGTACGTCATGGCTACAACCTCACAGGCGACAGCCTCAGCCACGGCACCTATCAGTATGTTGATGAGCTCGTTCCACGTGAGCGTTTCAATGAAGATGGCACCTTCACCCTGCCTGCTGAGATGATTGATGGCGATGTTTCGCTTGAAGGAATATTCATAGATGCGAAGACAACCTTGACCTACGAGGTTTATTTCAACAATAAGTTTGTTTATTCAACGGCTGTCAATGGTGCCAAGACGGGGGCGGTGACGATTCCAGAAGGCCTCAACAGAGATTTCGTGGAACTATCTTCTGATACACAGACCGTTACCTCTCTCCCTGCTACCGTACGTATTAACGCCGTGTGGACGGGTCCGATGAAGGTTGCAACAGCTACTGATACGACTTGGTATAACCTAAAGGTTAGCTCACAGCCAAAGTGGGTCTCTTCACGAACCTACGCTCCGAATGTCTACTTCATAGACCAGTCTGACACTGACAAGGATGCTGCGCTCTGGGCATTGACAGGTGACCCTTACGGCGGATTCCACCTTATTAATAAGGCAGTAGGACCTACACATGTGCTTGCGTCGGCGTCTCCAAAGGGCTCGGGTAATACTGGTGGCTTCACCTACGCTACCCTTGAGTCAGCAAGCGAACTTCCTACAGGCTACACAAGTAGCTGGTTCTTGAATATTAGTCCTAATGATGAGGCAGGCTTCTACATCTGTAATCCAGAGGGCTACGGCCTCAACTATCGTGCTAATAACAACCTCGCTTATTGGACAGGGGGTAAGGATGGTGGCTCAACCTTCGTTCCGACAGAAGTTAAAAAGACTTCTACGGGTATTAGTAGTCTGACTCTTCAACAAGACGCCACTACCACTTACGACCTAACAGGCCGCTCTGTTGGCAAGAACCACAGGGGTATTGTCATCCGTAATGGTAAGAAGTTGCTCATTAAATAAGACAGAGTAAGAGGGGGACAGGGGTGGCCTGCCGACAAGATACGTGCTCAGACAGGGTATTAGAAAGACAGAGTAACAGGAGAACAGGTACCCAGTTGATGAGTAGACGAGGTAACGAGTCGACAAAATATGTGCTCTGACAGGGTATTAGAAAGACAGAGTAACAAGAGAACAGGTACCCAGTTGATGAGTAGACGAGGTAACGAGTCGACAAGTTATGTGCTCTGACAGGGTATTAGAAAGACAGAGTAACAGATGAACTAAGAAAGAGTAGAGTAACAGATGAGCGTGTTACTCTACTTTTTTTAGTACTCTATGTATATGAAACTATAGTATTTACACAAGTTATAAAACTCTTAGTACGAAACAGAAAAACGTCTGCTTCTCACGGAGAAACACAGAAGAAAGGTATAGGCCCCTCCCCCGTCCCCTCCCCAAAAGGGAGGGGCGTAATCACCGAGGTACCCCTATAAAGTGGATGTTGGCTTCGTGATACCTCTTATTGGCAATCTTGTAGGGGTAACCTCACATTTCACTCCCCTCCCTACGGGGGAGGGGTTGGGGGAGGGGCCACTATCTTATGGACTCGAAACAGTGCACCAAAAGATTCTGTTAGATCTGTGTGCTCTGTGAGAGAAAAAACTCCCCAGCAAATCTCATAGGCCTAATCTCATCGAGAGGGTGCGTTCTATTTCTCACAGAAGAACACAGAAGAACAGAACACACAGCATTCCACAGAGACATTAAGTCAACCGATTTCACAGAACGTTACAGCCAACGTTAGCTGAAACGTTCTGTGAGTTCTGTATGCCGAAGGCGTTCTGTGAGTTCGAAACTGTGCGCAAAAATGTTCTGTTAAATCTGTGAGTTCTGTGAGAGAAAGAAATACCCTTTGTGAGAGAAGGAACTCTCCAGCGACTTTCGTGGTTATTATCTCATCCAGAGGGTGCGTTCTATTTCTCACAGAAGAACACAGATGAACAGAACACACAGCATTCCACAGAGACATTAAGTCAACCGATAACACAGAACCTTACAGCCACCTTTAGCAGTAACGCTCTGTGAACTCTGTATGCCGGAGGCGTTCTGTGGGCTCGAAACTGTGCGCCAAAAAGCTCAGTGAACTCTGTGCGCTCTGTGAGAGAAAAACCTCACCAGCGTGAGAGATAGAATGTGCGTTTGCGAGATAGAACACTGAACTTACTCATAGAAAATGTCAATAGTTTTCAGCAACCACTCCACTCTCCATTCGGAGCGATGCCCTTCAAGCTCCAAGAACATGCTCTTCTTCATTCGAGAACATGCCCTTCTTGGGGCAAGAAGGGCATGTTCTGCATGCAAGAAAGGCATGTTCTCAAACGCTATATATAACGTATTGACACTGTGAGGGTTATAGTATCGGTTATAGAAGGTATCCTATTCCTATTATGAGGACGTTTAGGTCGATAGAATGTAAGGATTTTTCGCAGAATTACTAATACTTTTGAAGGGCGGAGAGATTATTGGGATGGCACAATGAAGAGGAGATATTCTTCGATTAATGGGGAGAGGAAAGCGACAAGAAAGGGTGAGGTTGGCGACAAGGGATGGAAAGGTTGACAATGAAGAAGGGTAAGATGAGAAAGGAGAAGAGCGAGAGAACTAAGCAAGCCGATGAACGATACTTTCGGAGAAGAGGCGGAGGAAGATTCTTACTTGTGTGCGAGAACAACACTTCTAACCAAAAAAAAAGAACTAAATGCTTGTTTATTATTGTATAAACAACTATATTTGTAGCACAAAACCTAAATCAGAAGAATATATGTCTAATTTTATGAAAGTTAGTAAGAACCGTAGGAAGCACCCTCCCTTTGTAACGGGTAGCGTCGCTTTCTCCTTTGCTCTTGGGTTGATGGCCGCTGTTCCGTCCCCAGTATTAGCCAATGTGAATGCGAACACGAGCATGAGTGTTCAGCAGCAAAAGCAGAGTATTAATGGTGTAGTTAAAGATGTGAATGGCGAACCAGTCATTGGTGCATCCGTACTTGCCAATGGTACTCCTGTAGGGGTGACCGATGTGGATGGTCGCTTCTCAATCTCTGTCGCTCCCGGAACGGAGTTGAAGATTAGTTATGTTGGTTTCGCTACTCAGAGTCTGACGGTGAGAAGTGGCGTGACAAGCTATAACATTACGCTGAAGGACGAGAACAGCGCGCTGAGCGAGGTTGTTGTTGTCGGTTATGGTACTCAGAAGAAGGCCAATCTGTCTGGTTCTGTAGCACAACTCGACGGTAAGACGCTCGAAAACCGCCCTATCTCTAATGTGTCTTCAGGCTTGCAGGGCTTATTGCCAGGTATCACGGTGACTGGAGCCGACGGTGCGCCAGGTCTTGACAATGGCTCTATTCTTGTGCGTGGTGTGGGAACTTTGAACTCTGCATCACCTTATATCTTGATTGATGGTGTTGAGGCTGGAACGTTAAACTCGCTTGATCCGGAGGATATCGCAAGTATTTCTGTTCTGAAAGATGCTTCTTCAGCAGCCATCTATGGTTCTAAAGCATCTAATGGTGTGATACTGGTAACTACAAAACGAGGGCAGAACGGTGCGCCAAAGGTTAGTTATTCAGGTTATTTCGGTATTCAGAATGCAACTGCTCTGATGGATAGAATGAACTCAGCCGATGCCGCTTACTATTATAATAAGGCATTGGAACGCAGCGGTAAGGCGCCCCGCTTCTCTGAAGAAGCTATTCAGAAATTCCGTGATGGGTCGGATCCTTACAACTATCCAAACACCGACTGGTATGGTCTTGCATTCAAGACAGCATGGCAAAACCGCCATAGTGTGAACATCACTGGCGGTAATGAGTTTGTAAAATACCTTGCTTCTGCAGGCTATCTAAAGCAGAGCAGTATCCTTCCTAATGCTGGTCGTGAGCAGTTTAATGGTCGTGCAAATATCGACATGGTGTTATCTAAGCGCATCACTGCCCACCTCAACCTCGCTTATATCCAAAACAACTACCGCGACGCAAGTAGTGCTTACGCCGGAGGAAGTAGTGATCAGATTATTAGACAGCTTAATATCATTGCTCCATGGATAGTTTATAAGTATGAGGATGGCACTTACGGCACTGTTTCTGATGGTAACCCAATGGCGTGGTTGGAGTCGGGTATGACTGTGAACCGCAACAATCGCAACTTTACAGGTATGATTGGGCTTGACTATCAGATACTAAAAGACTTGAAGCTGACGCTCCAAGGTGCATACGTTGACGCTTCACAGCGTTACTCTTATTTCCAGAAATTCATTCAGTATAACCCTAACAAGGCTTCTGACCCTAATAAGTTAGAGATCGCTCACTACGACTGGCATCGTACAACCTTTGATGCTTTCCTTAACTATGACAAGTCTTTTGCGAAGCACAACATCAAGGCTATGCTTGGATGGCATACTGAACGCTTTAAGTATCTACCTGACTGGATGTATCGAAAGAGCTTCCCTAACAACGACTTGACCGATATGAACGCTGGTGACGCATCGACCCAACAGAATGCTGGTAACACTCGTGAGCTGGCGATGGTGTCATATTTTGGAAGATTGAACTACGACTATGCGGGTCGTTACCTCTTTGAGGCTAACTTCCGTTCTGACGCTTCCTCACGCTTTGCCGAGGGTCATCGCTGGGGCTTCTTCCCATCCTTCTCGGCTGCATGGAGGGTCTCTGAAGAGCCTTTCATGGAGGGTACAAAGTCATGGTTGAACAACTTGAAGCTCCGTGCATCATGGGGTCAGCTCGGTAATCAGGACGCTCTGAGCGATTACTACCCATGGATGAACACCTACAACCTCAATGCGAAGTATCCATTCGGGGGTCAACTCACACCGGGTTACTACCAAGGTAGCTATCACCTCGAGACGATCTCTTGGGAAAGGTCAACCACTTGGGGTATCGGAATAGACTTTACTCTCTTCGGTGGACTGACCGGTTCGTTGGACTACTACAACCGCAAGACCACAGGAATTATCATGGACGTGTCTGCTCCGGCTGAGTTTGCACTCGGCGCATACAAGGACAACATTGGTGCACTGCGTAATCAAGGTGTCGAACTGTCCTTGGCTTACGCAAAGCAGTTGAACAAAGACTGGACTATCAACGTCGGTGCGAACTTCGCTTACAACAAGAATAAGATCTTGAACTTGGGTGATGGCACTGAATACATTGGTAGTGGCAACCGCAGAACGGCTGTGGGTCAGCAATACAATAGCTTCTTCATGTACAAAGCTACGGGTAAGTTCTTCAACTCTCAACAGGAGGCTGACGACTACACAGCCAAGTATGGCAACCCATTCGGACGTAAGTTCATGGCGGGCGACCTTATCTATGAGGATGCTAACGGCGATGGTAAGCTCGACTCAAACGACCGTATTTATACCGAGCATACGGACATCCCTGCTATTACCTACGGTTTCAACCTTGGCGCAACATGGAAGAATATAGACTTATCTATGATTTGGCAGGGTGTTGGAGCAGTATCTCATATCTACAACCGTGAGGTTCTTGGCGAGTTCTCTGGCGATGCCAGCCACCCATCAACACTGTGGAAAGACTCATGGACAGACGACAATCACAATGCTAAACTCCCTCGTGTCTTCGAGACAGGAAACAGTCCAAGCGACATGACACGTGCTATGTCGACCTTCTGGTTGTGGAATACAGCATACTTGAGATTGAAGACCTTGCAGATAGGTTACACCCTTCCTAAGAGCACACTCAAAGCGATTGGACTCGAGAAGGTGCGTATCTACTATGCTGGAGAGAACCTCCTTACCTTCGATGCATTGCCATTTAATATTGACCCAGAGGTAACCAGTGAGCGTGGATCATCTTATCCGCTGCTCCGTTCACACTCTATCGGTATCAATATCACATTCTAACCGTAAATACCCGATATACATTATGAAAACAGTAAGAACATATATATTGGCTGGTGTGGCTGCTTTTGCACTCACATCTTGTAATGACTACCTCACTACCGTACCTAAGGACGCTATGTCACCATCAACTACTTGGAAGACAAGTGACGATGCTGAGAAGTTCCTCGTGGGTTGTTACGATGGTTGGGAAGACGGTGGAGCATTGTTGTATTGGGACGCTGGCTCTGACTTTGCCTATAATAACTTCCCTTGGGAGGGCTTTACTAATATAGGTAATGGCTCGCTCTCGCCTTCTTCTCCGGGTTGGTCGTTCTACGACTATACCATCATTGGACGCTGCAACACCTTCCTTGAGAATGTTGAAAAGTGTGCTTTCAGTAGCGAGGCGGCTAAGAAAGACCTCATCGCACAGGTGAAGGCCATCCGTGCCTACAACTATTTCCGTATGGGATTCCTATATGGTGGTGTGCCAATCGTCAAGCCCTTCACCAGTGCACAGGAGGCTCGCGTACCAAGAAATACGGAGCAAGAGGTGAAGGACTTGGTTTTCAAAGACCTTGACGAGGCTATTGCCGACATCAACACGAGTCCTGCTGCACGCGGACGTATCGCTAAGGGCGCTGCCTTAGCTATGAAGATGCGTGCCGCACTCTACTGGGGTGACTATCAGAAGGCCAAGGATGCTGCACAAGCTATCATCGATTTAGGCCTCTATGAACTCGACCCTGACTACACGAACTTGTTTAAGTTGGCTGGTAAAGACTCTAAGGAAATCATCCTTGCAGTACAGTATAAGAGCGGTACACGCCCTCTGGGTACTATCGGACAGCTTTATAACAATGGTGACGGAGGCTGGTCTTCGGTCGTTCCTACGCAGAAGTGTGTTGATAACTATGAGATGAGTAATGGTATGACCATCGACGAGGCGGGGTCTGGATACGATGCTACGCATCCTTTCCATGGCCGTGATCCACGTATGGCAATGACTATTCTCTATCCTGGTTGCGACTGGGATGGCACCGTCTTCAATACCCTTGACGAGAATGTCAACGGTAAGAAGAACCCTAACTACCCAACCAATGCGGCCAACTCATCCAAGACTGCGCTCACATGGCGCAAGTACTTAGACCCTAAGACGCAGTATGCTGACGTATGGGACACGGAGGCTTCGCCTATTGTCTTCCGTTATGCTGAGGTGCTCTTGACGTGGGCTGAGGCCGAGAACGAGCTGAACGGTCCTTCTGCCAACGTCTATGCAATGCTTGATAAGGTGCGCACACGTGTGGGAATGCCGGCTGTCGACCAGTCTAAGTATAACACTAAGGACAAGCTTCGTGAGCTAATTCGCCGCGAGCGTGGCTCGGAGTTCGCTGGTGAAGGCCTTCGTCGTGCTGACATCTTACGCTGGACAAGCAACGGTAAGATGGTTGCTGAGACAGTTTTGAACGGTCCACTAACCCGCATCACAGGTACTATCGACAACACAGCTACCGACCCAACCATGCGTGCCGTAGTAAGTGGTACAAGCAAAGTTGAGGACCGCTCGTTCCAAACCTACAACCGTTACCTCCCTATACCACAATGGAATATCTCTGACAACCCTAAGTTGGAGCAGAATCCTGGGTATGCGAAGTAACAGAACGGAGCATGTAATATAGGCCTCCGAAGGGTCTCTCCCTCAACTCCTCTCCCACGGGAAGGAGCATGAACACCGAGAGTATCCTGTCTCTCGACCGTAGTTTCTCATCCAACTCCTCTCCATTCCGATAGTCGCCGACTGAAGGGAAGGAATGAGGAGGGGGTGGATGACGAGTCTGTTTTGTGCTCTGACAGGGTATTAGAAAGACAGAGTAACAGGAGAACAAGTACCCAGTTGATGAGTAGACGAGGTAACAAGTCGACAAGTTATGTGCTCTGGCAGGATATTAGAAAGACAGAGTAACAGATGAACTAAGAAAGAGTAGAGTAACAGATGAGCGTGTTACTCTACTTTTTTTAGTACTCTATGTATATGAAACTATGGTATTTACACAGGTTATAAAACTCTTAGTATGAAACAGAAAAACGTCTGCTTCTCACAGAGGAACACAGAAGAAAGGTATAAACCCCTCCCCCGTCTCCTCCTCCAAAGGCCGGGGCGTGATCACCGAGATACCCCTATAGGTTAGAGGCCCCTCCCCCGTCCCCTCCCCCGAAG
>ERZ773250.596-NODE-596-length-20343-cov-12.066394_pt1 | contig 20343 bp, 16 predicted proteins | sample MGYA00511258_ERZ773250 | MGnify/ENA primary metagenome ERZ773250 (study PRJEB29015, sample SAMEA2738164) | human oral metagenome | biome: human oral; feature: human-associated habitat; material: saliva | place: China | collected 2187 ... | reverse complement strand
GCATCCTCGCGGGCGGTCCCATCGGCCTGTCCGTCGCCGACCAGCTGCCGGGCGCGGTGCTGGAACTGGCGGAGGCTGCGGGCATCGAGGTGACGATTGAGGATGCGCGCTCGTGGGATGCTCGCCTGGCGATGGTTGCGACGTCGGGTGGTCTGGGGATGCGCGTGCGCGTCCTTGGCCCGCGTGAAGAGTCCTCGGCACAGCGGTGGGCTCACGCGACCCGCGCGAGCTGGGGCAGCCCCGACGTTGCCCTGTACACGGGTGCTGTCACGGCATGCCCGCACTCGGAGCTGCTGCCCTTCCTGCGTGAGCAGGCAGTTTCGATCACGAACCACCGCTTCGGAACGCCGCTCGACCTGGCTGCGAACCTCCTCTGATCGGTGCACTGCTATCCTCCGGCCGATGCTAGGGACGCTGGCAACGCGTCGGGGAGCGGTGTCCAAGGGAATAGGTAGGCAACAAAGAACGCCCGCGACTCATCGTCGCGGGCGTTTATCCATGCCCACGTGGGGCAGGCAGAGTCCGTCAGATCGCGCGAGCAACCTTGTCGGACTTCAGGCACTTGGTGCACACGTTCAGGCGCTTGGGCGTCCCGTTGACCAGGGCGCGAACGCGCTGGATATTCGGATTCCACCGGCGGTTGGTGCGAACGTGCGAGTGCGACACGCTCTTGCCGAAGCCGGGTCCCTTACCGCACACGTCACAAACGGCAGCCACGATGTTCTCCTCGGTATATCTTCCAGTTCAGTCTTTGGCTCCCCGCGGTTGCGGGGATGCGCATCCCTCGGTGCTTGAACCGAAGGCAACCATGACAGAATAGCGGATGATGTGCGCTGCCAACAACTCGCACGAGGTTTTGGTCGTGTCAGGTCGCACACAGCGTGTGCGGTGGGGACAATTGAGAGTCGTGAAAGGGGAGCCATGGAACTGAATGCATCGGTGATTATTGCGGCGTGTCGCGCCGGGGCTGAGGAGGCTGCCAGGCTCGCGCCTTTCCTTGACGACTTGGACGGGTGGGACGGCGCGGACTGCGACACCGGCACAAATGCGGCGGCGACGATGGCTGCGCTGGCGGCGGCCATGGACTCCCTGGAGCCGCGAGGGCATCTGCGCGTCGCGCTTGAGGTGGGTGTCGAGACTCTGATCCGCCGAGGCGTCGGGCACAGCAGCGTCGCGCTCGCAGCCCTGTTCGAGGCCTGGGTCGGTGCTCTGGGTGATGATCGGGAGGTAACGCCCGTCGTGATGCGTCGCATGCTGGCCTCCTCGCTGGTTCCCTCCTCCTCCTTTATTCAGTGGTCCGATGCCCTGGTGGAGATGCTGGGTGGCGCGGTGCGGGAGCTCGCGGAGCTAGGGCCGACGCTCCCCGACGTGGAAGACGTCTTTTCCCGTTTCTCCACCCAAGCTCAGATCGGCCTGGTCGATGCCACGAATGAGCTGACGGGACGCATTGACCCGGGCGGCGCGTTTATCGCCCTGGTCCTGGCCTGCATTGATGCATCCATGAGGGATGATGCGGGCATTCTGCAGTCTTTCACGGCAATGCTCGCCGACCTGGCGCGTCGCCATTCGCGTGCGCCTGAACCCGCCTCCCCGCCGCCGGGGCGCGATTTCACGGTGGATATCATCCTGGAGGGCACGCAGGAGGACCTGCGCTGCCTCCTGGGACGCCTGGCTGGCCTGGGTGCACGCCTGTCCTACGTGGGGCGCGTCGACCTGTTCGGTATGGGGGAGTGGCGCCTGCACGTGGATACCTCCGCGCCGCTGGCGGCGCACCCAACGTCGGGGCAGGTCGTGCGCTTCCAAGTCAGCGACGCGCGGCCCGACGATCAGATCGGCATCGACGAACTGGCGGATGAAGGTCTGACGCACCGTGGGGTGCGTCTGCTCCAGCGTCGTCCGATGCGTCGGGTCGAGCGTGCCCGCGTCATCGCCTGCACGCGCGCCCCCGGCCTCGTCGAAGACCTGGCGCGCGCTGGCGCGGTCGTCTTCCTGGAACCGAGTGCGGTTGATGCGGCGGGGATCGTGTCGGCCGTGGTCTCGCGCACGGGCGTGACACTCGTGGCCCCCTGCGATGATGCCAGCGCCGCCCTGGTAGGTACTGTGGCCTCGCTCTTGCCCTCAGTGGTACCGGGTGTGCCCGCGATCCTGCGGGCGGATAGCCGCGACGATCTGGGAGTGCTGGCCGTGGCTCGCGCCTGTGCGCCGTTGTTCGTGCCCCAGCCGGGTGGGGTGGAGTCAGCACCGACCCTCGCTCGGATCCTGCGCGACAGTGCGCATGAAGCACTGATGATGAGTGCTAGCGCGCCCCTGCCTCGTGACGGGGATCCCGCTGGCATCGCCGAGGCCTTGGCGGAGGTCACGCAAGAGCGACCATGCGCGTGGCGCCTCTTGATTTCCCGGGAGGACGACGGTCCCTACACGTTGGCGACCGTGCGTCAGCTGCTTGCGACGCGTGTCCCCGGTATCTTGATCGACCTGGAGACATGGGATGGTGGGCAGGCGGGCCCGAGCCTGGTGGGGTGTACCCTGTGAGTACACTGGATGTCCCGCTGTCGCTACGACTGCCCAAGAAAATCACAAAGGTCCTTCACAACGCTGACATCGTCACGGTCGGCGACCTGCTCATGGTCGCGCCGCGTCGCTACTACCACTGGGGCAGGCTCACCCCCCTGTCCTCCCTGCGTGAGGGCGAGGACGTGACGATCCTCGCCGAAGTCGCCGGAGCGCACCTGGTCGCCAACAGAAGCGGCTCAGGAGTACGCCTGGAGGTGAGCCTCACCGACGGCGTCCAGTATCTGTCGGCGACATTTTTCGCGAAGAGTCAATTCAAGCTAGCCCCCATCGAGCGCCTCCTTGTACCGGGCCAGTCTTTCCTCTTCGCGGGCAAGGTCGGTGCCTACCGCGGCAAGCTCCAGCTCACACACCCGTCTTTTGAGGGCGTTGATGGGGAAGACATTGAGCGCATCGCATCCCGTCCCATCCCGATCTATCCCGTGACCGGCACACTGACCTCATGGGCGATTGCTCGTGCTGTCGGCATGGTGCTCGACCATCTCGACGACTCCGACGTGCCCGACACGGTGCCCGCCGTGATCCGCGAGCGCCAGCGCATCGGCACCTACGCTCAGTGCCTGCGACGGCTGCATCGTCCGGAGTCGGATGAGGACTACCAGCAGGCACGCCGAGCGTTGGCGTTTACAGAGGCCTTTGTTCTTCAGGTGGGACTGGCCGCCCAGCGTCGGGGTGTGCGCTCGATCCCGGCCCTGGCTTCGCCCGCTGACGTGCCGCTCGTTGACCGTTTTATCCAAGGCCTGCCCTTCACGTTGACGGACACTCAGCGGGGCGCGGTCGACCAGATTGGGGCGGACCTGGCGGGCGAGGTTCCCATGCAACGCCTCCTGCAAGGAGACGTGGGTTCCGGTAAAACAGTCGTCGCGCTCATCGCCTTCTTGCAGGTCGTCGCCGCAGGTCACCAGGGTGCTTTCGTCGCCCCTACCGAGGTCCTCGCCGAGCAGCACACCGCATCCCTGCGGGCTTTGCTCGCGCCCCTCGGCGATGACGCGCCCGACGTGCGCCTGCTCACCGGGTCGACGACCCCCGCTGCGCGCCGAGAAATCGCCCAGGCCATGGCCACGTCTGCGCCCCTGATCGTCGTGGGCACGCACGCGCTCTTCCAGGAATCCGTGCGCTTTGCGGACCTTGCCCTGGTTGTCGTTGACGAGCAGCACCGTTTCGGTGTCGAGCAGCGCGCCTCCCTGCGAGGAGCACGCGAGGACGGACGCGGCGTTCACGAGCTGGTCATGACGGCCACGCCCATCCCGCGCACGATCGCGATGACCGTTTTCGGGGACCTTGACGACACTCGCATGGGGGGCATGCCTGCTGGGCGCACCCCTGTGGCCACCTACCTCGCGGACGCGGCCAACGCCGCCTGGGTGGAGCGTACCTGGGCGCGCGCCGCCGAAGAAATCGCCCAGGGGCGGCGCGTCTACGTCGTATGCCCGCGCATCGACGCCTCCGATGAGGTCGCCGACGCCGAGGAGGAGGGAGTGCGACCGCTAGCGTCGGTCGAGCAGGTCGCCGCCTACCTGCGTTCCCACCCCGCGCTTGCGGGCGTTGCCATTCATGAGCTGACGGGGCGCACTCCTTCCGCGCTCAAGGTGCAGATCATGGAGGACTTTTCCACCGGTCGTGCCCCGCTCCTGGTGGCCACGACCGTCATCGAGGTCGGGGTGGATGTGTCCGAGGCGACCCTCATGGTGATCCTCGATGCCCAGCAATTTGGCTTGGCCCAGCTGCATCAGCTGCGCGGGCGCGTCGGGCGTTCCTCCCTGCCCTCCCTGTGCATTGCGATGCACCGTCACGAGCTGACGGATGCGGGCAGGGCGCGCCTTCAGGCGTTCGCAAGCACGACTGACGGCTTTGAGCTGGCCGAGGCCGACCTGCGCCTGCGCAAGGAAGGCGACGTACTCGGGGCCGGGCAGTCGGGGACTGCGACACACCTTCGATTCTTGTCGGTGCGCCGCGACGAGGCCCTCATCCGAGCCGCGAAGGACGAAGCCGAGGCTCTGCTGACCGAGGATCCGACGCTGCGCTCTCACCCTGACCTGGCGCGCACCCTGCGTCAGGCGTCCGATGGTCAGCTCGAATGGATGCAACGCTCCTAGGTACAGGCCGGTAGGGTAGAGGCATGACCAGAATCGTCGCAGGTAGTGCCAAAGGCAGGACCCTCGCCGTGCCCAAGTCGGGCACGCGCCCCACGTCCGAACGAGTGCGCGAGGCTCTCTTTTCGCGCCTGGATCACATGAACGTCCTGGCTGGGGCGGTCGTGCTCGACCTCTACGCCGGCACCGGGGCTCTCGGCCTTGAAGCGCTCTCCCGTGGTGCCACGACTGCGACGCTCGTTGAGAAGGCCTCCGGAGCCGCCCGCGTCGCCACGTCCAACGTGCGTTCGACCGGTCTGAGTGCCCGCGTCGTGACCGCCGACGCTCGCGCCTACCTGGCTGCGCGCAGCGGCCAGGTCCTGAGCGGCGAGGTCGACCTGGTGTTCATCGATCCGCCCTACGATATCGCTGAGGCTGACATGACCGCCGTCCTGGAGAGCCTCGCCCCGTGGATTGGGCCCGACGCTCTCATCGTCGTCGAACGTTCCACGCGCGCGCCCGCCCCCACCTGGCCGACCTTCCTAGTCCTGGAGGACACGCGTGCCTGGGGAGAGACGGTTGCCTACTTCGCAGGTCCGCCCCTGCCCGAGGACGAGTGCGAGGACACGGACGAGTCCGCGGATGCCCCGGCCTCGTCAATGAACGACAGGAACGCCCAGTGATCGCTCTGTTCCCCGGTTCCTTCGACCCCTTCACCTTCGGTCACCTCGACGTGGTCGAGCGCGCCGCCGCGGTCGCTGATCGCCTCATTATTGGAGTGGGCATCAACCCCGCCAAACGCGGACTCATCGCGCCCGAGGACCGCGTCGGCCTAGTCCGGGAAGCGACCGCGCACCTGTCGGGCGTGGAGGTCACCCTCCTCGCAGGTGCCACCATGGACGAGGCCGCCCGCCTGGGAGCTACCCTTATCGTCAAGGGTGTACGCGGCGCGCAGGACGTGGACTTTGAAGCGCCGCAGGCCGCCCTCAACCTCGAAGTCGGAGACATTGACACATGGTGGATTCCCACGCGGCCCGGACTCGGGCATGTGTCCTCGAGCGCCGTGCGTGAACTTCTCAGCCTCGAAAAAGATATCTCCCGGTATGTTCCACCAGCGATTGCGCGCTATTTGACGGACAATAGACAGTGAAGTATGCCCGGTGGAATGTAGGAGGGATTCATGGCTGACGTACACGCAGACAAGAACCAGGACGAGTGGAACGAGGAGACCGTCTACGGTCCCTCCACCGTGATCGCCGCCCTCGACCAGATCGAAGACCTCGTCGAGTCCTCCCGCGCGCTTCCCCTGTCCGCTTCTATCTTGATCAACAAGGCCGAAATCCTCGACCTGTTGGATCAGGCGCGCGAAGCCCTGCCCGAGGACCTTGTTGCCGCTGACGCCGTCGTCGCCGACGCGGACGCCGTCCTGGGACGTGCCGATTCCGCCGCGGAGACGCGCATCGCCGAGGCCAACTCGCGTGCCTCCTCCACCCTCGACCAGGCCAACGAGCGTGCCGCCCAGATCCGCTCTGATGCCGAAGAAGAGGCTGAGCGCACGCGCGCACGTGCCGACGCCGAGGCTACCGCCCTGATCTCCCAGGCGCGCGCTGACGCCGAAGCCACCATTGCCGACGCGAACGCGCAGGCCGAGCGCATCGTCTCCACCGAGAACATCGTGCGCATGGCCGAAGACCGCGCCCGCGAAATCGTCTCCGAAGCCAAGCGTTCGGCGACCCAGCTGCGCGAGGGTGCCGACGACTACGTCGCCACCTCCCTTGACGAACTCGCGCGCCTTATTTCCGACGTGTCACGCCGCACCGAGGCCGGTCGCCGAGCGATCGCTGAACGCCGCGGCGTCGACGTCACCGATGTGGACCTGAGTGATGAATGACAAGACCTTGACCCTATCCCTGGCGCGCCTACCGCGCGCGCTGGGATCCACGCTCCACGAAGACATCGTGTGGAGCGCCCCAGACGACCTGGGCACCCCCTCCATGGCGGTTGCCCCCGGCACGCCCCTGGACGTGTCCGTTGACCTGACCAGCGTCGAGGACGGCGTCCTTGTTCAGATCGCGACGTCCACGGACCTGGTGGGGGAGTGCGTGCGCTGCCTCGACGAGGTACGCGATCACCACGACGTGTCCAGTGCGGAGGTCTACTTCGAACCCGATGCTCCCGCCTTGACGTCCTCCGACGAGGAGGACGAGGAAGCCGACGACCTTTTTGTGATCGGTGAACGCGACACGATCAACATCGAAACGCAGCTGCGCGATGCCATCATTACCCTCGTCGACCCGCTTCCCCTGTGCAGCTCCGACTGCGCAGGCCTGTGCGACGTGTGCGGAGACAAGTGGGCTGACCTGCCCGCCGATCACGAACACTTTGTCGTCGATCCGCGTCTGGCCTCCCTGGCGTCCCTGCTGGACGAGCACACCGAGCCGGGGCGATCCTGATGGCCCGCTCAAAGCACCTTCCCGTCCCGCCGCGCACCGACACTGATGCGCTCGTGGAGGCGTGGGGCACGCGCATTGATGCTCCCTTGTTGCAGCTCGCGCTCGTGCACCGCTCCTACGCGAACGAGGCCGGCGGAATCGCGAACAATGAACGCCTGGAGTTCTTGGGTGACTCGGTGCTCTCGATCATCATTGCGCAGAAGCTCTACGAGCAGTATCCGGACGTGGCCGAGTCGGACCTGTCGCGCATGCGCGCCGCTACCGTCTCCCAGCAACCCCTCGCGGCGGCCGCCCGCCGCATCGGCTTGGGTGACTTCGTGTTCCTGGGCAAGGGCGAATCCATGCATGGGGGACGCGAGAAGGACTCGATCCTGTCTGACACCTTCGAGGCGCTCATCGGCGCGACCTACCTGACCAGCGGCCTCGAAGAGGCACGGCGCGTCGTCCTCGAACGCCTGCGTTTTCTGCTGGTGGACGCTCCCTCGCGCGGCCATCACCAGGACTGGAAGACCCTTCTCGTGGAGTACTCACAGTCTGAGGGTCTGGGTGAAGTCACTTATGCGGTGGAGGGCGAGGGACCCGATCATCAGCGTGTGTTTACCGCCCATGCCTTCGTCGCCGAGCGCTCCGATGCGGTGGGATCGGGGCAGGCCTCGTCGAAGAAGCACGCGGAGAATGCGGCCGCGCAGGACGCGATGAATCGGCTGTCCCCGGAAGAAGAATAGGTACCCGAGGGCGTCCGCCCTCCTAACAGTTAGTATGAACTCGTGAGTGAAAATACTTCCGCGCGTACGCGCGTTATGATCGTCGACGATCACGAGATCGTCCGGCGTGGTATTGCCGAAATCGTTGATCGCGACGAATCTTTGGAAGTCGTCGCCGAGGCCGGTTCGGTCGCAGACGCGGTGCGTCGTGCCGACTTAGTGCGCCCCGACGTCATCCTCGTTGACCTGCAGTTACCCGACGGCACCGGCATCGACATTATGAACAGTCTGCGTGCCTCCCACCCGCAGATCCTCCCCGTCGTCCTAACCTCCTTTGACGACGACGAGGCCTTGGCTGAGTCCCTGGAGGCAGGTGCCCGCGCGTACATCCTCAAGACCGTGCGCGGCGCTGAGATCACCGACGTCATCAAGGCGGTCGCGGACGGCCGCGTCCTGCTCGACGAGCGCACACTGACACGCCGCCGCGTCGATCATGAGGACCCGACCGCCGACCTGACGCCGTCAGAACGCAAGGTCCTGGACCTTATCGGCGATGGCCTGTCCAACCGCGAAATCGGAGAGAAGCTCGGCGTCGCGGAAAAGACCGTGAAGAATCACATCACCTCTCTTCTGTCGAAGATGGGTCTGCAGCGACGCACGCAGGTGGCCGCGTGGGTGGCTGGGCAGAGAGCAGCCGCGTGGCGTAACTGAACCCAGGCCTCGTCCCCTGCGGGGATGAGCGCGACGGGAAGCGGGTCGGATCAACCGGCCCGCTTCGCTGTATCCGGTGCCGACAGTCAAGAATCATACGAGCGTATCGTTTTCGCTCTCATCATGGATTCCGCTGATTTTGGGGAAGTTTCAATCAAAATGATTTGTGGATAAGTTACATGAGCTAACGTTCGCCTCATCCTCATCGGCGAGGACGGACGATGTAGTCCACCACCCCTTTGAAAGGACACACCGTGAACCTCAAGCGAACGCTTGCCGGTTGTGTGGCCGCCGCGATACAGACGCCCCTCATCGCCGCAGGCCCCGCCTCGACGTCCACGACCGAGGGAGAGGTCGCGACCTTCATGGTCGTCGCCTCCGGTCGCACGCTCGCCACCATCTAGTGGTACCGCATGCCCAAGGACGGGACCGAGGCCACGATGATCGAGGGGGCCACCGATGCCTCGTCCTCGCTGGAAACGACGCTGGCCGCTGACGGTGCCCAGTTCTACGCGGCGGCGACGAACGCTCTACTCCAAGGGCGCGATCCAACGCAGCTGCGTGCCCACCCCGCTCTCGCCGGGGCCCGCGTCGAAGCTGCCGCGGTGGCGCCGGGCGCGCTCAGTCATGTTCGCCATGCCCGAGTTGCGTGTGCGATTCGGGTCGATGCCGCGGCCGTCGTCGGTAATGAGGATGCGCACGCGGCCGCACTTGCCTTGCCCGGACACATCGACGTTGACGGTCGCGGCCGTCGCGTGGGCATGACGAGCAATGTTGGACAGGCCTTCGCGCACGATGGCGACAACATCGTCGGACAGGTCGGGATCGACGCGGCCATTGAACTCATCGATGACGATCAGCTCGTTATCCAGGTCAGAGTTGATAGCCTCGCCGTCGAGCGTAATGAGCAGCGAGGGTGCAAAACCCAGGGCTGAGCGCGTCAGGGAGGACTCGCGGCGAATACGTTCGACCAGACCGACGGCTTTGTCCCGCTCGCGCAGGTTGTGCACGATCGTGCGAATCTGGCGCACGGCCTCGTCGATGGAGGCCAGGGAGTCGTCAATCAGGGCCTCGATGGCGGCGGGGTCGGCTTGCCCCTGCGAGACTTTCTGCTTGGCGGCGTCCAAGGCCATGCCGGTCGCGAAGAGCTGCTGGATCGCGAAATCGTGCAGGTCACGCCCGATTCGGTCGCGTTCGTCGAGCAGTGCGGCGACGTCCTGGGCATGGCGCGCGGACGCCAGCTCGAGAGCCAGCGTCGCCTGGGAGGCCAGCGATTCAGCGAGGGAAAGCTCGGATGCATCGAACTCGGGGGCACCGATCTGTCGCAGGAGGATAAGCACGCCTGAGGAAACGCCGCGCGAGCGCAGGGGAGCGTAGAGCGCGGAGCCAAAAGCTGCGAGCTGGGGGACTCGCATGGTCTGGGCACGCGACATTGAGTCCACGATCATGCCGGTTCCCTCGTGCAGGACGCTCATTGCGCGACCCTCGGGTGGGAAGGTCAGACCCAGCAGTGTGGAAGCGTTTTTGCCGTCGGTAATTTCGGCGGCCCACGTGTCACCCACGGACTGCAAGACGATGATTGCCGTGTCGGCATGGGAGACCTCGCGCACGGTTTTGGCGATGAGCTCGAGGGCTTCCTCTTCGTCGGCGCCCTCGAGCATCGTCGTGGTGAGGGACTGCGAGGCACTGATCCATCGGGCGGTGCGCTTCGAATCCGCGTATAGGTGCGCGTTTTCGACCGCGATGCCGGCGGCGGGTGCCAAAGCTTCGACGACGGCTGCGTCCTCGTGCGTATAGCCGCCGGGCTTACCCGTGAGGTAGAGGCGCCCATAGACCTGTTCGTGCACCAGAACCGACACGCCCAGGAACGGCGGAGCATCCGCGGGCAGCTTCAGATCGGGCGCGTCCGCAGGGGAGTTGACGAGGAGTGGGCTAGCCACAGGGATGGCCGTCGTCAGTGCGTCGGGAACCGCGGGTACCGGGCGGAAATCGTGGTGCTCGAGCTGCATGGTTGTTGCGCCCCAGGTGTCGAGCACGGCGAGCGTCGCGTGCGGCGAGGATGTCAGCGCGCAGGCTTGGTTGACGAAGTTCTGCAGGCCTGCCTTGAGGTCCAGCGAGCTGGTCAGGTCCAGCGCGGCTTTGAGCAGGGTAAAATCGGTGTGATCGGGGCTCATTGTTCCTCCTGATCGAGGGCCCATCGGTAGGTGGGGAGGGCACGAAGGATGTCGGTGTGGGTACCGTGGGCGGCAACGTGTGCGCACGCTCCGGGGTGTTTCGCCGCGAGTACGAGGACGTGGTCGGCTTGGTCGAGGGCGCTGAGTCGGTGTGTGACAACCAGCGTAGCGCGCTGTCGTGAGGGGGCTAGGAGTGTGTCCATGAGCTTGTCGGCGGTGGCCGCATCGAGGTGCTCAGAAGCCTCGTCAATGGCCATGATGGGGGCGGGAGCGGCCATCGCTCGGGCCATGAGAAGGCGGCGTCGCTCGCCACCGGAGACGGTGGTGCCACCCGAGCCGACGAGGGTGTCGATGCCCTCGGGTAGGGAGGCGATCCATTCCTTTAAGCCAGCGCGAGCGAGGAGCTCGGTGGCCTCATCCCGGGTCAGGGAGGCGCGCGCGACGCGCAGGTTCTCATAAATGGTGGTGGCGAAAATGTGAGCGTCCTCGGCCGTCATCGTGATGTGGGCGGCAACCTGGTCGTGGTCCGCTCCCCAGGCGGGGACGCCGTTGATGAGCGCCTGGCCCGACTTGGGAGGGATGACGCCGGTGAGGGTTGCCAGCAGCGTGGTCTTGCCGATGCCGGAGGCTCCAACGACGGCCAATGAGGATCCGGGACGCAGAGTCAGAGAGATCCCGGCGGCCAGGGTGGGACCGCCCGGCCAGCCAATCGCCAGGTTGCGCGCCTCGATGACGGATTCGCCCTGCGGAATGTCGTGGGTGTCGGCTGCTTCCTCCTCGCTGAGGAGCCCGCAGATTCGCTCGGCTGCCTGCGCGCTACGCACCAGCTGCACGGCGGCGGGGGCCAGCTCAGCCACGCCCTCGAAGGAAGACAGAGGGACGAGGACGATGACGGCCAGGAGCACCTGGGCCATGACACCCGAGGTGGTCTGCGGGATACCGATGAGAAGAGCGCCGATGACGGCTGTGCCCATAGCACACACGTCGAGGGCACGGGCCAGGGCCGACAGCTTCGCCGAGCGAGCGATCGCACTCGCCAAGCTGTCCTCGGCCTCGTCGAGACAGGCGCGCGCATGGGGGAGGGTACCCGCGAGGGACAGCTCGGTGGCTCCCTCAAGCACCGCGAGGGTTGTCGCCGCGATGTCGGTGCGTGCGCTCGATCCCTGTGTTTCCGCCAGACGCACCGAGCGTGCGATGAGCGAGGGCGCGATGATGCCGGAGACGATGAGCGCGAGCGCAAGGATGAGCCCGGCCGCGGGTGAAATGACGGAGACGACGCCGACCGTGCCCACGCCGACGACGAGCGTGACGAGGGAGGGCAGCAGGGTTTTTACGACGACATTGCCGACCTCGTCGACGTCAGAGCCAGCTCTGGTCATGAGGTCGCCGCGGCGCAGGCTCGTCAAGGAAGCGGCGGGTTCCACGCAGAGACGGTCGTAGAGGTTACTGCGCAGAGCATCCATCCCTTCCAATGCAACCTTGTGCGAGGCCAGGCGCGACAGATAGCGTGCGAGCGCGCGCGAGACGCCGAAGAGGCGCACGGACGTGGCCGCGACGGTCAGGTAGAGGACGGGTGGCTGCTGGGAGGCGCGCGCGATGAGCCACGCGGCGGTGCCACCCAGTGCGATGGCCGAGCCGAGGGCGGTGACACCCAGCAGCAGGGACAGCGCGAAGCCGGAGCGCGACACGTTCAGCATCGAGATACACCGGCGCAGCGCGGTGGATTCGGAGCGGGTCAGGAAGAGCCTCATGCTAGTGCCTCCTCGTCGGTGGACGTCACGTCGATGATCATGTCGGCGACCTCGATGATGGCGTTGCGGTGGGCGATGACGATGACCGTGCGACCTGCGTCGCGCATGGTGGTGATGGCGCGCACGACGGTTTTTTCGCTGACGGCGTCCAGGTGAGCGGTCGGCTCGTCCAGGATGACAACCTGTGAGTGGGCGGCGAGGGCACGGGTGAGCGCCAGGCGCTGGCGCTGTCCGACGGACAGGCCGACGCCGCCGACGCCAATCACGCTGTTCCAGCCGTCGGGGGTGGTGTCCAGGACCGCATCAAAGCCGGTCGCCTGGGCTGCCTGCTCTAGGTCAGCCAGAGGCAGGCCACCCATGTTGTCCAGAATCGATCCCGGGACCAGTGTGGGGGACTGGGGGACCCACGAGAGCGCGGAGCGCCAGGAATCGGGATCCACGTCGGCCAGGGGGAGTCCCTCCTCGGACGAGGCCTGGGTGCGCAGGCGGATCTGGCCGACGTCGGGCGTGATGTCGGCCAGGAGGCATGCGACGAGCGTTGACTTGCCGGCACCCGAGGGACCCGCGAAGGCGGTGACGGTGCCGGGGCGAATGACCCCGTCGGTGGGGGCGGGACCCCAGGCTCCCCGTGCACGCACACCGACGCCGTCGATAAGGATGTCAGTGGCGCTCATATCCGGGCAGGGGGCCGCGCCCGGGCGCGCTACGTCATCGGCTGCCTCGATGATGTCGAAGGCCGCTCGTGAAGCCGTCACACCATTGGCGGAGGCGTGGAACTGTGCGCCGACCTGGCGCAGTGGCTCGAAGACTTCGGGGGCCAGCATGATGACGGCCAGGCCATGAAAGAGAGATATGTTTCCGAACACGAGGCGCATACCGACCTCGACGGCAACGAGGGCGACCGACAGGGTCGTCAGAAATTCGAGGACGCCGCCCGACAGGAAAGCAACGCGTAGGGTCGCCATGGTCGCCTTTGTGTTCGCTGTGCCCAGTGCACGCAGGTGGGTGCGCGGCCCCTTCTCGCGGCCGAGGGCCCGCAGCGTCGGCAGGCCCGACATGAGGTCCAAGAGCTGGGCCGTCAGGCGCTTCATGGAGTCCAGCTTGTCCTGGGAGGCAGCCTCGGTGAAACGGCCGATAAGGATCATGAAGATCGGGATGAGCGGGACTACCAGGAGTGCGATGAGTGCCGACCAGAAGTCCAGGAGGAGGATGACGCCCAGGGCAGCGGGTGTCACCGTTGAGACGAGGACCAGCTGGGGTAGGAAAGAGACGAAGTAGGGACGTAGATCCTCCAGACCGGTGGACAGCAGCGTCGCGGTCTCGGCTCCGTTCGTGGCCCGCCAGCGCGGGCCGAGCGCGATGGCAGCGTCGATGACGCGCCCGCGCAATTCGGTCACGGCCTTGGTGGCAGCTCGCGCAGCAACGGCCTCGCGCGCCGCCACGATGAAGGCTCGGCAGGCGAAAACGGCCGCGATGCCCACGATGAAAGGGGTAACGTCGCTCAGCGTCGCTGTCCCCGAGACGATGGGGGACAGAGCCGCGGAAATGAGCAATGCCTGAGCCAGAACTAACAGTGCCGTGATGGTGCCTAGAAGGGCAGTCAAAGCGATGGGAATGCGGGCCGAGCGGGCGTAACGCAACAAGCGAGGATCAAAGGGACGCACGGGTACTATTGTGCCCCAAAAGGCCGTGTCATGGGCCGAAGGTCCCCGGACTCGCCCATGGTGGAGAAACGACTGCGCCCGGCCCCTCATCGAAGGACCGGGCGCAGCGAACCGGATGAATCAGCCAGCGAGGAAGTTCTCGCCCAGGCGGATCTTCTTCATGAGCAGACCCGTCTTGGTGGTGACGTCCTCCGTGCCCACGCGGGAACGGAAGGTCCAGTAGGACCAGATGACGTATGCCAGAACGATGGGGAGCAGGCAGACGGTCACGATCGTCATGACGGTGAGCGTCGCAGTCGTCGACGAGGCCTGATCGATCGTCAGCGAGTATGCCGGGTTGATCGAGGACTTCTGGACGGCGGGAGCCATCGAAGCGAACACCCACGCCACCGTGCCGGCAATCGCCACGGAGGAGGCCACGAAGGACAGCCCCTCACGGCGCAGCGTGGCCTGCGACAGAACGGTCGAGGCGATGATCGCCAGGGCGGCCACTACGAGCGGGATCCACGCCAGGACGTTCGTCGTGTAGGAGAACTGGCCCCACATCAGCCAAGCGGCGGCGAGAACGGTCGCGGCGATAGATGCCGGAGCGGCAATCGCGTTGGCGCGGTCGCGCACGTCACCCGTGGTCTTCAGCGCCAAGAACTGGGCACCGTGAGCCAGGCAGACGACCAGGACGGCCAGGCCACCCAGGATCGTGTAAGGCGTGAGCAGCGAGAAGAAGCCGCCGGTGAGCTGGTGGGTGGCGCTGGACAGCGACTGGTCAACCAGCGTCGGGTCAACGACGGTGCCGGTGGCGACGTCGATAACCTCAATCTTCATGCCCTGCACGAAGTTCGCGAAGGCCACACCCAGCAGTAGCGGGACGAGCCACGCAGAGATCGTGTGCGCCCAGTCCCAGGTGAAGCGCCACTTTTCGGTGGCGACCTTCGAGCGCCACTCAAGAGCCATGACGCGCACAATCAGGGCGGCCAGGACGAGGAAGAGGGCCAGGTACATGCCGGAGAACATGGTCGCATACCACTCGGGGAACGCGGCGAAGGTCGCGCCGCCCGCGGTGAGCAGCCAGACCTCGTTACCGTCCCAGTGGGGGCCGATGGTGCGCACTGCCTGAGTGCGCTCACGATCGCCCTTGGCAACGAAGGGGAGGAGCATACCGACGCCGAAGTCGAAGCCCTCGAGGATCAGGTAGACCGTCCACAGAACGGCGACGAGAATGAACCACAGGATTGACAGAGTCATGATCGTTGTTCCTTTCTCAGTATCCGAAGGACAGGTCGGTCGGAGCCTCATCCGCGGCCTTGTCGGCCTTGGAGGAGTGGATACCCTCGAGCGCATAGCGCTTCATGAGGACGAACCACATGACGCCCAGCACGCCGTACAGGAGGGTGAAGAGGATCAGCGTCACCAGCACCTGTCCTGCGGGGACGTTAGGGGAGACGCCGATTTCCGTCAGCATGTTGACCGACCCGAGGTCAGAACCCATGGACAGGGCATCCAGGTTCGGAACGACAACCCACGGCTGACGACCCATCTCGGTGAAGATCCAGCCGAAGGAAGCGGCAGCGAAGGGCAGGGGGAGGTTGATGAGGGCGAGGAGGCTCAGCAACTTGTTGGAGGAGGCCTTGCCGCCGCGGGTGGCCCACAGGCCCCAAGCAGCCAGCAGGAAGGCCACCATGCCCAGGCCGATCATGATTCGGAAGGACCAGAAAGTCACCATCTGCGGGGGACGGAAGTCGAACTGCGAGGCATCACCGTACTTGGCGGTGAAATTCGGATCCGAGTTGAGCAGCGTCACCATGCGCTCCTGGACGTCCGCGACACCCTCGGAGGTGGCGGTGAAGGAGTTGTGCGACATGAAGGAGGCGACGCCGGCGACCTTGATGAACTGGGTCGGCTGGGTACCGTCGGTGCCCAGCGGGCAGGAGCCGAACTGCGCGACCGTGAAGGCGGCACCGTCCGTGTCCACGCAGATACCTTCGGCGGCAGCCATCTTCATGGGCTGTACCTTAACCATCTCCTGGCCCTGGATGTGGCCGCTCAGGGCGGTGCCGAGGCCGCCGATGAGGACGACGATCAGGCCGAAGCGGGCGATAGGACGCCACACGTCGCGTGCCTGAGCCACGGCCTCGTTACTGCCCTCGCGGGACGCGCGGACCATCCACCAGATGGCGATGCCAGCCACGAAGGAGCCGGCGACCAGCCACGCGGAGGTGATGACGTGGGAGTACTCGGACAGGTAGACGCCAGAAGTGATGAGCTTCAGGAAGCCGCCGACACCGTCGAGCTCGGAGCGGCCCGTCTCGGGGTTGAAGCGGGCACCCACGGGGTGCTGCATCCATGCGTTGGCCGCGAGGATCCAGGCGGCGGAGAGCATCGTGCCGATAGCGACGCACCAAATGGTCGCCAGGTGGATGCCCTTGGAGAGACGGCCCCAACCGAAGATCCACAAGCCCAGGAAGGTGGACTCGAGGAAGAAGGCCAGGAGGGCCTCGACAGCCAGGGGAGCGCCGAAAATGTCACCGACGAAGCGGGAGTACTCGGACCAGTTCATGCCGAACTGGAACTCTTGGACGATGCCGGTGGCGACGCCGAGAGCGAAGTTAATCAGAAGGAGCTTGCCGAAGAAGCGGGTAGCTTGCAGCCAGTACTCCTTGCCGGTGCGGTGCCATGCGGTCTGCATGATCGCGACCAGCAGGGACAGGCCGATCGTCAGCGGTACGAGGACGAAGTGGTAGACGGTCGTGATGCCGAACTGCCACCGTCCGACCGTGACCGCGTCGAGCGCTGTTTGCGCGAGGGTCATGATGGGACCTTCCCGTGTAGGGATTGGGGATCGAAATGCCCCGCAACGCAGGTGATAGGACCTACGTCACGGGCTGGTTTTAATGTAGCTCAAAAGACAGAGGCGGAACGTCTGAAATGCCGGTTATGTGACGGTTTTGTGACATATGTGTCCGATTGTTTTGGAGGGATTGTTCCCTGAGATTGTGGGTGTGTGAGGTTGAACGTGTCTCCCATCGGTTGATGGAGGTCGGTGTTGTGCGACAATTGAGGTGAATGGATGTCGCGGGCATGCCTCCGCGATGAGAGCCGAGCGATGACCCTATCGACGAGCCGCCGGCACCTGCGCACCAGCGCTCCACTAAGTTTCCGCCCCTCGCGGGCGATACAACGGGCGCGTCTTGGCATGGGGCGCGCGCCCCACCATTGGAGAATCGTGACAACCGAATCAAACACGCCCGTGGCTCCCGCCGCGTCGCTACTTTTCCAGGCACCCGTCTTCCAGGCCGCGCCCGAGGTGGCCTCGCCTACCACCTTTGAGGAACCTGAGACGAAGCTGAAGCGCCGCCGCGGCTCCTCCGACGACGAGGCCAGTGCCTCGCAGGAGGAGACGACCCCCAAGCGTCGCCGTCGTTCCAAGAAATCTGTTGACGAGGCCTCGGCCCCCACCGAGGACAGCGCGCCGAGCACGGATACCGAGGAGACTCCCTCGGAACCCAAGACCCGCCGTCGCCGCCGCTCCAAGAAGGCAGACGAGGCCTCGGCAGCGACCGAGGACAGCACTGAGCAAACCGATGCATCCTCCGGCGAATCCGAGGGCGGCGACGAGGAAGAATCCTCGAGCCGTCGTCGCCGTCGTCGCCGCGCGCGCAGCTCTGCATCCTCCGACGAGGGCGGCAATCCCGCGGACCAGGTGCAGGCCCTCAAGGGATCCACGCGCCTGGAAGCCAAGAAGATGCGCCGCCGTGAGGGGCGCCGAGAGGGCCGCCGCCGCCACTCGATCTCTGAGTCCGAGTTCCTGGCGCGCCGCGAGTCGGTCGAGCGCACGATGGTCATCCGAGACCAGGATGGCCTCGATCAGATCGCGATCCTCGAAGATGGCCTGCTCGTTGAGCACTACGTCGCCCGGCGCACGCAGTCCTCGATGGTCGGCAATATCTATTTGGGCCGCGTCCAGAACGTGCTGCCCTCTATGGAGGCCGCGTTCGTCGACGTGGGCCGTGGACGCAACGCCGTCCTGTACGCCGGTGAGGTGAATTGGGACGCCGTCGGCTTGGAGGGTAAGCCCCGCCGCATCGAGTCCGCGCTCAAGTCCGGTGACCCCGTCCTCGTCCAGGTGACGAAGGATCCGATTGGGCACAAGGGTGCGCGCCTGACCTCACAGATTACGTTGGCTGGCCGCTACCTGGTTCTGATTCCCGGTGGCTCTATGATGGGTATTTCCCGCAAGCTCCCGGATAAGGAGCGCGCTCGCCTGAAGAAGATCCTCAAGGCCGTCGTGCCCTCGGGTTCGGGTGTCATCGTGCGTACCGCCGCCGAAGGCGCGACAGAGGAACAGATCCGCGACGATGTTGCTCGCCTGACCCGTCAGTGGGAGGACATCGAGAAGAAGCGCACCAACACGAAGAGCGTCCCGACGCTGCTGCGTGGCGAGCCCGAGCTGGCTGTGCGCGTCGTGCGCGACATCTTCAATGAGGACTTCTCAAAGCTCGTCATCGAGGGCCGCGACACCTACGCGACCGTCAAGGAGTACGTGGACGAGCTCAGCCCCGAGCTGTCCGACCGCGTCGAGCAGTGGGTGGGCACGGAGGATGTCTTCCACGCGCACCGCATTGACGAGCAGCTGGCGAAGGGCATGGATCGGAAGGTCTGGCTGCCCTCGGGAGGCACCCTCATCATTGACCGCACCGAGGCGATGACCGTCATCGATGTCAACACCGGTAAGTTCATCGGTGCCGGCGGCACGCTGGAGGAGACGGTTACCCGCAACAACCTCGAGGCGGCCGAAGAAATTGTCCGCCAGCTGCGCCTGCGCGACATCGGCGGCATCGTCATCATCGACTTCGTCGATATGGTGCTCGAATCCAACCGTGACCTCGTCCTGCGTCGCCTGGTCGAGTGTCTGGGACGCGACCGTACGCGCCACCAGGTCACGGAGATCACGTCGCTGGGCCTCGTGCAGATGACCCGCAAGCGCGTGGGTGAGGGCCTTGTTGAGGCTTTCTCCTCCTCGTGTGAAGTCTGCGAGGGCCGCGGCTTCATCGTGCATCAGCATCCGGTGGAAACCTCCGGGGCTGACAGCTCCTCGAAGTCGTCCAAGGCCTCGAAGAAGCAGCAGAAGAAGGCGGAGGCGCGCCGCATCGAAGATAACGCCGAGCATGAGCGCGCCAAGGAAGCGCTGAGCGCGATCGCTGCCGCGTCGACGCGCAAGGACGACGAGGCATCGGCGCACAAGGGTGACGAGGCATCGGCTGAGCATGAGAAGACGCCCGCTAAGAAACACCGCCCGCGCGGCGCGAGCGCCGAGTCCGCCGTCCCCACGCTAGAAGGTGTTATTGCATCCGAGGTGCCCGCGGGCGAGGAATCAGCGGTTGACGCTCCAGCAGCTGATGGCCCCGCAGCGTCCGCCCCGACAGTCGCCGAGGATAGTGGAATCAGACGTCCTCGCCGCCGTCGCCGCGTCGCGGAAACCGCACCGTTGCCCGAGCTGCCGATTCACATCGACCTGCCCGAGCCGGTCGAGACCGCCGAGGAACCCGCGTTGCCCCTCAGGGATGCGTCCGACATCCAGCTGCCCGAACAGCACGAGAAGTCCCCAGCTACTCGCCGTCGCGCTTCCCGCAAGGCGGTCACGGCCTCGTCTGCTGAGCCTGCCACGGTCCCCGCTCCCGAAGCGGTGCCCGCGACCCCCGAGGCTCCGGCACCGGACGTGCCCGTTGAGGCGTCCGCGCAGCAGGACACCCAGGTTTCCGCGCCGCGTAAAACGCGCAAGCGCCGCGCCGCTGCATCCACGGGTGTTATCGAACCTGATGCCGCACCGGCGCCTCTCGTTATCGAGCTGCCCGCTCGAGCCGAGGTTAGCGAGCCTGCCGCGCCGACGCGCTCGACCGACGACATCCTTCTTCCCGAGGCGTCTGAGCAGCCGCGCGCCAAGCGCCGCCGCCGAGTCGTGTCGACAGGAATCGTGGACGCGGGCTAATCGCTGAGCGTCGACGGGAGGGCCGAGCGGGTTCTCCCGTCGCCTTGGGGTGTGGAATCGCACAGCTATTCCACCTGGCCGGTGGCCATGCCGGGTTGCACTCGGGCCTGTCAATCGGCTAAATTTGATCGTCGGCGCAACAAGCGCCAACGGAATCGTGACAACAGACAAGCCCTCGGCAGTTTCGAGGCGAGATTCCGGTTAGGAATACGAGAAGAGATGAGCTCCAACGTGGTCTACGCGATCGTCAAGGCTGGCGG
>ERZ773250.595-NODE-595-length-20362-cov-11.779534_pt1 | contig 20362 bp, 20 predicted proteins | sample MGYA00511258_ERZ773250 | MGnify/ENA primary metagenome ERZ773250 (study PRJEB29015, sample SAMEA2738164) | human oral metagenome | biome: human oral; feature: human-associated habitat; material: saliva | place: China | collected 2187 ... | reverse complement strand
TCTTTCCTTTTACCATAATCCTTATCCTTACTTACACTTCTTTTTATTCTTCTCCATGTGTGACTTTGGTTTATAAGTCATGTGACCATACACGTCATCAATATTACTTGCGCTCCCATCTCTGCCAGTGTCACTTGCTGCATTTACTGTTACTACAGCAATAGTACCTCTCAACACCAACTTTTTAAGCATAATAACATTATTGTCAGAACTTAAAAGAGAACTTACACGAACCTTCTTATAATTGTGTACTATAGATGATATAACCAACGACGTGTCTGATGGTACTTTCAAAGCAAACTGTCCATCTATATCTGTTGCAACGCCCTTGCTTGTTCCGTCTATAAAAACAACTGCCCCTATCACTGGTTCTTTATTTTCTGCGTCTATGACCATTCCACGTACAATCACAGGTGATGCACAACTATCAGAAAGGTCTACTACCTTTATAGGGGCTTTCTTGGTTGTTTGCACAGGAGGGTTAGCCGTACTATCAGGCTTAACACCTTGCGCAGCAGCGGTCATCGGCATTACCGTGGCGCAGATACCTGCTGCTATACCAGCCACCTTCATACCGAAGCCATTACCCTTACGTGCTTTCAACTCCCGTTCAAGGTAGCGTATCTCCTCCTCACAAGCAGGACAAGTACCCGCACAATCCCCCTTGTGCTGACACTCTTTGGGTCGATAGCTGATACCATTGGCATCCGCTATCTGCTGCCTAATATCCTTTAGCAGCTTACATGTACTCTTTCCTTTTGCCATAATCCTTATCCTTACTTACACTTCTTTTTATTCTTCTCCATGTGTGACTTTGGTTTATAAGTCCTATGACCATACACATCATCGTAGTTTGGCAAAACTGTCACGACTCCTCCTGCTATTACCGAAAAATCAATAGCTTCATCCTCTTCAAGCATAATAACATTATTGTCAGAACTTAAAAGAGAACTTACATGAACCTTCTTAGCCTTGTATCCGATATATGAAATAACCAACGACGTGTCTGATGGTACTTTCAAAGCAAACTGTCCATCTACATTTGTTGCAATGCCCTTGTTTGTTCCGTCTATTACAACAGAAGATCCTATTACTGGTTCTTTATCTTCTGCGTCTATGACCATTCCACGTACAACCACAGGTGATGCACATCCATCAGAAAGGTCTACTACCTTTATAGGGGCTTTCTTGGTTGTTTGCACTGGAGGGTTAGCCGTACTATCAGACTTAACAGCTTGCGCAGCAGCGGTCATCGGCATTACCGTGGCGCAGATACCTGCTGCGATACCAGCCACCTTCATACCGAAGCCATTACCCTTACGTGCTTTCAGCTCCCGTTCAAGGTAACGTATCTCCTCCTCACAAGCAGGGCAAGTACCCGCACAATCCCCCTTGTGCTGACACTCTTTGGGTTGATAGCTGATACCATTAGCATCCGCTATCTGCTGCCGAATATCCTTCAGCAACTTACAAGTACTCCTTCCTTTCGTCATACCATCAACTTCTCTTTATTTCTTCTTGCACTTCTTTTCCTTGTGCGACTTAGGTCCTTTCTTTGGATGATGCTTCCCTGGTGTTCCTTTTATGCCTCCAACGGTGAAAATCTTATGCCAATTGGTAGTATCCTGCTCAAGATAAATCGTCTTATCCTTTGTCGCTAACAGCTCTTTAACCGTTACATAAGTCTTATGATAGCCTACAAATTCAGCTTCTAAGGTGTCGGTTGGCAGAGCTTTCACTGCATACCAGCCATCCACATTGGTACATGTCCCCAATGCATTGGGTGCTGTTGACCCTTTCAACATAACAACTGCTCCAAGTAATGAATCTTTTGTTTCCTTATCAAGCACCTGTCCACGTAAAAGCACAGCATCAGGATTACCATTCGTTAGGTCTACCACTTTTATACTATCCTGCTTTATGAGCTGGGGATTCGCCTCCAGACTAATCTTACTCTCTGTTTGTACCATAGCAGCCATTGGCAATACTGTCACACAAACACCTGCTGCAATGCCTGCCACCTTCAATCCCAATCCTCCACGCTGCTTGTTCCTCAATTGTTCTTCGAGGTAACGAAGCTCCTTCTCGCAGCCTGGGCAAGTACCAGAACACTCGCCCTCATGATGACACTCTACCGGCTTGTAGCTTATTCCATTCTCTTTCGCAATTCTCTGACGAACCTCTTTCAGGACTTTGCAGATAGCTTTCCCTTTTTCCATAAATTATCGTTTAAGTGTTAGAACATAATAGTTTTCGCCACAAATATATAAAAAAAAGAGGATAAACAAGAATGTTCTAACAAATTTGTTAGGCGGGTGATGGGTGTTAGCTGTTTAGTGTTGGGTGGTGATGGAATGCCTTTGTTGGGTGTTAGATGGTAATTTTTGAGTGTTAGGTGTTTAATGTTAGGTGTTGATGGCGTGCTTTGTTGGGTGTTAGATGTTTACTATTGAGTATTAAAGTCTACATGTTAGTAATATCATATTAAACATCCACAACTACAAACGTCATTGGTTTTCTCTTAGTAGCTTGGGGCTCCCCTCCTTCGGAGGGGCTGGGGGAGGTCCCCTCTATCCACCTTTCCCCTTATCTATTTTTTCGTCCTTCTACGTTTGAGAACATGCCCTTCTTCGTTTGAGAACATGCCCTTCTTGGGGCAAGAGGAGGCCCTTCTTGGGACAAGAAAGGCGTCTTCTTCAATGAAGTATGTAATGTGTTGATTTCTTGTGGGTTATAGACTCGATTACAGAGGGGAGAGTTCTCGCATTTTGAACAGATTAAGCACAATGATATGTAATGATTTCTTACTTCTTCACGAACGCCTTATAGAGATGATCGCACACCACACACTCCTCCCTGCGGAGGTTGAGAAGGAGGAAAGATCACTTTTCTCATACGTTCGACCGTGGGTAGAATGTATCTGTTTCGACTATGCTCTCTGTGAGAGAAGGAAACTGCCAATCAGCAAGAAAACAAACGAATAGACTTTTGTTAAGAGAAGAATACATACCAAACGCACAAACGTATAGACACAAAAATCCCCTCTGCAAAACCTTTCCTACGGTCGACACCGTTGGTTCTGAGAGGGGACTGTATAATTGTTTCAGCTCAACTGAGTAGTAGCCGCTAATATCCAGTGGTATTAAACTTAGAGAAATCTGTCATACGAAGCAGTTCCTCATACGAGATCTTTGGGTTCTTTTTCATATATTCATCGACCGCCTCTTCGTAACGACTGTGATAGATGCGCTTCGACATGACCTGATTAACAAGCCATTGTATCTTTCCTATTTGTAGATCACGCTCCACCTGCGGACGCGACTCAAAGTGTTGAAGAGGATAGACACTCATCAAATAGAAGGTCATACAGTCTGGTAGAATGTATTCACGCGACATTTGTTTGCGCTGTGTAGGCGAATAGAACTTCGCATACAATGGGTAGTTAGGTCCGAGATACTTATCCAATGAGATGCCTATCGTACCGTTACCGACCACAATACTCTGGTCTAACGCTGATATCTGGGCATAGACTCTTGGTATGGCAACATTCGGCAAGAGCTGTCTCAACCGTTTGAAAGCCGAACTAAACTGGTGGTCAAGGTCCTCCGTATTGGCATACTCCGACTCGACAGCGGCGATGACCGACTGTAAAGTTGTATCTTGATAGAACTTCAAGAACTTAGTATTGATGTCAGGGTCGGTTATCTCGCCTATCTTTACTACATCTTCTATTAGCGTACGAGTCTCAATAGGATACTCAGTATTCATCTGCTGGAGGGCAGAGAAGTCACCTGTTGTCAAATAACGATACTCCAAACGGTCATAGCGATCTATCTCAAACAATAGAGAGGAGTCTCTCCCATCATCTGATGTAAGCCTAAACTGACAACCAACGCAGGTGAACAGTACAACTGTTAATATGGAATAGAGATATTTCACTGGTTACTTTTTACAATATTTGAGTATTCTCTGCAAAATTACTAAAAATTATTTTAAAGCGCAAGTGATATGCTAAAAATATTAAAAAGGCGTGTAATCTTTTCTTATTTTTATTCAGGTAGAGTCTCAAAGAGCTTATGTCCTTTCACATAATACTGCCAAAGAAGGGAATACTCCTTGCGTCCATCATACGTACAGGACGGTAGTTTCTCTCTATGACCATCGCTCTTCTCAAGATGACTTGGTAGTCGTTCGAACTCGTGTCTCCACTTCTTAAAGGCACGACGTGCCGATAGTATCGCTTTGAACTCACCCCAATTACGCTTCTGTATCAGTGCTTGAAATGCTGCGAGATAGTCTAAGAACCATCTTACACGCATGACATGCTTCAACTCATCCTCTGGTAAGTTCTTCCACAACATAGTAAGGTTATTGCGGAAATTCAGGAAGGTCTTACGTGGATTCGACTTGGGTAACGTACCGCCTCCGACGTGATAGACATAGCTCTCAGGGAAGCAGAAGATGCGTTTACCCATCTGATGCAGGCGCCAACAGAGGTCTATTTCCTCATTGTGGGCAAAGAAACGCCCATCTAAACCGCCTGCTGTCCAATAGTCTTTAGCACGTATCATCAAGCAAGCACCTGTTGCCCAAAGCACTTCCTCACTGTTATCATACTGCCCATTATCGTCCTCCACCGTGTCAAAGATGCGCCCTCTGCAGAACGGATAACCGTAACGATCGAGGAAGCCACCCGATGCTCCCGCATACTCAAAAGCGTCAGGATTAGCCACAGAGAGCAACTTCGGCTGACAAGCCGCTATGTCTTCATGGGCTTCCATCTCCTCTATGAGCGGTGTTAACCAGTGGTGCGTCACCTCGACATCACTATTTAGTAGCACGTAATACTCGCTGTCTACCTGCTTAAGAGCACGGTTATACCCCTCAGCAAAGCCATAGTTCTCCGTCAACTCAATCACCCGTAAGTAGGGATAAGTAGCTTTTAGCCATGCAACAGAATCGTCTGTTGAGGCATTGTCAGCAATGATTATCTCGGCTTCATCACGTGAGAAATTCAGCACAGAAGGCAGGTATTGCTCCATCATGCTGCGTCCGTTCCAGTTCAGAATGACAATGGCTACTTTCATAAGAGGTCTGCTTTTAATGAGCTCTGGTCGAAGTTGAACTCGCCTAAACGTACTCGGAGGATTTGGTTGTCATACTCCTCTTTTGCCTGTGCAGGCGATAGTTCCACTCGGATATAGTTGTCTGTGAAGCCATGCATAGCCTTACCACGTGCGGCTTTCTCGAAGAGTACGTTGGCTTCCTGCCCTATATGCGCCGCATAGAAAGCACGTGTCTTCTCGTCCGACAGCTTCAAGAGCTTGTGAGCACGGTGTTTCTTCTCACGGTCGTCTACCACGTAAGGGATTGACAGGGCCGCTGTGCCTGGGCGTTCAGAGTAGGGGAAGACATGCAGTTGGGTGATAGGAAGGGAATTGAGAAAGTTATAACAGTTCTCAAAATACTCTGGTCTTTCACCACGAGAACCCACCATAACATCCACACCGATAAATGCTCTCGGCATCTTCTCCTTAATGAGTCGTATCTTGTGGGCAAATAGCTGCGTGTCATAACGGCGGTGCATCAACTTCAACACCTCGTCAGAACCACTCTGAAGGGGGATATGGAAATGAGGCATAAAGGCTCGTGACTCGGCACAATAAGCTATTAAGTCATCGTCAATCAGGTCGGGCTCCAACGAACTAATGCGGTAACGCTGTATTCCCTCAACCTTATCTAATGCCTTGACAAGGTCTAAGAAGCTCTCGCCAGTGGTCTTTCCGAAGTCACCTATGTTCACTCCCGTTAGCACAATCTCCTTTCCTCCCTCCTTAGCAGCCTCCTCTGCCTGTGCAACAAGCGACTGAATGGTAGGGTTACGAGAGAAACCTCGTGCAAAGGGAATCGTACAATAAGTACAGAAGTAATTACATCCATCTTGCACCTTAAGGAAGTAGCGCGTACGATTACCACGTGAGCAACTTGCCTGAAAACTCTTGATATCCTTCGTCTTGACAGAGTGGTACTCCCCTTCCTGTGCTTCTTCCTTAGCAGAATCGACCTTATTCCATGCGTCACTAAGGTACTGCACGAGGTCAGCCTTCTCATTACTCCCCAAGACAAGGTCAACTCCTTCAATCTTCGCTACCGTTGCACTCTCAAGCTGAGCATAGCAACCTGTCACGATGACAAAGGCTCTTGGGTTCTGACGGACCATACGATGAATGATCTGACGGCACTTATGATCGGCAACCTCAGTGACCGAACAGGTGTTAATCAGGCAGATGTCTGCCTGCTCTGTCTTCTTCGCTTCACGCACGCCCATATTATATAAGGTACGCGCGAAGGTACTTGTCTCTGAGAAGTTGAGCTTACAACCCAACGTATAGAACTTGGCTGTCTTGCCTTGAAATGCTGCTGTATCTATCATATAACCTGCAAAGTTACAGTAAAATGAACACATTACCAAAGAAAAGAGGCCGTTTGCACATTATAAAAAGGTAAGAAAGACAAAGAAAAGAAGATTTTTCACGTCAAGAGAAGACTTTTAGATAGCAAAAAACGAAGCCTTTTCAAATTGTGTAGGCACACATCTAAAACGTTAACATTTATTTACTATTTGTATATAGTTGAGTATCAACACCTTGCAAGAACACCGCTTTCAAAGAACAAAAAAAGTCCTAAAAATATTATTGCCGTATAAAAAAAATACTTACCTTTGCATCGTTTTAACAAACAAATGATTGTTTTACAGATTTAAAAAAGCAAAGAAATGAAGAAATTAGTTTTAATGTTCGTAGCTATTGCAGCTATCTCTCTCGCATCATGTGGTGGTAACTCTAAGCCAGCTGCAAACGCTGACTCTACTGCAGACTCTACTGCTGACTCAGCTATGGTAGATAGCGCTAACGCTGACTCAGCTGCTGCTGACTCAGTTGCTCCAGACTCTGTTAAGTAATTCAGAGTACGAACAGAAAAAGAGAGAAATTGACCGCAGGACCTTGTCCTGCGGTTTTTTTTGTGCCTATAAGGCTGAACTATATCTGTCAACAGGCTGTTCTAATAGCTTCTACCGCATTTTAAGCAGTCGACTCCATCCATGATAAGACTAAAAGGAAAAGTCGGTCTATGCTTTTCTACGCTATTGCTCTAACATCGCCCCATCCATGATAAGACAAAAAGGGTAAGTCGGTCTATGCTTTTCTACGCTATCACTCTACCCCTACATTAGCATACCTTCTATACTGCTTATCTATACACTCAGATAAAGCACGCCCTAACCACCTACCCTATCCATACATGCTTTGGAACTGACAAGTCTATCAGTCACAAAAAGAAAAGCGAAAAGAAAAACATAGAAACAGCTTTGCAATACAAGACAGCACGTACTTCTTGTAAAGAGTTTTCAATCCTCTCCTTACCAGTACACGCCCTTCATGATTGAAGAAGACGCCCTTCAACGTTGAAGAACATGCCCTTCTTGCACCAAGAACACGCCCTTCTTGCACCAAGAAGAGGCCTTTCTACAACCGACCTCACAACCCTCTGACATCATGCGACTTACGTCTACGACCTTCACATGCGTTTCCTTTGTATTTGTCCACAATCTTATCCCTTCTTTGTAAACATATTTCAATCCACAAAGAAAAATGTTTCCGAATACACATCAGTAATCAGAGAAAACATCAACACCAAGCAATTTTCTACTATTAAGTACGTTTACACTATAAAAGAGGTAGGGTTCTTTCCTCTCCTTTGGTCTGCTAAAAACAGCAAGCACACTTATTTTGAAGAAAGTAGTCGGTAAATTCGTAAAGTATGAGACATCTTTTATATCCTTTCCTATTGTCAGTTCTGCTCGTCGCATGCAGCAGGTACAACGGACCCGTTTATCCCCAAGCATTTACAGGCAATTGGGTAGGCGTAGAAAAGACAATCGTCGGTATGCCTCCAATACTCGAGGTGACCGCTCAACCGCGGTTTTCGACCCGGGGAAGGGCGATACCTGCAGATGGTTTACCCATTATCACTTTGCGAAAGACTCGCTTTTTTTAGTGTATAACGAGGAGGACACCGCCCGATGTAAGGTTTTAGAATTACATGATAGTGTGTTGGCTATCAAAGGACTACCATGGTATGAAAAGCAAACAGTAGCGTTCAGGCGGCAAAAGAGATAAGTAGCGCCTCAAAGTTCATCTTATTCTCTGACGATAACTCCCTTATCCAAGTTGATAGTAAGCATCTTACGCTCCTTCCCAAAGTCCTTCAGATACTTGAATTTCACCCTATAGTCTTCGCAAATAATCCCTGCAACTCCTTTTTGATAGACGATTTTGTAAGATGAAAACAAGGCAACATCAGCCATCAGAACACCCGCTTTCTTATAGCCTAAGTATTGCTGAAAATAAGAATCAAAGGGCAGATAACTGTCTTGATGACTATCGACATACCGCCTCACAAGGGTCTTAGCGAGTTCAAACTCCTTGTCGCTCAGTTGTTTCGGCACCTCTGTTCGCCTCTTATCAAACAGCGAGTCACCATTAGCCGTTACTGCCTTCTCAGAAACAACATTGTATATTTTCTGTCCTTCTTCGTCCTTTGCGTAGACAAACACCGTGTCGTATGGAGAATGAACAGCCTCAGCCTTCCTCGTCCTCGTCGTACAAGAGAGAAGAAAGAAGCAAGAAAAGAGTATTAGAACCGTCTTCATACGTCACAATTACTTACTCTTCAAGGGAATATCCCCTACAAATATCCAAACCGAACCAGTCTTCTCATTCGCACTTTTCATTAATGGCGAGAAAATACTGTCAGCATTTTCTCTTGCGATAGGATACCGCTTATTCATAAACCAAACGGCATCCTTCGTGCGATAAAGATTCATTTTGATATAGGGTTTGTCTGATACATAATAGCCACCATATTCTTTCAAATCCTCATGGTTGGGGAAGTCTTGCACCAAGATACCCTCTGTCAGTCCCTGACTTGTTATGGTATGCGAGAGGACTCCATCGGTATATACCCATCCATGCAACAGTGTAAAGAACTTATTTCCGATACCTATTGGAGTCGTGTTGAAGTCATAATCTACACATTCCATGATGACTATGTCGTCCTTAAACTCCTTTAGATATTCCCTCTGGTCAGGGAAATGACCTGCTGCCACACCCGAATCCTTCGCCTCATCAGATTGCTTTGTCTTGCAGGCAAGCAATAGAAGCGAGAGAAAGAACAGTGTTAGGGCCGTTTGATATCTTCTCATACGCATCGTTATAGTATGTTTATAGTGTTCGTAAATAGCTGCTGTTAGCTGCGTCAAAGATACAAAAAGATTCCCAAACAACAAGGCTTTTTCACTGATTATCAGCCTAAAAACGAAAATCCTCCCCACCCAGAAGAGTGAAGAGGACGATGTCGTATTCTGTTCTGAACTTACAATGCGGTGAAAGCAGCTACAAAACCAAAGATGATACCTGGCGTGTTAGCAATTGCCAAAGGCCAATCACGCTTCTCCTTGAACAATCCGTATGCGACCCACAAGGTACAGTTTACACCTGCCATAAATGGCTGAATGAAAGTTCCCTTCTGCCCCGCTAAGTTGTTTTGTATCTGTGGGATGTAGAATACATACATCAAAATAGATGTCACCATACCGACCCATCCCATAGAGGTGAAGAACTTTTCTTTTGTCATAGTTGTATTTATTAATTGTTATCTATAATCTTAACGACGCTTCAACAGTCTGATTAATCGTTATCTATCCTGTAAACCAGTGTTATCCTTACCAATGCAGAAAAGGATTAAAATCATCAACCAAGGTGTACCCAACAAACTAAAGAGAATCCATAAAGCAATGCTTCTGTTTCTCTTTCGTGCCATCATAGCAACGATAACATAACCTATAATACTGAAAAAGCCAATGATGAGCATGGTACTGAGGGCGATTGTACCCCCTAACAACCTCGATGCCATGTCCTGTGCACCCTGATTATTGGCCGCAAAAGCCGACAAGGCCATGAGCATTGACCCACTTGTTGCAAGTAATCGCTTTGTATCCATCCTTTGTAACTTAGTTCTCTTTTGCGCACAAAGGTAATCTTTTAAAGTCAGAAAACTATCCTTTGATGTATAAAAAGTATTTATTCGTATTATTAAAAGGAGCTTCTGTCTAATTAAAATACTTTTGTATGCTCTCCATCAGAGGTGTTAGTTCACGATTGAAGACCCTCCCGTGGCGATCGACCATCTGTAGGGCATAGGCGATGAACAGCCTACGTTTAGCACGCGACATGGCCACATAGAACTTACGAGCATCCTCTTCATCCTGCTGCTTCGTCTTGTTATAGGCGTTCGGATAGCGTCCGTCGGCAGCATCAAAGATGATAACATTATCAAACTCCAGTCCCTTGGCCTTGTGAACAGTCGTCACATAGATACGCTCAAGGATACTCTTACTATTACAGAAGTCGGCCTCTTTGAGTGTGTTAATATCCATCATGTACTGCGAGAGTTGTGGGGCAAGGGCATTGGGCACCCCCTTATCCGTCAACATATCTATACGGAGATAACGAAGGATATAGTCTAATCGGGGGATGTCATTGACTAATCCGTCGAGACGAAAGGCCTTATAGGCCGTAGAAAGCTCACTTACGAGGGCAAGCTCAGGGTCGGCAGAGGGCTTATAGAGTCGGTTGACGGCCGTTCGATAGCTTTCGCCATAATTGCTTCGGAGCACATTAGCAAAGGGTTTCACCTTTGGGTGGTGGATAAAAGCCTCTTGGCTGGCTTGCCTCTCACGTGCCTTCTCAGCACAGAGGCGCACAAGACTGACCGTTGCCCGCACGTCATCAATCGCCTGATGACTGTTGACACCCGTCAAGTGGAAGGTTTCGAGCAAACTTTCCAACTTGTAAGAATGAAGGCTCGGAGCCAATAGTCTTATCAGTTTGAGCGAGTCGAAGCAACGAATAGGATGTGCCTGCATCGTGTCATTACAGTAACGTTGCAGATTGTTGTCTAATATGTTATAATCGTAGTTGGCGTTATGACCGAGGATAGGACTGGTACCGACGTAGGCAAGGAAGCGTTGTAAGGCATCAGCAGGAGGGAGCAGTTCGCCCGTGGCCAGCTTCTCATGGTAGATAGCATACATCGGGTTCTCCTTGTCACCGAGCTTGGGCAGAATCGGCTTATCGGTCTCTATGTAGAGGTCGAGCGGTTCGCCAACTACTTCCCCACCCTTTATTCGTATGGCCGCAACCTCTATGATGTCATCAGTAAACACATTCAAACCCGTTGTTTCAGTATCGAAGACAACGATTTCGTCCTCGTTGTAGGCACGAAGAAACTCTGCCGTGTAACAGCTTTCGGGGTAGAGAAGGAAGTCGGAAGGCGTTAGTGCTAATTGTTTCAGCTTCCAATTAAATCGACGAGCAAGGGCATGAGAAGGAAAGGCACGCACCCCCTTCATGATACGTGTCCATGCGATAGAGTTATGTTCATTGGAGAGTACACTCAAATGAGCCAACAACAACTTGACATCTGGTGTATCGAAGAGGTCGCGACCAGACACCTTAAAGTGGGTTAGGGCAGCCTCCGACATCGCTTCACTGATACGGTCGGCATCCGAATTAGAGCTGACGATGATGGCTGTACGCTCCTCGCTATTCTGTTCATAAAGGCGGAGAGCCTCAGCGGTAATATCCTTCTGTTCGGCTTCAATCGTACTGCTATGTATGATTCTTAGGTCGCCTAATGTGGCCTTCGTGTCGTTGTCGGAGAGAGGGAGTAGTTCGCGGTCTATCTTCAGTTGCTTTTCAGCATAGTCATTAAAGACGTCGAGGAGGTATTTTGGCGAACGGTGATTGCGCTGTAGATGGTGGATATTACCCTTACAGCGCATCTTCAAGAGGGTTAACGTCTCCACTTTCGCCCCCATAAAAGAGAAGATAGCCTGCTGCTCGTCGCCTAAGTACATCACCATCGGGTTGTCCTTTGCCGTTAGAAGGTCGATGATAGCGAGTTGCATACCGTTAAGATCCTGCACTTCATCGACCTGTATCCATGGATAACGCTTACAGCTTGGGTCGGAACGATAGATGTCGTAGGTGAAGAGGAGCAGATCCTCGAAATCGAAAAGGTGGTTTTCCTCTTTATAACGAGCGTAACAGCCAGCGTAATACATCTTCCATAGTAGTACACGAATCCTATCGGCTAACTTTGCGTCAAGCCCAGGTGCATTCGCTTCGTCCATGTATTCCTGTGCATGACGATAGATACTCACTACGGCCTGTTCGTTATAATCAATCTTCTGTGAGCCACAGATGTGTTTTATCGCTTCTCTATCACCATCTGTAAAGCTCTCAGGATGGAGGTAATACTTCCATGGGTGGTGGTGTTCTAACTGATAGATGAAATGCTGAAAGAAGATGATTGTCTGATAGCCTTTGTACCTATTGAAGTCTCTTGTTACTCCTTCCTCATCTTCATTACGATAGTCTGCAATGATGCTCACCGCCTCTTCGTCGTCAATAATAGCCGAGTCGGCTGGTATACGACCCTGTTCAAAGAGGAACTTAGAGCAGAAACGATGCACATTACCTACCATCAACTCTGAGAAATCACCTCCTACTACCTTTTGGATACGGTTGGTCATCTCCCTCGCAGCACGGTTTGTGAACGTAAGACAGAGCATATCCTCATACTTAACACCCCTTTCTCGTGCATACCTCACCCTCTCTGCAAGGATATGAGTCTTACCACATCCTGGCGACGCAAGCACAAGGTGATAGCCCTGACTTGCCTCTACAACAGGTATCTGATACTGGTCTAAACTGGCTGTGTAACTGTTTTCTTCCATAGATAGTATTCTTTATAGCAGTAGATGCTCCTCCTGCAAAAGTAAGAAAAAGATTGGAAATAACTCGTTATCAAGTTAAAAGAATGAAAAGAAAGTTGTATCTTTGTGCGTAGATACTTTATGTTACATAACATAGAACCTTATTTATAGAAGTAACCTATCGTAGACTATTAATATAATCAACAGTAAACTATGCAGGACTTTGCGGCAATTGACTTTGAAACAGCTAACTTTGAGCGGTGTAGTGTATGCTCGGTAGGAGTAGTGATAGTAAGGGATGGAGAGTTTGTTGACTCTTTCTATTCGCTTATACAGCCTGAACCAAATTACTATCAATGGCGATGTACGCAGGTGCATGGGCTCACCTGTGCCGATACTGACGGTGCACCGGTATTCAGTGAGATGTGGGAACAGATCGAACCGAAGATAGAAGGCTTACCACTTGTTGCCCATAACGCATCTTTCGATAGGTCTTGTCTGATGGCATCGTTCCATACCTACCAGATGGATTACCCTGATTATGAGTTCTTCGACACGCTGAAAGCTGCCCGACATCATTTCCCTCACCTCCCCAACCATCAGTTGCATACGGTCTCTTCAGCCTGTGGCTTTGAGCTAATCCACCATCATCACGCCCTTGCCGACGCTGAGGCTTGTGCGTGGATAGCACGAGAGATATTGTAGGGTGGTAGGTGTTGAGTGTTAGGTGATGATGAATAGATGATGAGAGGTAGTGGGTGTTGAGTGTTAGGTGATGATGATATGCTGCATGAGAGGTATTGGTGGTAATTTTGATAAGCTTTTTCACAAGGGTTGGATTTCGTTGTCTTTCTATATAAAAGATAACTGTAATAATCCGCCCAAGCCTCATATTGGTTTCTGACTGAGCCAATGGGCCATCTTAATGATACTTTTGACCATAATTCTCATCCAATCTCTTTTGCCTACAAGGGCATGGCGAACGCTATCTATCAGTCTTTCAAGTGGTTTTGATAGATATCAGTAATATAAATGAAAACCTGCAAGGCTTGCAGAAATTTGGCTCTTTTTTATTTAATTCATACCTTTGTAAACATAATCAAGTGCAACATAAATAACGATGACAGAAGAGTATATCCCTATTGATTTCGATATTCCAGAAGACAAGACACAGCGTCTTATTAAGGTGATTGGTGTTGGTGGTGGTGGTTGTAACGCTGTTAAGAACATGTATAACGAAGGTATTAGCAGCGTCTCCTTTGCTATCTGCAACACTGATAGTCAGTCGCTTGTACACTCTAACGTACCTGTCAAGATTCTGTTAGGTACAGGACTGGGAGCAGGAGGAGTACCTGAAAAGGGTAAGTCGGAGGCTGAACAGAATATTGAAGATATAAAACGACTATTGAGCGACGGCACGAAGATGGTCTTTGTGACAGCCGGTATGGGTGGCGGAACAGGGACGGGTGCGGGCCCTGTCGTGGCTGGTGTGGCTAAATCGATGGGTATTCTTACTATCGGTATAGTAACTATTCCATTCTACTTCGAGAAGAAACGCAAGATTATCAAGGCTATCAAAGGGGTCGAACAGATGCGTAAGAATGTGGACGCCTTGCTGATTATCAATAATGAACGGCTTTGCGATGTCTACAGCGACTCACCTCTTCCTATCAAAGAGGCCTTTAAGCGTGCCGATAACATCCTACTGAATGCTACGAAAAGTATCTCAGAACTGATCACAGTGGAGGGTGACATCAACCTTGACTTCCGTGATGTAGAGAACACCTTACGCAGTGGTGGCAGTGCTATCATGGCTATGGGGCGTGCAAAAGGGGAACATCGTGTGGAGAATGCCATTGTGAGTGCACTCGACTCTCCCCTCCTCTATGGCAGTGACATCAGTCAGGCTAAGCGCATACTATTCAATATCTACACCAGTAACGATAAGCCTTTACTTGTCGAGGAGATGAACGAGATAGACGCTTTCATGGACACTCTCGATGTGAATATAGACGTTATTTGGGGCACAAGTACCGATGACAGCTTGGGTGAGGACGCTAAGGTGACGATTCTCGCTACTGGTCTTGACAAGAGTAACGTACATGAAGCGGACGAGCAGACCGAAGAGATGAGCGAACACTATGATGAGATTATCAACAAACTGTACAAACCTGTGAGGCGTAAACCTGCTGTTGCTGAAGAGACAACAGTTCCTCCTACGATAAAGGAGAAGCCCATCGAGCCAAAAGAGGCGGAACCTGAATTTATCGTAGAACCAACGATAGTACCTGAACCTGCGGTAAAGGTGGTCAGTCCAGAGCCTGAACCAGTAGCGCAGGAACCATCTGGTCGACTGTCATTCTTAGACAGGTTGAAGGCTCGTATGCGTCAGCTGACATCTGAAATGCTTGAAGGAGGGGAGGAGTAGGCTTATGTCTGACCCAATCATGCAAACCCCCGAACAGTTAGCCGACATTGTGCAGCATGCAAGTCAACGGCTGATTGGCTTGGGTCGTTACGACCTTCTCTTGAAAAGCTTAGGTGGCTCAGCGGTCATCGAGGAACTGCGCATAGAATTAGCAAAGAGTCGGCTATCTCCTCTTGTCATCACTTCCGACTATCGTTTCCTGTTACCTGAGATGGAGAAAGAGGTTGAGTTGACCCCAGTACATAAGGCTGTGTATCTCTTCTTCCTACATCATCCAGAGGGAATAGAGCTGAAACGGCTATCAGAACACCGACAAGAGCTATTAGAACTGTACTGTAAAACAGCCCGACTATCTGACAATGAGAAGATTGAAGAGAGTATCGACCACCTTATCAATCCGCTTGATAATGCCATCAACGAGAAGTGTTCGCGCATCAAAAAGGCTTTTTGTGATGTCATGGACGAGTATCTTGCAAGCTACTATATCGTCAGTAGCCATCGTAAACGGCAGCTTTCTAACTCTACCCGCATCTGGTATCAACGCTTGAAGATTATTACTCTACCACGAGAGTTGGTGGTTTGGGAGTGATGGGTGGTGGGTGTTGAGTGGTGGGGGATGATGGTTAGTTAACAAGGGGTGGTGGGTGTTGAATGTTAGGTGATGATGAATAGTTAACGAGTAAGTATTTAGACTGACGTTTACAAGCTATTTCTGAAAGGTTAGACAGCCTTATACCTTATATAATATAGCAACAACAAGAGATTTTGTAACCCCTTTCTACAAACGTTCGAAAGGTACACAACTGTTAACCAAAGGGTTAACACTTATCTTCAAAAGCATACACAATTATTATCTGGAGGCTTTGAACATTTTATTCAAGGCGTCCACTCTTATTATACAAAGGCTTTGAACATATTATTCAAAGCGTCCACACTAACAGTTCAAAGGCTTTACAAACATTGTCCGGAGCGTCCGGACAAATTGTCCGAAGCCCCCGGACACGTTGTCCGAGGGCTTCGGACATATAGTGCTAAGCCTTCACACTTATTTTATTAGGTGCTAAATAATCGACAAACTGCCCCTCATACGCACATTATCTATGCTCAATCGCAACAAAGACTTGCGTAGATGTAATATATCGCAGAGATGTCCTTGAGTAGAGTATATAATAGATATGGTGTAGAGCAGAGGTGTCCTTGAGTAGAGTATAGGCTATTCATCAACACCCAACACTCATCACTCAACACCTAACTGACCCTCAACACCTAACACTTAACACCCATCACCCATCACTAAGCTCCTTCGAACTCACGGAGGAAGCGGGTGTCATTCTCTGAGAAGAGGCGGAGGTCGCTAACACGATACTTGAGGTTAGCAATACGTTCAACACCCATACCGAAGGCATAGCCCGTATATACGCTTGAATCAATGCCACAAGCCTCAAGGTCATGAGGGTCGACCATACCACAGCCGAGTATCTCTACCCAGCCAGTATGCTTACAGAAGCCACAGCCCTCACCGCCACAAATATTACAGCTGATGTCCATCTCTGCACTTGGCTCAGTGAATGGGAAGTAGCTTGGACGCAGACGTATCTTCGTATCTGCACCGAACATCTCACGAGCAAAGGTCAGGAGCACCTGCTTAAGGTCGGTGAAACTAACGTTCTTATCGACATATAAGCCCTCAACCTGATGGAAGAAGCAGTGCGCACGAGCCGAGATAGCCTCGTTACGATAGACACGTCCAGGGCAAAGCACACGTATTGGAGGTTCGTGAGTAGACATATAATGAGCCTCATCGTTCGATGTGTGACTACGAAGAAGCACATTCTTCGTAACGTCCATCGTGTTGCTACGCTCAATGAAGAAAGTGTCCTGCATATCACGAGCCGGATGATCAGCAGCGAAGTTAAGCATAGTAAAGACGTGCTCATCGTCGTCTATCTCCGGACCTTGGTATAGGGTAAATCCCATACGGGCAAAGATATCAATAATCTCGTTCTTTACCAACGTCAGTGGATGGCGTGTACCGAGTCCGATAGGATAAGCCGTACGTGTCAAGTCGATATCATCGCTCTGTGCTTCACTGGTCTCCAACTGATCCTTGAGTTCGTTGATCTTGTTCTGAGCACTTTGCTTCAATTCATTAATCTTCATACCGACAACCTTCTTCTGGTCGGCTGCCACGTTACGAAACTCGCCCATCAACGCATTGATTTCGCCCTTCTTACTGAGGTATTTCAGACGGAGCTGCTCTACGTCATCAGCACTCTTTGCTGTGAGTGCACTCACTTCTTTGAGAAGTTCTTCTATCTTGTCTAATAACATAGTTCTTGTTTATTTTCCTGCAAAGGTACAATTTATAATCGTAACGGAGAAATTCGCCTAATATAAATTTGCTTATTTCCTATCTTATTAGAAATAAATATCGTACTTTTGCAGCAAGTTTGAGATGAATAAAAAGACTGTATGAAAAAAGCGTTTTTACTTATTATGTGTGTTTGTGTGGCTATGGTAGCTGTTACTACGGGCTGTACAAGCAAGAAGGTAGATGGCGATGACAGTATAAACACTGACTCTACAGAGGCCGATGAGGCTGACACTGTAGACAGCGTCGACTCTGCCACGGAGGTAATAGCTGCTACTCCTATGCCTAAAGCAGCTGACCAACTATTCGACGACTTCTTCTTTAACTTTATTGCCAACAAGAAACTACAACGCAACAGAGTTAAGTTTCCACTGCCAGTCGTTAATGGTACAAAGACAACAAAACTAACTCGTGATGCATGGAAGATGGATTACTTCTTCCGTAAACAGGGTTATTACACGCTTATCTTCGATAATGAAGCACAAATGAAATACCCTAAGTCAACCGACTTAGACAGTGTCATCGTTGAGAAGATACGCTTACAAAAGGGCACGATAGAGCAGTATTGGTTCGATCACCAGGATGGAAGCTGGAAGTTAAATCAGATTCGTACCATCTCGTTCAAGGATAGTTACAATGCAGACTTCCTCGATTTCCTCCATCGTTTCTTTACTTCTGGAGGCAAGGGCTACGTGAAGAGCACCTTAGCTTACACTGGTCCTGACCCTAACGGAGAGGAGACTGCAACCGTGAACACCACTATCCCTGCAGAAGAATGGGCGTCATTCCTTCCAGAGATACCACATGACATGATTTACAACATCCTCTATGGGCAGAAATACACAAAGACTGACCATAAGATAGTGACCTTCCGTGGATTGTCAAACGGGGCTGAGACGCAACTTGTCTTTAAGGCTCATGGCAAGAGTTGGAGGTTAGAGAAGATTATAGCATATTAATAAGTAAGACCCCCAACCACCTTGGTTGTGGGTCTTTCTTTAATCCTGTTACTCGGTTGTTTAAGCCTTATTGCAGATGAAAAGTGAACTCCAAAAAGCCATAGACGGCGAGTTATTCAATGCTATCGACCCAGAGATACAACAGATAACGATACGTACTAAACGCCTATTGCGCCAGTTGAACGATTGTGACTATGCTGACGCTGAGGGGAAACGCAGGATTATCGAACAGCTGTTTGGCTCTGTTGGCGAAAGAATACATATTGATGTAGACTTTCATTGTGAGTATGGTGTTAACATACACATGGCCGACTGGGTGTTTGTCAACATGAATTGCACCTTTATAGACAATAGTCGTATTGACATCGGTAGCCATGTTCTTATCGGCTCAGACGTGAAGATCTATACAGCTACCCATCCTGTCAATGCCAAGGAACGCATGCTTCCGGGCGGAGGGTGGACAGTCTACGCTAAAGCCGTTAGGATAGAAGATGGCGTATGGATAGGAGGAGGAGCGGTTATCCTGCCTGGTGTGACGATTGGACGTAATGCTGTGATTGGTGCAGGGGCTGTGGTAACGAAGGACATACCCGCCAACGCCGTCGCTGTGGGCAATCCTGCAAGAGTAATAAGATATCAGGAAGGATAACACCTTTCTATATATAAGAACAAAGAGAAACGCAAAAACGATATCAGTTAACATGAGAATAGAGCATAACTATAGTCTGCTAAAACATAACACCTTCGGTATTGACGCTAAATGTCAGCGTTTTGTTGAGTACGAATCAGTTGAGGAAGCACAGGAGCTTGTGCGTTCCTTGACAGAAGACGACTATCCCCTATTGATTCTCGGAGGCGGTAGCAACCTCCTACTCACAGGTGATTACAAGGGTACTGTAGTCCATTCTGGCATCTCCTTTATCGAGCGTCTCGATGACGAGCGGGTACGTTGTGGATCGGCTTACGTATGGGATGACTTTGTAGACTACTGTGTTCTTCATCAGCTCTATGGTGCAGAAAACCTCTCTATAATCCCTGGTGAGTGCGGTGCCAGTGCTGTTCAGAATATCGGAGCATACGGTGCTGAAGCCAAAGACTTGATAGATGAGGTCGAGGCGGTGGAGATCTCCACTGGTGAAGTGCACCATTTCAAGAATGCTGATTGTGCTTATAGCTACCGACAGAGTAAGTTCAAGCATGAATGGCGTGATAAGTATCTTATCACATCCGTCACTTATCGACTCTCAAAGACCTATCATCCTAAGCTCGACTATGGTAATATCCGTGCGGCATTGGCCGAGAGAGGCATCGAGAACCCTACTGCCATAGAACTTCGTCAGACGATTACTGACATTCGTAATGCTAAACTTCCCGACCCGAAAGAGATAGGTAATGCGGGCAGCTTCTTTATGAATCCTATCGTTCCTAAGGCTAAGTATGAGGAGTTGGCGGCGTTGTATGAGCGTATGCCCCACTATACTATCGATGCTGAACATGAGAAGATACCGGCCGGATGGATGATTGAACAATGTGGCTGGAAAGGTAAGGCTTTAGGCCCTGCAGGCGTCTATGCGAAGCAAGCATTGGTATTGGTCAACCTTGGTGGGGCTTCTGGTGCCGACGTGGTGCGCCTCTGCCAGACGATACAACATGATGTGAAGGAGAAGTTTGGAGTTGAGATTCTGCCAGAGGTGAATGTGAGGTGAGGACCTCCCCCGGCCCCTCCGAAGGAGGGGAGAGCCTAACGGGGGCTAACAAGGGGC
>ERZ773250.593-NODE-593-length-20374-cov-4.617599_pt1 | contig 20374 bp, 15 predicted proteins | sample MGYA00511258_ERZ773250 | MGnify/ENA primary metagenome ERZ773250 (study PRJEB29015, sample SAMEA2738164) | human oral metagenome | biome: human oral; feature: human-associated habitat; material: saliva | place: China | collected 2187 ... | reverse complement strand
TTTTAGACCTAAAACCAACGGGCTGATACATTATACAGATTTGAGTAAAAACACGCTTAAAACCGTTCCTGCACACATTCTTGATATAAGATATGAAATAGAAGAGAGGTCAATAAACATGCCATTTAAAAAGAAACCAACAGACACAAAAGAGTTGCTACAAAAATTAAGAGACTCTAATAAATGGAAGATGTACTACCAAAAATTAATCTTAGAAAGCAAGATGAAGAATGGTGGTTTTAAGACTCCTGAAGAGGCAAAAAAGCATATTGATAAATTAGTCTTAATGAAGTTTGACAGAAAAGACCCGTTTGCAGCCTTTGACGAGTTTTGGGAAAATCAGAAGAGGAAATAAATTATGGTTATTAGAGTAATTGCTTTAATTATATTCTTGTCTTTCTGGACACTTTTAGAACAACTTGTCAAGATACTTCAAAGCGATAATAAGAAACGACCTGCTAGAATGCAGAATAAGGATGCCATTCCTAAGGAAACGTTCTTTGAAGAAACAAAGGCTCTACATAAATATGCTTTTTCCAGAACACTGTGGCCTGAATTAAAATTAAATAAAAAGTTGTATATTGGTTTGTATATTCTTTTTATGCTACTAACACTCATTTTTGGTGATATTAAGGCATTGCTTGTGGCGGTTGTATTAAGTATTGCATGGAGTATTCTTTTACGTGTTTTATTAAAGCAAAAGCGAGATAATGAATTAAACATTATTAATAAGTTCTTGCAGTTTAAGAAGAAATATATGGGCTTAATCGACCCAACTGTTACAATCAGAAATTACCAGTCAGAGTTCCAGATTAAATGGGATGATACCAATGAATATCCAGAAAGTATAAAATGGTTCATTTCGCCAAGTTTTGAGAAGAAGAACAAAATCCAGTTTATGCAGTCATTGAGCGAGAACCTTGGTAAAGGTAAGTTCTTTTACGCACCTGACGAGGACTGGGAAGATGATATGCAGATTACAACAACCCGTAAGTCCTTCGATAATCCTAAGTTAAATGAGTTTGTTGAAAACTGTATGCTCTTAAAGTCAAAGTGGATTGGTAAGGTATATCCTCAAACAGGTACCTATACTTATGAATACGAGTTTACGATAGATGGATATGATAGTGGTGGCTATCCGAATAAGATTACATTAAAACTACCTATCGGTGTAGATAACTCAAACGAAATGGCTCTATTAAGTGCTTTTTCTAAAGAACTAGGAGCCGGTCGTCAGTGGGAGTTAAATCCATCAAACGGTTGGGATTTTATTAATCATAATCTACATTTAATCTTGCTTGACCCATTACCAACAAAAGCACCATGGAGCAACGAGTATATTTTTAATCAAAATATCTCTCCTTACTATTTCCCTTTAGGACTATCGTCTAAGGGTGGTGTAGTAATTAAGAACCCAGAAACAGGAAAAGAAGAACGAGTTATCGGCTATGACCCTGTAGGCGAACAATGGAAACTCATGGGTAAACTCGGTATTAGAGAAACAGGTATACAACCACCAAGCATGTTGAACGCCCCGCAGGTTATCGGTGCAGGTAAAACAGGTGGTGGTAAGTCAGTACTACTTAGAAATATTGAAAACGGATGTTTATTGAGACCAGAGAACTGGCTGTTAATGATTGTTGACCTAAAACGTGTAGAAGGTAGCAAGTTCTTAAAATTCGGTGTACCTGTTGGTACGACCCATGAAGATGCGGCCTCTATCTTAACTTATGCACAGAAGATAATGATGGATAGGTATGAAGAAATGGTCCAAAGAGATGTTGTAAACTATATGGACATACCTGAATCAGAGCGAACACAGGCAATCATGGTAATTGTAGACGAAGCAGGTGAGTTGTTGTCTCCTATCAAAGCAGGTAAGGAAGACGAACAAGGGCAAATGAACGCCCAGTATCAAGCACAGTGCACCCAAGCGATTGAAAGTATTTATCGTCTAGGACGTGCCGCAATGGTGCACGTACAAGTATGGAGCCAGCGTGTCGCTTTAGACCAAGGTATCACTATGGCTATGCGTAATAATGCGAGTGCGAGAATGTGTGCTGGACCTCTTGACCCAACATTATCAACAATGGTATTCAACACCGGACTCGGGACCCTAGTACCTAGAAGCCCAAGAGGTCGCATAGGCCTTTCATTGAATGATGAGGAATTCATTGCCCAAGGTTTCTTCGCAGACGACTATTTTTTGAGAGATTATCTTGAAGAAAAATATGGTAAAGGTAATATTAATGTTTACAATAACCAGTCGATGGTGAAACTTGACGAGGTCATTCACTCAAAGAGTGATGATATTATCGAAGAGATGTCGGAAGACGAGTATGAAGAATTGCTAAGTCTTGCCAATGCAAAGTAAAAGGGTAGGTACATCAGCCTACTCTTATTTTTGTTGTTAAGTTGTTTGTACAAAACTGTGTCATCTGTATTACTTGCGTGGTAGATGAACAGTAGTAGGCATTCCTCAATGATATTAAGTCCACATGATAAAGTACTTATTTAAATCAGTGAAGTGTCAGGAAACACCTATTACCGTTGTGGTAAAACGTTTAGGACATATACCTCTTATCATACAAATAAAGAGCAATCCAAGGCAGGTTGCTCTTTTTTAATACAAATGTACTCTCGGGTGAATAGAACGTTCGGTAACGCCTAATCCGAAAAAGGGAAAGCCTATTTGCTTTCCTTCTTCTTTAATACATAGATACTTACACCTGACATGATACTGCCGAATAGCGTTGCTACGTATGCTAAGATACTATCACCAGTTGGTGGTGTACCACCTTCTTGTACAACGCTAGACTTAGTGTCGTTCACAGGTAAGTCTGGTTTGCTTTCCTCTGCAGGAGCATTTGGTTTGTTGTCTTCTGTTGGGTTGTTAGGCACCTCTGGCTCTGGTGTAGGATTTACAGGTGTCTCCTCAGCAGGGTTGCCAGGATTTACTGGGTGATTTGGTGTTTCTTCAACAGGTACATTTGGTTCCGGTGTTGGAGTTGGAACTACAGGTGTGTTATCTTCAACTGGATGCTCAGGTTCTGGTGTAGGATTTGGTGTTGGTGTAGGGCTAACAGGTGTTTCACCATCTGTTGGGTTAGCAGGTGTTGTATCTTCATCATTGCCACCATTTACGTTACCAGAATTATCTCCAGGCACTTCAGGTTCTGGTGTAGGATTTGGTACAGCAGGTGTTTCTTCTGCTGGATTAGTTGGTGTTTCTGGTTGAGTTGGTGTTGGGTCAGTTGGTGTTACTGGTTGCTCTGGTTCAGGTGTAGGAGTAGGAGTAGGAGCAGTAACTTTCTTGTACACATGAACTGTGTCTCCATTTGCCTCAGTACGTGTTGTAACATATTCGTAACCATCAAATGTTTCTTTCTCATGTACACCATATTCTTTATTCTTTAATGTAGTGCCATCTTCTGTTACATACTGGGTATAATCAATACCTACATGTAATAGTCTATCCTTAGCGTCAACTGCACCACCTTCAACAAATGTAGCCATTCCCCAATCACGTACAAAGAACGCATCTTTCTGGATTGACGAAGTGCTAAATAGGTCCTTTAAGTCGTTGTAAATCACATCAGCATCATAATCTAAGTATCTACTACCTAAATCATCGCCAACTGTGAGATTAAATGTGCCAATTTTATTGCCGATTTCTCCCTGTGTAACTTCTACAATTTCGCCTTGCTTTAAATTTTCATCAATTTCGGCAATCGTATCGTAAGGAATTTCCTCATTGACAGTAGCAGTTATTTGCCAATAACCGGTTGCTCCTGAAGTAGCCATATCACCTAGACCCATAATGTCATGGGTAAAACGTGAATCCACTTCTTCAATCGGATAATCAAACACGTATCTATTAGGGTATGCAGTCTTATCAAAACGTTCCCCACCATCATAATCAACTGGTAAAGTAACGTTATGTTCTGTAAACTCTGTACCATCATCTGTTACAAATGTTACCTGTTTTGCAAACATAAACTTGCCCATAGAATAATCTGGTCCATAAGGTTCAGCAGTTGATAAATCAAAAACTTCTAAATCTTGCCAATTTTTGATGTGTACTGTTTCTCCTGCATGGTCTCCATCATCTAATACAAAGTCATAGTTTTTATCTAACTTGGTCTTTGTTGAACGACTTTCAAGCACAGAAGTAAAGTTGTTTCTACCCGGAAACGTATAATTACTATGGCTCACGTTGTTTGTAAGTCCTAGACTTGTTCTTGCACCGTTTGTCGGTTGTGTTGCTAAAAAATCTGTTAATTTTTGGCTTTCTTCTGGCGTCAAATCTGCCTGTGCATGTGCCTTAACTGTATTACCGCACAATAATACAGATGACATCAACAACGATACGCCGACAGACGCCTTTTTGATTACATTTTTCTTTTTCATCAATTACCTCTTTCCTTTAAATTCATATTATATATCAATTCTTGAACAATGGCAAGAAAAAGATTACTACACTATATAGTAACCTTTATTCGTCAGACACATTAACAGCGTGGTAGATAAAACTAAAGTAACCCGCTCATAGGACCAATATTAATTGCATAATATTTGCCATCTTTATCTTTAACAATATTTAAATCCATACCTTCAATGATACTATCATCTTCTAAAATGTATTCAATATCGTTTACACTAAAATCTGTTACATACTCAATATCGTCTGGTGTGTCATATCCCCCACTGTGCTCTTCCACATGCCCGTAATCACAGTCTTCACCGTTATCGAGTTTATCCACAATAGCATCTTCTATTTTATCGAAATAATGATTATATAACTGTTTATCTAAATCTTTCTTAGAATCTGCAACAAAAACTTTATCATCATGATAAGCAATATTAAAGCATGCATTTTGAAAATTCTCCTCGGAACCACTACACGCAGTATATATTTCACATATACCCATCTCTCTAATATCTTCTTTGTCATCATCTGGAATGTTTACATGAGATAAAAAGTTCTCTGCTTTCACAAGTTTTTCGTTGTAATTATCCACTTCTTGCTGGAATTGCTCGTCAGTCATACCATCTAATTGGTGTAATACATGGTTACAGTTGCCGTTTCCTGGCACCTTAGCAGTGCACCATGTTAGTTCACCTTTATTATTCAATGCTTTTACTTTTGGCATAAGTTATATCCTCTCTTTCGATAAATATATCAAAAAAGTGTTGACGTTTTTTTGATGATATGTCGTAATGAATATACAAATAGAAAGGTTGTTAATATGACAAAGAAAACATTAAAAGCAGTATTAAAGGCATTAAACAAGAAGTATGGTGATGTGTTTCATTTAGAACAAACACAGAGTGGTGAAGAGATACAGGGAGAAATTATTGTGGAAGAGTTTGGTTACGAGGAAGATGAGGGCGAGGACTCTGTATGCTTTGTGACTACAAACTTCATTGTGTTAAAACTATTGATTCAACAGCGTGGTGACTATTTCATGATAGCAAGACTGAAAAGAGAGTATGTAGATAGATACAATAATGGGCCGATAGAACCAGAAATCATTGCAAGAAAGTTGTTAATATGCTCAAACGAAAAAGAACTGTTTAAAGCCATAGAGAAAGTTATTGACCAGAGCGAGGCGGTAACAGATGCTGTTGGTGATTTCGGTGAGTTAGAGTGCGAATAAAGCACTCTTTTTTAATAATATTATACAAGTACCTGCCGGTTTCTTGTATAATATAAGTACAACTGGTTTAAAAACTGATATATTTAATAACAACAGAAAGGACAAATATGATTCGTTTGTTTAAAAAAGTACTTATCATTGTGGTAGCATTATTTCTTATCAATACTTATATAGGTACCATGACGATATATTATAATAACAATATGTACCCGTCTATTAAAGATGGTGATTTAGTATTCATAAAGAAGTATGATAAACATACTCATTTGGAAGATGTTGTTTTATATCGTAATGAGATGTATAGAGTAATTGCACGAGAAGGACAAGTAGTAGATATTACAGATAAAGGGATTTTAACAGTCGATGGCCAGCAACCAGTAAATGCGACTAATACATTAACACACAAATTAGAAAATAGCGACATTGTATTCCCTTATACTGTACCACAAGGTGAAGTGTTTTTGTTAAACGATTACCGAGAAAATACAAGTGATAGTAGAGAATTTGCTAGTGTTCTTGAAAAAGATTTAACTGGTACAGTATTCTTTATATTTAGACGTAGAGGCTTCTAATGCGTTTTAGAGTGTTTCTTGTCCTTCTATTGTTATTGACACCTATTACAAGCGTTAAAGCAGATAGTGGTTATGATGAAATCCATGGTGGTAAAGTTGAAATCACGTTAAACTTGGTTGATAGAGCAGAACATGAAGTCGCTATCTTTCAACAATCACATTTTGTGCTAGAAATCACAGAAGAAGAGAGTAGTGCTGGTTGTGGTGAATTAGTTTTTTCTACACCGGTATCAAAAGAGTTGGTAGAAACAGGTAAGACTAAGGTTGTTGCAGATTTAAGTAAATTAACTTTTAAAGAGCCAGGTGTTTATAGAGACGCTCGTAAATAGCCAAGGCTAATAAGAGCCCATTAACAACTTAATCTAATTATGCTACAGTGTTATAGAAAGGAAGTGATTGTATGGCAACAGTTCAAAAAGGTATAAGAGTAAGACTATACCCAACCGAAAAGCAGGAAGTTTTAATTAATAAAACGCTTGGTTGTTGTCGTTTTGTACATAATCAAACTCTCGCTGATTGCAAACAATCATACGAACAGACACAACACTTTCCTTCCAAAAATGAGCGTATCAAAAATTTAGTTCAACTTAAGGAAATCAATGAGTTTCTAAAAGAGGTAGACTCTACAGCATTACAGCAGAGTGTTAGAGATTTTAACTCTGCACTAGACAATTTCTTTAGAAATAAACGCCATTTTGGTTTTCCTAGGTTTAAATTGAAGCATGATTCAAAACAGTCTTATAGAACACCCGGCGGGAGAAGAAATGCCAAAGTATTGGACAATAAACACCTCAAACTTCCAAAGTTAGGAAAAATCAAAACTAAGAAATTCTCTATGCCAGATGAGTACAAGATTCTCAACATCACTGTGGAAAGAACGAATACAGGAAAATACTATGCTTCTATCTGCATTGAAACAGAAGTACAGTCACTTCCTAAAACAGGTAAACAGGTTGGTTTTGATTTAGGACTTATTGACTTGCTTATCTGTAGTGATGGAACTAGATACGAAAGGCCTAAGTTCGCTTATGCTTTTAAAGATAAACTCACACAAGAACAGCGTAAACTCTCGAAGATGAGAACCAAGTTAGAGAGAGTGAATGCAAACCTTGATAAGTGTAAAAATTATCAAAAACAAAAGCATAAGGTCGCTAAACTTCATGAACATATCTCCAACTGTGCTAAAGACTTTAATCACAAATTAAGTCGAAAGTTGGTTGAAGAATATGACTTCTTAGCATTTGAAAATCTAAATATTGAAGGAATGAAACAGAATCGTAAACTAGCATATTCTATTTCTGACGTAAGATGGTCACAACTCTTAAACTTCATTCAGTACAAATGTCAGTGGTATGGTAAAGAATTTAGGCAGGTAGACAGATTCTATGCTAGCAGTAAGATTTGTTCATGTTGTGGAACGTACCATAAGGACATAGTCAATTCACTTTCGATAAGAGAGTGGGTATGCCCTGATTGCGGAACACATCACGATAGAGATGTGAACGCAGCCAAAAACATTTTAAATCAAGCCTTGAGTGTAGGCGTTTAAAAATGCACTTCGGAAAGGCGCAACCGTGGTAATATAGTTTAGGGATGGTATTTTCGTTAAGAAAAGAGAGTAACCTGAACGTTCCCAAGAAACTGCTTGTCTTTATACGAGTAGAGCGCCAACAGTTCTCGATACATGGATTTTTCACAACAAGCAAAGATTTAGAACGAGACACAATATATTATTTGACAGATAATGAGTATGATTATTTAACCGTTTATGTGTCAGATAATAACGGTAAGTTAGAAATTTCGTCCTATATTCTAGGTGACAATGTAAAGACTTTTGAATACTACGGAAAACTCGCAACAAACAAATTAACGATTCAGAAAATAGTAAAAGGTAATCAAGGAAGTGTTTTCCAGAAATTTAATGTAACAGTTAAGGTGAAAAATGCAATACCCAACTTTACATATAACCTAAGAGATGGATATACTCTCACAACAGACGCCAAAGGCTATGGAAGAGTAACTATTCCTCTAAGTCATAGAGATACTGTCACGTTCACAGACTTGCCTATTGGCTCGTCTTATGAGGTGTCTGAGGACTACCAAGATTATCAACAGAGCGTAAGTGGGAAACAATCGTATTTGTTTAAATATCCTTACCAAGATATACATGTCGTGTTCACAAATAAAAAAGATGGTTTGATTCCAACTGGTATTATCATGAGCAATGGTTCTACACTACTACTAATTGGTAGTGGCATTGTAATATTAATCAGTGCGAAAAAGCACTCAGGAGAAAAGAAAAAAGTAAATGAAAATTAGAAATTTAATCGGAAGTTTATCAGTCACAGCACTTGTGGTAGCCGGAGCAGTTGCACCAGTATTTGCAGCCGACGGTTATGACCCAGTTGCGGGTACAACAGCAACATTTGAAAAGTATTTTGTCATGGACAAAGACATTCAAGTACCTAATGCTACATTTAAGTTTACAGTAACAGCAGGTACAGCAGTAGCAGGAGACGCTACACATTCAAAAATCTTAGCAGGTGTAGGCACTCCAACGATTGCAGACGTTACATTCTCTGCAACAGACACAACCTCTGTCGTTAAGACAGGTAAGATTGGTGAGCATGGAGATAACTTACCAGCAAATAAGCAGTATGCTAAGAAAACAGCGACTATCGACTTTAGTTCATGCAACTTTACAGAACCAGGCGTATATCGTTATGTCGTTACAGAAACAGGTACAAACACAGGTGTAACAAACGACACAGTAAAGACACGTGTTATGGATGTATTTGTAATTGACAACAACGGTTCACTAGAAGTATCAAGTTATGTAATGCACAAGACAGTAGATGGTATTGAGTTAAAGGACACTGATGCCGCTTATGAGTTGGCAGACAAGTCAGACGGTTTCGTAAATACTTATACATCAGCAGACTTAATCTTTGGTAAGGAAGTAACAGGTAACCAAGGTAACAAGAATAAAGACTTTACATTCACATTAAAACTTACAGGGGCGGCCCCTAATACAAAGTATTCTGTAGATTACAGTAAGGCTAGAGAAGATGCACAAGACACTCCAGCAACAGGTACTAAGACAGTTATTGAGACAGACGAACATGGTGCAGCCACTCGTACATTCAAGTTAAAAGATGGTGAGTACATTTCAGTTAAGGGTATTGCAGAAGGTGTCAAGTACGAATTAACTGAGGATGCACAGGATTACACATCAACAGCAGGAATTACAGAGGAAGTGAACGGCACTGAGGCTTATGACGGTGGAACAACAGGAACATTCGGTACTACAGCCATCAAGACAGGTTTCACCAACAGCAAGAATGGTTTAATCCCAACAGGTATCTTGCTTGAAACAGCACCATACGTAGCGGTTGTGCTTGCAGGTGGTGGAACAGCGTTCTTAGTTTCTCGTAAGCGTAAGGAAGAGGAATAAAATGGGTATCATCAAGAGGCTAAAGGATATAGACAAAAAACATCCCTTAAAACATGTAAACAATTTTATAGACAATTTAATTACAATAGTAGGTATTACATGTATGCTTCTTGGTGTATACTGTTTACTTGATAACTATAATGTCTATAATCAAGCAGTAGCAACTCAAAAACTAGGATTTAAGCCAGAGGTGACAGAGGATAGTATTACATTTTCAGATGTACCTTTGGCGAAGGCCTGGTTAACGATTCCAGATACGCAAGTTAATTATCCTATCATGCAAGGTAAAGACAACCTTGAGTACATCAATAAAGACTGTTTTGGTAAGTATTCTCTGTCTGGCAGTATCTTTGCAGATTTTCAAAATAAACCAGACTTCACAGATAAGTATAATTTGTTATATGGCCATCACATGGATAAGGGGCTAATGTTTGGTTCGCTTGACAATTGGAATGATGTAAACTTTTTCAAAAAACATGAAAATGGTTACTTGTTAACGAAAGATAAGGTTTACAAAATCAAGTTCATTAAAATCTTTGAAACGAAGGCAACAGATGAAAAAGTATTCTCTCTTGACATAAATAATGTAGATAGAGACTTAGACAATAACAAGAGATATATTGCATTGACAACATGCAAGGTAACAACAGATATAAACAGAACGGTTCTATTGGGAGAACTGACAGAGAGCAATGTTAAAGAATATAAAGAGTCTTTAAAGGAGTGAAATAAATGTATAAAATCATAAGGATAATGTGTGCATTGATAATATCTACATTGATTGTGATACCGGTTCATGCAGAGGAGACTAATACAGTAGAGTTTGAGTTTACCAAGGAAATAATAGACCATGATACTACGGTTGGTAGTAGTTTTGATGGAGATACGCAAACGAATCTTATTATGTCAGGCCTAGAACCAAATAAAGAGTATCAGGTAAATGTTAAAACCGCTGATGACTATAATGGGTATCAACCATATACAGCAGATGCTAACGGAATCTTAACTGTACCTCTATTTGGAGTTAATGAGGTCAAATCACAGAATGTTATAATTAAAGGTGTTAGTCAATTAAACTATTCGATTGATTACGCACAGTATATACATCCTAATACTAGGCATCAGTCAGACATTGATGTGTACCATAATGGCACTTTAGTAGGGACGACAGTGGCCAAACGTAATCAGGGTGTTAAAACAGGTACATATACGGTAAATGCTGGTTCAAAAGAAAAGATAGTGTTAAGAGATAATATGTATCAGGCGTTCACAACAGCGATATTTGGTGGTGTCGATGGTGTTGGAGACCCAAACCAGTCATTTCAATATACAGTGCATATCACAGGTTTAGACCCAGAAGATACTGTATTTTTCCATTATATGGATGCACCTACAGACGACAACCCAGAAGTTCACGCAACGAACAATGAAGTTGTGTATGATGTTGAATTGGGCGGTTCTTCTCATGCTGGAGTTTATGTATATTCAGTACCGTGGTATGCAAAAGTCAGTATTACACAAAAGGCTAATAATCTAGGCTATTTACCAAATTATCAGACTGATACAGAAGCGAGTAGTAACATAGTTCCAGATATTGCACTCACAACTCCAGAATTTGGTCATCAAGGTGATGGTTCAGGAGATTTGACTGTTATGTTTGGGAACACAAAGGTTCAAACAGTTACTATAAGCAAGACTGTTGAAGGAAATCAAGGTAATCGTCATAAGCAATTTGATTTTAATGCAAAATTGACTGATAATAATGATACAGAATATACAGGACCAGTATCTATTGCTAAACAAGATGGTACAGTAGAGCAATTAACACCTGATGAAAACCATGTTTATAAATTCAAACTGCAACATGGAGACACTGTAAAATTATTTGGTTTTGACAAAGTTATTAAAAATATCACAATTACAGAGGAAGATAATGACTACCAAACAAAGGTATCACATGACAGCGAACAGCCAGTAGATGGAAAATCAGTAACAGTAGATATTGAGAATGCGAACGCAAATATTCGATATATAAATAGTAAATCATTGATTGTACCAACAGGAATCAGTTTACCAGTTGGTGGAGCATTATTTGTTATTATTGGTATTGGAATTATTTTCATTTCTAAAAAGCATAAGCAAGTTGTATAATATAATAGAGGGAACACATATGAAAAAAATTTATAAATTATTTATCGCAATGTTTTGTATAGTAATTGGATTATCACCGGTTATTGCTTATGCAGAAGAGGCAACCACAGTCGAAGTTACTATTGATTCAGATTATGATAATATGATTGTCGAGTCAGAAAGTGGTAAAGAAAATGTTAATACTAAAAATCTTATATTAACTTTTTCAGATGTTGGAGAGCATGAATACAAGATTTACACAAATGAAGATTTAGACAATGTTTATACATTAAAAGTATTAGTTGGAAGAAACGATAATAACCAATTATATACAGAAACAGTATTGTATAACAATAAAAATAAAGATGTAAAACTTGATAAAATAGAGTTTAAGAAGGAAATCACTCCAGAAGAGCCTAAAAAGCCAGAAGAACCAAAACAAAAAGAATCTGGAGAAGAAATTGCAACAGGTGTATTAGACAACTCACTAATGTGGGGCGCTATTATTACATTATGTGCTATAGCATTATATCTAACTAAGGGAGAGAAGAAATGAGAAAGTTCTTAATAGTATTCTCTCTCTTGTTTCTAACTGCATGCAGTACTAGTATCACATATAAGAGTAATACAGAAACAATTACAATCAATCATGAACAAGATAGTATCACTACTGTTTCAATTACTGCCGAATATCCTTTAGGTGAAGTCAAGGATGCAGACACAATCAGAAATGATTACATGAAAGTCTTAAATGACACTTATGGTGAAAGAGCAGTAAAAGATGTAAAAATAACAGTTCATGATAATAAAATAAAATCTGTTACAGTGTTAGATTTTAGAACAATTAAAGATTTAAGTAAATTTGGTATCACAAGTCCGTATCCAAGTTTAATAGAATTTGAAAAGTTTTTAAAGAATAGTGACTTTAGAAAGGACTAAGTCAATGAAAAATAAGTTTTTAAAAATGATACTTACGATTGCGTGCCTTGTTACGTTTATTCCGAACAGGGTTACAGAAGTATCAGGAGAAGAACCAACGACATCGAATACGACAACATCAATTTCTGACTTTTCTATTGCAAATGCAGAAACCGAATATTCTCCATCTACAAATGAGAGTGACCATATTGTAAAATATACACTAGCATTAACAACAAGTGGAGATGAAGGTAGTGTCAATTCAGTTACGTTTGAAGTACCAAAGTCTTTGTTTAACGATAGAACAGGTAATAGTGGTGATAGTTTCCAAATCTCTATTCCAACAAAAGATGAATATACACATCTTACAGCACAAGGTATCGAAGTAGATAGCCCTTGGATGTATGAAGAAAAAGACGACAAGGTACTTATTTCAAGCACAAAGCCAATTAAGGTTGGTAGTACATACAATATTGAAATCGGTTATCAGTTAGATGGTAACATCACAAATTTCAAAGATGGTGAAGTATCTAAAGAATTAAAAGCAACAGTTACACTTGACACTAAGGGTGGTGTGTTAAAATCAGAAGCAACCGCAGAACAAGTTGCCATCAACACAAATGCAACAATTCAAGGTTCACGTTCCGACACAGATAATGTAACAGCATTTACAGATGTGTGGAACGATAACTGGGGACCAGAGCCAGAAGATGTGAATGAATATTACTATTCGTTGGTAAGAGTTACATCATATATAACAGGTAGTCAGCCTTATAATATTTCCATTAACTCTAAAGCAGTTGATGATGAAACAGGTGAAGAGTTTACGCCTTACATGTACAATATAGGACTAAATGGTTGGGGTGATAAGAGTTCAGAAGAGAACAGTAAAATCTTTGAAGGTGCCAATGGTAGAAAAGACTATATTCTATATAGATTCCCTATTGCTACTTATAAAAACAGAGAAAAAGCAAGGTTCACTGTTACAAATGAGGTATCAACAGAAGGTATTGATTTAATTGATGGACCTAATGAAGTAAAGACATCAACTACAAATATTACTTATGTAAAAGAACCATGGATGCCACCTGAGGGTAAATTCATTACTCTTCAAAACGGTGATAACTATTACAGGGTAAATCATAAAGAGTTAGAAAAGTGGTCTTTGGTAAACACTAAGATTGATAAGTATTCAAGATACGATTTACAGAATTTCCAGAATGGTACTTTAAATAAATATGACAACTTAGACTTCGGTTATTTTGTGTTCGGTATGCCTATGGGACATAGTGTACCGAAAGGTCAAGATAATATACCAAGTAATTACTTTAAAGAAAGTGTTACATATAACCAATTTATTAATGGTATCAGTTTGGTAAATGATGACGATACAACAATTTCAGATTTAAATTCAGACGATTATCAGATTAAAAATATTTCAGTTTACACTCAATATTTAGATGGCAAGTTGAACATTAATAATAAGTATGATGAAACAACTAGAAAGCCTGTGGCCAGCGATATAGTAGGCGTATATGCGAAGTATAACAATAGTAATAGTGAGTATGTACATATCGCAGATTACTCACCTTTAAACAAGACATATTCAAACGTAAAAGATGGTATTGATGTAATAGGCAATAAACTTCTCTTAGATGATAATGTAGTTGCTTATAAATTAACTACATCTAATCCTTACTATTACACAAAGATTCTATCTGGTGCTGAATATATGCTAAAACATTCAGAAAAAGTAGACTCTTACGTAAGAAATAAAGAAGAAATTAAGATTGTTTCTAACGTTAATGCTGAATTGTTAAGTAGTACAGGTAGACAGATATTTGAATACACAGCACCTACAGAGTACGACTTTGCTCGTAGAACTGAAACAATTAGTGAAATTAAAAAAGACGTAGTAAACGTTAGAAATAATAGAATTAGTAAACGTTATGAAATTATATGGGAAATCACTGTAAAGGAAATTGCTAAACTTTCTGCAACAGAAGAAACTCCTATTGAACAAACAGGTGGTACATGGTATGACTTAATGCCTGCTGGTTTAATTGTAAATGAAGATACTGTAACACTTTTCGATAGAGTAACAGGAGAAGAACATAATGTATCTGTTTCAAGTGAAGCAAATTATAAAGGCACAGGTAGAACACTTTATAAATTTACAACAACAGACACAGTAAGTAATCCACAGTTGTTCTTTACAACAAACTTCTCTTACGATGGTATCAGAGATTACGGTGATATTATTTATAACCCAGTCGCTTATGAGACAGGTAATAAACAAATCTCTAATGGTACAGCAGATAAAGCAAGACTGACAAAGTATAGTAAAGAGATGAGTAAACTAACAAATGATGAAGGTGAACGTTTCATCTATGCTGAAAAGATATATAATCTAACAACACTTGTTTACTTCTCATCAGGCTTATCTAAGTCAATAAAAAATAGTACAGATTCAGAATATTCAAGAACAACACAAGTATCTCAAAACGAGGAATACTCATATAAACTAACTATGGCTAACTCTGTAGTAGCAAGTTCAAAAGATATTGTAATGTTTGATTCACTTGAGAACTTTACAACTCCATCTGGTGAGAAATCTAACTGGAGAGGTATCTTACAATCAATCGACACAACACAGATTGAGAGTATGGGTATTCAGCCAGTTGTATATGCCAGTGATACTGCTCTTGATTTAGCAAGTATGAATGGTATGACACCTGATGAAATGCTGGCTAAGTTTAAGCCTATTTCAGAATTTACTGATTATTCTACAATTAAAGCAATCGCTATTGACTGTAGAACAAATAAAGACGGTACTAAAGCAGAATTAGGTAGAGGTAAATCTCTTGTATCTATCGTAAATATGAAAGCACCAGAGAGTTTACCAACAGGTACTGCATATAAGAACTTTAATAACGTATATGCTTATGTAACAGCGACAGATAGTGGTGCTGAAACCAGTGCATTTATCAATAACGGTTACACAGTAAATAGTTATAAAGTATCAGGTAATATGTTTGTAAACAAGATTAATTCAGAAACAAAACAAGGTGCTCAAGGTGTTCAGTTCACATTAAGTGGTACATCTGCTTACGGAGAACCAGTATCAATGTCAAGAACATCTAACGCTAAAGGTATTGTAGAATTTAAGAAAATACCTGTAGGTAAGTATTTACTTGTTGAAACAGATAGTACACCTAATTACTTCTTAGATGATACAAAGCATATTGTAGAAGTAACAGAACTAGGTGAAGTACTAATTGACGGTCAAGCAAGAAGTGCTATTACTCTTGAAAATAGACCAAGAATTAGTGCTGATATTAAGTTTAACAAGAAATCATATCCTAATAGTATGGGTATTAGTGTACCTGTACCAAATGCAGAATTTACTTTACAAGGAACATCTGACTATGGAAATGATGTATTAGAAACGGCGAAATCAGAAAGTGATGGTATCGTAGAGTTTAAGAATATTGAAAAGGGTACTTATAAGTTGTTTGAAACAAAAGCACCGGAGGCATTCGCAAAATCTACTGATGAGTATAAGGTTGTAATCAATGAGAATGGTATGGTAACAATCACTAACGTTACAGAGAGTAAAGATACTGATACTATCTATAACTATCGCAGATTAGTTGAAGTAAGTTTCAAGAAGTTAAATGCTGAAACAAATGCACCTATTCGTAGTGGTTATTCAGCCGATAATGGTATTTCATTTACAGTTTCAGGACAAGATGCTGAAGGTAGAATAGTGAATAAGACATTATGGGTATCTAATAATGGTACTGTAAGAGATTTAATGCCTGTAGGTATTTATACCGTTCAAGAAAATATTAATCCAAAGGATTTAGATGGCAAATCATATCTACGTGATGCAAAAGAGTACATTCTTGAAGTTAAGAAAGATGGCACTTTCACACTGGATATGGAAAAAGTTGGTAATGATTATGTAGTTAAAAATACGCAAATCGCAACTGATGTTATCACAATTACAAAAAAGTGGGTAGGTGGTAATCCAGAGGGATATATTCCTAAGATTAGGATATATACAAACCCTAATGATATTCCACAAGCGAATAATAACACAAGTGAGAATAACCAAGGAATCCCAGAGATTGCTGAACCAGACGAGGGACTATAAGAAATGGAGAAGAACATGAGAAATAAAATATTAAAATTTATACTTATGGTAGTATGTGTTGTCACGTTACTACCGCATAGTGTACATGCAGAAGGTGGTTCTTCTCCTATTCTGCCTGTTGCTAGTCATGGTAATGTAATTAAGAAAATGAACTTATCAGACTATGCAAATGGTACAGTCACAGACGCTACATTAGATATTTATGAAGATGGTTATACGGTAGTTAAGTCTAATAGCACAGTTCCACAGACACAGAAGATAAATAATAAATGGGTCGTTGATGCAATTAACAAGTATTATGAAAATCCTACAGTTGATATTACATCTCTTGTATATGACAGTGACACTAGATTACTTGTAAATTCCATGAATGTGTATGGTAGTGGGATGCTAAGTAATGTTGGTCAATTCAGAACTCAACGTAGATATAATCCTGATATTCATGATTTTGAACTATTAGGAACTAAATTAAAGTTGGTTGATTTATCTAAAACAACTCCTATTAACGATGATGGACTAGATGAGATGACAGATTCTACACCAGAAAACAAGCGTATTAAATTTTTTAATAACTTTGAAAATATCGGAGTAGATAAACTCGTCTTTGGTGAAAACTGGTCTAAAGTACGAATTTCAACTATGTCTAGTGTGTTTGCTTATGCAAAAATCAAAGAGGTTGTCGGTTTTGATAAACTCAAAATTCAACCTACAACTATGAACAGTGCATTTAGTAATAGTGACATTGGCAGTATTGACCTAACAAAGATGGACTTAACACAACTAGAAACAGCAGATAGAGCATTTGATACAACACATGTTTCTGTAGGAGATTTATTCTCAAAACAGCATATTACAAAGTTGAAGAGTGCTACTTATATGTTTAGTCTATACAAGACAAGTGAACCACTTGATGTAACAGGAATTAATTTAAGTAATGGTGGCAACTTTAATGGTATGTTTGAGGCTGTTCAGGCACCTTCGTTTAAGTTCGATTTCAGTGATGCTAGGGGTAGTTTTGCGTACGCTTTCTCTCGATTAAGTATGCAGATTGACATGAGTAAATTGCCAAAACCGATTTATAAACCATCAGATTATGACCCATCTGGCAGTGCTAGTAATACATACTATATGGATATGCTTTCATATAATAGTAGTTGGTGGGAAGTTTATCAAAAAATGTTAGACTTATCTGATTATAGTACAGATAATATAGGAAGTACCAATATACTTGATAACCAAGTTGGTGTACAAATAATTAAAACATCTACAAGAACCAAACTTCATCCAGAGTATGGTAATGGTCTTGGTATTGGAAGTTATAGTATCTTCGACAAATGGGTAGGATTTAAGCAAGTCTATACGGGTAGATGGTTCTTAAAGTATTATGCAGATGGTTCTGTAGTACCAGAGGCTGATAGAAAGTATGCTTCTACTTATGCAGACTTTAATGGTATTGATGGCTATTGGGTAAAAGAACCAGTAGAAGGAGATAACAGTCCTACACTGTCTGGTGGTAGAATTTATGAAACAGAAGATGATAAGTGGGTAAAGAACTCTGATGGTTCAATGACCTATACTATGAAAGTCTTTGATAGAAAAGACAAACACTACATTGTAGAAGATGAGAATCCTAACTATATTAGAACTGACAGCACAACAACAGTTAATGGTAAACAAGCATCTCTTGCAAAAGTAGGAGAAAATGAAACCACTGCCACTGTTATTAATAAGTATAATAATGCCACAGAAACAGAGACAAGAAATCTAACGATTAGAAAGAATGTTAATGTTGAGGACTCAACGCAATTTATTTTTGATATTACTTTAAGAAATGAAAATATTTCAGGAATTAAGAAAATTAATGGAATTATTTTCAAAGATGGTGTAGGTACCGTAACACTTATGGGTAATAAATCTATTACATTAGAATTACCAAAGGGAACAGAATACACAATCAAAGAAAGAGCAGTTAAGAACTGGACTCTAACAAGTCAAGAAAACACAACAGGTACATTAAACTTAAATACAGAGGCAGTATTTACAAACACAAAAGACACGGTTCCTAATATGTCTGATAGTGTAACAGAATTAAATATTGAAAAGAATATACCTGAAGGTTATAACGGATATAATGCTGATGGACAGTTTATGATTCATGTAACATTATCAGGTCTTGAACCAAATAAGACTTATCAATATGAGCAATATGGTTCACCAACAAATTTCACATCTGATGAGAATGGCCTTGCAACATTAAAGATGTACATTACAAGAACTTCTCCTATTAAAATTATAGCGAATGATTTAAGTCAGTTTAAGTATTCTGTTAAAGAAGATGCAAATGACGAGAGTGATGGTTATATGTTTACTCCATCTATGCAGGTCTATGAAGATAATGCTTTAATAGATAATGTTGGTGGTAAAAAGGGAGTAGATTTTACTTCTAAGATGTATGTTGCTAAGACAGGTAAAGTTAATCGTGCAGTTATTACAAATGACATTCACGATATGTACCAGTTAAACGTATCTAAGTCAGTAGAAGGTAGTGATACAACCGAACCATTTGACTTTACAATCTCTATTAAGGGATTAAAAGAAGGTGATGCTGTTTATTACATGACAAACAGCGATAATGAAACGACAAAGGTAAGTTATCAAGGTGAATATACAGAGTTTAATGTAAAGATTGCCAACTATGGTTACGTTGATGTAATAAATATTCCTGTGTATGCTCAAGTATCTGTAATAGAACATGCAAATACTAAAGGTTTTGTATCTAATTATCAAGACACAAATGGTGTTAGAACTGAAAACACTACTGTAGGTAAAGAAATGGCTACACCGTACGTTTCTGGTTCAAAAGATAATACCTACTTGTCTTACACATTCTTTAATAAGAAAGAACAAACAATTACAACTACTAAGACGGTAACAGGTAATCAAGGTGATAAATATAAGAACTTTGATTTTAACGCTAAGTTTACTACAGAAGACGGTAGCGAATATTCAGGTAAAGTCACACTTGTCAGAAAGAACGGAGCAAGAGAAGAGTTATCACCAAATTTTGAAAATGTATATACATACCAAATGAAACACGGAGATGTTATGCAACTGTCTAATTTTGAGTCAAAGATTAAGAGTGTTGAAATCACAGAGGCTGATAATGAATATGATACGACAGTTCAAGAAGTTGGTAAGGATGCTGTAAATAGTAAGACTGTAACAGTTGATGTTGAAAATGACGATAAACAAGTTAATTTTACAAATAATCTAGGCATCAATATTCCTACAGGTATTGCATTACCATTAGGTGGTATTGCTCTACTTGCAGTAGGTGCAGTAATAATTGTTTTAAATAAAAAGAAGAGAGAAGATTAAGGTCTTCTCTTTTTATTTTATAACATATAATTTAGTGTTTAAAAATAATCTATTAAAATTTTAAAGACTAAGAATAGTCTTTCCAATTAGCGTAATATATGGT